>Ga0156388_1009_pt2 | contig 16593 bp, 10 predicted proteins | sample RifOxyA3_FD_108032 | JGI IMG/M metagenome (GOLD analysis project Ga0156388, IMG submission 108032) | Desulfobacterales bacterium RIFOXYA12_FULL_46_15
GGTCTCACCGGTGCTCAGGGAATGAACCCCTGTTTCAATGGCCTTGATGCCTGAACCGGCGCCAGCGGACAGGGTAAATGAAGGTCCGCCGAGTTTGAATTCCCTTGCCGCGCGGGAGGCTACGATCCCGCCGAGAGCGCCCAGGGTCCGGTTAAAGGTCAGCGGAGGAGACAGGTTGGTTTTAAGGTCTTCCTCTAGTGAATCTGCCGTCCATCTTAAGTGAAAATCCGTAGCACCATAATCAAATTCAATGCCGACGGCACATCCCATATGATGCCGCAACGGCTCCCCTTCCAGGGGTCTGGGGTTGATGCCTGCATCTTCAAGGGCCCCCTTTGCAGCTTTCAGAAACAGGATGTGCTGGGGCAGGATATCTTCCATCTGAATGGGGGGGATGTGAAACTCCCCGTAAAAGGTTGAAAACAGGTCCAGGAAAAAGCCTTTTTTTTCTTTGACGGCCCTGATGCCTGTCCTTCTCCAGCGTGATCCGGGAAGCCCCGGGGTTAACCGGGTCTTCCCGAATATCAGATCCGTGAAACCGGAAAGGTCATTGCAGTCTTTTAAAATTGTGTCCATTCCGATCACTGCGCAGGGAACACAATGGATTTTTTCCGATTTTTCAAGGGCTTTGACCCCATGCCGCTTTGGGTCTGCCTTATATTCTTCCAAAAGGAGATGGGCATTGATGCCGCCAAAGCCAAATGCGCTGACGGCAGCTTTTCGGGTAGTACCCGGGCTTTTGGGTTTCCATTCTTCAACATCGGTCTGTACCCTGACATTGGAATGATTTAAAGGGCTTTGGGCCGGAGGGGAATTGAAATTCAGGGACGGCGGCAGAATTCCCTTGTTCATGGAAAGCAGGGTTTTAATAAACCCTGCTGCTCCGGCAGCAGTCAAAAGATGACCGGTCATGGATTTGACAGACCCGATGGAAAGGCTTGCCCCGGGGCAGTCAAAGATATTATAGAGTTCATGAATGCTGGTAATCTCCACGGCATCCCCCACCGGCGTACCGGAACCGTGGCATTCCATATACTGGATGTCTAAAGGAGACCAATCCGCCTGTTTATAGGCCTGTATCATGGCCCTGACCTGACCTTCCGATGCCGGTCCGACCAGGGTTCCGTCAATATCATTGGAAACCCCGGCACCCGTAATCACGGCATGGATGGTATCACCGCAGGCAACGGCATCTTCCAGCCGCTTCAGAATGACGATACCCGCGCCTTCACCCACCACAAGCCCGTCGGCTGATTTGTCAAAGGCAGAACATCGTCCCGAGGGTGACAGGGCCTGAAGCTGTGTAAATCCGATCTGGGTATAAAGAGAATCCGGTCTTGAAACACCACCGGTTACCATGATATCCGCTTTTTTCAGATGCAGGTGCTCACAGGCAAGCTTGATGGCATAAAGAGAAGAGGCACAGGCTGCATCAAGGGTGAAACTAGTGCCGTAAAACCCCATGGCCCTTGACAGGATGGCTGCAGGAAGAAAGACCATCCCGTTGCTTGAAAAATCTCCCGGCACAGGGCCTTTATAGGTATTGTCACATAGTATCTGCCTGGAAAAATGAGATGATCTGTCCGTGGGAAGGGCAATGGCGGCAAGAATAACCCCGGTTCTTTTTTTGTCTTCCTTTGAGTGAAAACATTGCAGAAAAGCTTCCCGTCCGGCGTGAAGAACAAGTTTATGAACCGGGTCAAGAAGGGAAACAAGGCTTTTATCAATCATGAAACCGGAAGGATCAAGCTCAAACCCTTCAATAATCCCGGCTTTGCCTGATATTGCTTTGTCGGGAAGCGGCACCCGTGATACAAAGTTTTGAACAGGCCCGGTCCAGCGATGATCCGGAATCTTTATGATGCAGTCTTTTTTGTGAAGGATATGATCAAGGAAAATTTTCGTGTTTCCAGCCTGCGGAAATACCCCTGCCATTGCCACAACGGCTGTTTTTCCTGTCATTTTTTTCATATGGGCTGATATAATGGAGAACGTGCCCGATTACAAGAAGACAATGTAAAACTTGTGTAAAATTCTATGAAAAAATTCAAGCAAAAATCAGGAAAAACCCGTTTAAGACTGATCTTCCCAGAAGCCACAGGGTAAGTGCAAGAAAGACAAAGGCCAGGCATCGGTCAAACAGGTTTTCCTTTCGTTTTTCATTATATCCCATTACCCATCCGAAAAAAATACCGGAAAAAAGACCGCCGGCATGGCTCCAGTTGTTGATATTGGTCATTAAAAAACCGACAAGGACAAGACTCATTACCCATCCTGCGGTTTGTTTATAAACGAGTTTTCCCCATTCGCCGCCCCTTGATTTGCCAAAAAACAGCAGAGCCCCGATAAGCCCGCAAATTCCGGAAGATGCACCGATTGTAATATAGACATTACCGATAAAGGACAGGAGAAATCCAAAAATTCCGGTGAGGGTAAAAATGGAAAACATCCGGTACACACCGAATTCATCCATCACCAGGGTGGCAACGGTGCGCAGGGCCAGCATATTGAAGATGATATGAAGAAGCCCGCCATGAAGCCAGTTGGCAGTCACAAGGGACCACCAGGCTTCGAATTTGACAATGGGCAGCCTGCCGGAAGCCCCCAGAAAATTCAGTACATCCGTGGATGGTGTGAGCGCATGCAAAGGGTTCAGGCTGAGGGTCATATTTCTGCCGCTGTAAATCAGGCTGATCATATACATAATAATATTGGTACATATCATTGCCTTTAGGGCAACGGCAGGGGATAAAAATGTATGTTCAGGTCTATTATCAATCATTCTTCCTGTTATTGTTTCAATGCCTTTTGAATCACCTCTTCCACAGACTGGTTGACAAAGGCTTCAAGTTTTTCAGGGGTGAATGTCATTTCCGTTCTTTCCAGGGTCAGGGCGACCGGGATGGTTTTGAACTCATTGGTGTTTGATTTTTTCCCGATAAACAGGGTGAGGTCGATTTCAAATACCATATCGGTTGTGCCACCCTTTTTTTTGGCCCGGCATTCAAATTTATTGATATGTCCTGCCACAATCTGTTTGAATCCCTCGCCGGCGTTCATTACGCCATTGGGGGAGAGTTCCCAGGGACCAACGGGAGTGATGGTAAATCCGGTTTTTTCAAAGTAGTCTCCGACGGATTTTTTTAATGTATCGGCAAGATTCATGCCCTGGACAAAAAATGTTTCCTGGCTGTTGTCCATGAGGAGCCTGTATCCTACATATCCGCCGTCCCTGTCGGCTCTTTTGTCCTTAAAAGGGGCTATACCGATGGTGCCGGTCTGGGTTTTTTCGTGATCTGCCTTATAAGTGATGTCGATAAATTTCTGGCCAGGGGTTGCGCACCCCAGTAAAAATAAAAAAATGAATGAAATCCACCCTTGTTTTTTCATGAAAAGATCTCCTTGTAATATAAAAAAATCAGTTAAGCTTGATATCATCAATCTTAACAGCATTCAAGTAATCTTTGACTGCGCCAAGAGTCAGGGCAAACATTTTTGTGCCGGTGAGTATGACTGCCGGGTTATTGTCACTAAAGCAGGCTGAAGCAAAAACAGGCCCGATGATGACGGCCGGATTTTGTGAGGTTTCCGGGGTTTTCTGCAAGGCCTCAAGGTAAGTGTTGAGTCTTTCCTTGAGAATTCCAAAATAGTCAACGAATTTTCCTGTTGTGGTTTGTGTCAATGTGGAAATATTGCCGGAGATCTCACGGATATTTTCCCAGAAAATCCGGGTCAAAAGGCCTTTGCTTTTGTCGGTTTGCGGCATGAAAAAAGAGAGTGCCCAGCCCACGCTGAGGATTTTAAGCAGTTGAAGTTCGTATTCAATGGTTGTCATATTCAGGTTGCTATCAGCGGGAATGAGTGACAGAAGTTCTTTTAGATCCGTTCTGTCGATGGCAAAGGCAGAAAGATCCCGGGCCATTTTATCAACACTTAAACTTTCAATTTTTTCTTGTCCCATGCCTTCTCCCTTGTATTAAATTCATGTACAAATTAATTCACTTATGCCATATAATATGAAATCTTAAATAACAGCACAAACAAAAAGAGTAAACTTAAAAAACAATGATCAGAATTGATCTCAGGCTGTTTGTGACATTATCCGGATATCTGCCGGAAAACAATGAATGCCTTGAAATTCATGAGGGTACAACTGTGGAAAAATTGATCAGGGATCTTGGCATTCCGGATGAACATGTAAAACTGGTTTTTATCAACGGAAAGCGTCAGGATAAAGCGCATCAGCTTAAGCAAGGAGACAGGGTGGGGCTTTTCCCGCCTGTCGGAGGCGGTTAGAGAATGGAAAATTTAAATTTTAAAGAACGCTATGACCGGAATTTCAATACGTTTTCCCATGAGAACCAGCAGAAACTTGAGGCTTCCACTGTTGTGGTGATCGGACTTGGCGGGCTTGGCGGCAGTGTCTGCGAAATGCTGGCAAGGGTTGGAATAGGAAAGCTTATTCTGGTTGACGGGGATGTGTTTGAGGTCAGTAATTTAAATCGCCAGATTTTGAGTGAAGAGCGCTTGATCGGTGTTCCAAAGGCAGAGGCTGCAAAGGACAGGGTAAGAGCCGTAAACTCAGGGGTTGAGGTGATCCATCGGATTGAATTCCTGGATGAAAAAAATCTCTATGAACATATAAAAGGATCTGATGTGGTCATGGACTGTCTTGATTCCATTGACATACGGTTCAAACTTCAGGATGCTGCAAAAAAAGCATCTGTTCCCATTGTATCCGGGGCCATAGCAGGGGTCACAGGCCAGGTCACCACTATTTTTCCGGAAGATAAGGGGTATCCGCTGATTTATGGGGAAAAAAGCCGGAAACAGATGAAAGGTGTGGAAACAAAGACCGGCAATATTGCTTATTGTGCTCTTTTTACGGCAGCCCTCCAGTCTTCGGAATGTGTAAAAATCCTGTTGAACCGCGGGGACCTTCTCCGTAATAAGCTTTTAATAGCGGAACTATGGACTAATGTTTTTGAGGTAATGGATCTTGTCTGATATTAAAAAGCCTTCACAGCCATGGAGAAATTAATAAAGAAAATTAACGGGAAATGATCGATTAAAGGAGTTCCGAATGCCGGAAGATTGTATTTTCTGCAAAATAGCAAAACGGGAAATGCCGACTGAATTTATATATGAAGATGATGTATGCGTTGTTTTCAGGGATATCAACCCTGCAGCACCAATTCATCTGTTGCTGGTACCCAAAAAACATATCAGAAGCGTCAATGACCTTAAGGATGAAGATGAGGGAATCGTCTCCCATCTCTTCCTGGTTGCAAGGGATATGGCAAAGGAAAGCGGTGTAAAGGATTCCGGGTATAAGCTCTTGTTTAATGTTGAAAAAGGCGGCGGGCAGGTGATTTTTCATCTTCATCTTCATTTGATGGGCGGATGGAAAAGGCGATGATGAAAAACGATGTCAGCCTTACACAGATACCGGTTCCGGGAGAATCCCGGGTCATGTATGGCGGGGATTGCCTGACCTTTGAATTACGGCTTTCAAAAAAGACGGAAGGCAGGGCATGGGTCAGAACAAACCTGGGTTCTGCTGCCGTATCCAGACGGGAAGTGATTTCCCGCATTGAAAAAAATGAAATCAAGCTGGATGAAGCCTGGTATGATATCGAAATGGAAAAAAAGAATGATTTTTTCTTTCAGATTGTCCTGCCGCTTCATCAGACAGGCTTTTTCCAGGCAAAATGTTTTTTTATCCCGGAAAACACGACCATCCCTGTCTGGCCGCCGGGACCCAACTGCATTATCAATGTCGAACCGCCCGGCACCTGCTGTGCCAATATCATTTATAATGCCTTTGTCCGGCAGTTCGGCCGGTCAAGATCGGGCGCCCCTGAAGACAAGGAATTGTCATCCATCATCAAAAGGCTTGATGCCCAGGGGTATACGGTTATTCCGGAATCAGGGAAATTCAGGGATCTGAAACAGGAAGTGGAATTTATCTTTTCCAGGCTCGGATGCCGGGTTCTGCATCTTCTGCCCATTCATCCAACCCCAACGACCTATGCCAGGATGGGAAGGTTCGGCAGCCCTTATGCTGCCTTGAATTTTACGGAAGTCGACCCTGCCCTGGCCGAGTTCGATCCTTCTGCAACTCCCCTGGAACAGTTCATGGAACTTGCAGATATGGTTCATTTTCATAACGGGTATCTGTTTATGGATATTGCCATCAACCATACCGGGTGGGCTGCTTCCATCCATGAAACCAATCCGGAATGGCTGGTCCGGGGGGACGACGGCAGGATCGAGGCGCCGGGTGCCTGGGGGACGGTCTGGGCCGATCTTACAAAACTTGATTATACCAATATTGATTTATGGAAATATATGGCCGACGTATTCCTTTTGTGGTGCCACAGGGGTGTGGATGGATTCAGGTGCGATGCAGGCTATATGATCCCGGTGGAAGCCTGGGAATATATTGTTGCAAAGGTAAGGACGGAATATCCGGAAACCCTTTTTTTCCTGGAAGGGTTGGGCGGGCCCATTGTAACCACGCGGACCATCCTGAGCCGGGCCAATTTTAACTGGGCTTATTCAGAGCTTTTCCAGAATTATTCCAGGGAAGAGATATCCCGGTATCTTCCAACGGCCTGTGATATATCGGAGAGTTGCGGGAATATGATCCATTTTGCAGAAACCCATGACAATAACCGGCTGGCATCGGTTTCGCGACAATATGCAAAGATGAGGACCTCCCTTAGCGCACTTTTCTCGGTCTGTGGCGGGTTTGGATTTGCCAATGGTGTGGAATGGTTTGCCACACAGAAAATAGATGTCCATGAATCCTCCAGCCTGAACTGGGGAGATAAAATCAACCAGGTGGATCATATTGCAAAATTGAACCTGATCCTGAAAAACCATCCCACCTTTTTTGCCCACACAAGGCTCTCACTGATCCAGAAAAATCAAAGTGAATGCCTGGTCCTTTTGCGTCACTATCAGCAGCAGAATAAAAAACTCCTGGTTATCGTAAACCTGGACTGTGTCAATTCCCAGGACGCAATCTGGAGCAGGGGCGATACAGGGCTTAAAGAATCCCTCATGAAGGATTTGATATCCGGAACCACAGTGAAAACAGAGGAGGAAGGGGATCTTTTTACTCTCAAGCTTGCGCCTGGAGAGGTTCTGGCATTGACACCCGATCCCGGTGACTTGAAACAGCTTGAACTGAACCGGCAGGATAAAAGCCAGGCCCCTGAAAGGGTCTATCTTCAGAAACTGAAAGCCAAAGTCCTTTCTCTTTATACAATATTCAACGGATACAAAAATGTTGAAGGTATGGATATCGAGAAAGCCGCCTTTGAATTTGCAGAGCATCCGGCAGAGTTCATCCGTTCATTAAATAAAGAGTCTAAGGAATGCCGGGTCATTGAATTAAAATTTGAAAAGGATTTAAAACGTCAGTTGATGATTCCGCCCGGATTTTTTCTGCTGATCACCTGTAAGACAGGATTCAGGGCGGAAATCCTGGATGAAAACAGATCTTCAAAAACATCCATGGGATATGAGGAAGGCCTTCCCACACCGGCAAGGGATGGGTTTTTTGCAATCTTTAATCCATTTGAAATTCGGAACCAACATAAAGAATATTCATTGGTTCTGAGGGTGTTTGAACCGGGCGGAACAAGGGTTGAAAAAGTTTTTCTCCTATCCCTCGCCCCCCTTGAATCTCTTTATATGAGTTCTTCCTTTACCCGGAAAGAAATTGTCAGAACGCCTTGTCTTAAATTATTGGGAACTACAAAACGAGGGGCCATGATGAGGGCTGCCGCATGGTGGAGCAGGCTTGACAGCCGTTATGATGCTTTTCTGGGTGCCAATTTCAATAAAACTATGCCGGAAAACCGGTGGATGGTTTTTACAAGATGCCGGATCTGGGCAATATTCCAGGGGTATTCCAGGGAACTGGTTCCGGATTGCCTGGAAAGGTTTACATTCTCATATGATCACGGCGGCCGGTGGCTGTTCCGCGTCCCCACTTCAGAGGGGAAATATTATGCCCTTGAGCTTGACCTTTTTCTTGATCCGGAAGAAAACCAGGTCCATCTCATCATTAAACGGGCTGAATCCAATAACGGTGATTCAAAATTTTTTCTGGAGAATCATAAACCCATTACCCTGATTATCCGCCCGGATATTGAAGACAGATGCTTCCATGACCCGGTAAAAGCCTATATGGGGCCGGAAAAAAACTGGCCCGGAGCGGTTGTTTCCAATGAAAAAGGATTTGATTTTTTCCTTTCAAACGGGAAAAAATTAAAGGTGAGCCTGTCCAAAGGAAAATTTATTAATGAACCGGAATGGCATTATATGGTTCACCGGTCCCTGGAAGCTGAGAGAGGCCTTGATCCAGATTCGGATCTTTTCAGTCCCGGCTATTTCAGCGTTTCCTGCGTCGGAGGGGATAAGGTCCTGCTCAATTCTTTTGCCATGGAGAGCCATGGGGACGTGACCCGGTTTGATAAATCCCCGGAAACCTTTAAGGAAAGGCTTTTTCAAAAAGGGATGAACCTGTGTGATGCCGTATATAAGAGCCTTGATGCCTTTATGGTCGACAGGGGCAATGAAAAAAGCGTTATTGCAGGATATCCCTGGTTTCTGGACTGGGGGAGGGACAGCCTTATTTTTTGCAGGGGCTTGATTGAATTAGGCCGGTTTTCGGATGCAAAAGCGATTTTGCGTCTTTTCGGACGGTTTGAAAACAATGGGACCCTGCCCAATATGATCTGCGGAAAGGATGCCGGCAATATTGAGACATCAGATGCCCCTCTCTGGTTTTTTTCCTGTTGTAAAGATCTGATCGAAAAAGAAAAGAGCCATGGTTTTTTATCTGAGATCCTGGATAATAGAAGTATCAGGGAGATTCTTTTTTCCATTGCACAATCCCTGATCAATGGAACAAAAACAGGAGTGGTCGCAGATCCCGAAACCATGCTGGTTTACAGCCCGTCACATTTCACCTGGATGGACACCAATTTCCCTGCCGGGTCTCCGCGGCAGGGTTATCCGGTTGAAATCCAGGCACTTTGGTATAATGCACTGGTACTGCTGTCATCCATTGACAGGGACAATTCATCCGGCTGGAAGAAAAAAGCGCAAACCCTCCAAAAATCGGTTCAAACTCTGTTCTATCTGGATGGGAAGGGATATTTTTCCGATTGTCTTCATGCAAGTGGCCCGGTGGGTGCAAAAAATGCAGTGGCCGATGATGCCTTAAGGCCAAACCAGTTGTTCCTGTTTACCTTTGATGTGATAGAAGATATGAAGATTGTCCGGACCTGTGTTGAAACCTGTCAGGAGCTGCTGGTTCCCGGAGGCATCAGAAGCCTTGCCGACAGGAGAGTTGAATATCCAATCTGTGTTTATCATAATCACCAATTGATTAATGACCCGCATTTCCCTTATTTTGGCCAATACAAGGGAGATGAGGACACAAAAAGAAAACCGGCTTATCATAACGGAACAGCATGGACCTGGCCTTTCCCGGTATTTTGTGAAGCATGGGCAACGGCTTTTGGCAAAAACAGCCATTCAACCTGTCTTTCATGGCTGGGCAGTGTATTTAATTTGATGAGAAAAGGCGCAGCAGGATATATCCCTGAGATTCTGGACGGAGATTATCCGCATACGCAGCGGGGATGTGATGCACAGGCCTGGGGATCTAGTGAATTTGCCCGGGTTATGCATAAATTATTAGGCTGATTGTAAATGGAGATGGTTTGTCATATGGAGAAAATGCAAATTTATAAAGTGTATCCTGCCATCCCGGAAGCCTTGTCCTTCCTGGATTATCTTGCAAGGAACCTGTGGTGGTGCTGGAATCATGAAGCCATAGAACTCTTCCATAGAATCAACCCGGTGCAATGGGAAAAAATCGGAAAAAACCCTGTGGCATTTCTTTCCTGTATATCACAGCGCCGATTTGATGAGCTTTCAAAAGATGAAAGTTTTCTCGGGCATCTGACCAGGGTCAAGGCCAAATTTGAACGGATGTTTTCCTTTGTGCCCCAGATCAAGGAATTAAACCTTGGGATTAAGGAAACCATTGCCTATTTTTCGATGGAATTCGGGCTTCATGAATCCCTTCCGTTTTTTGCCGGAGGATTGGGGGTTCTGGCCGGGGATCACCTGAAGGCTTCTTCCTCTCTCGGAATACCTTTAACCGGTGTCGGGCTCTTGTTCCACGAAGGTTATTTCAGACAATTCCTGGATCATAACGGTTGGCAGCAGGAAACTTATCCCATTAATGACGTATTTGATCTTCCGGTTCAAAAAGTCAAAGATTCTTCCGGATATGATATCATGATTGATATTCCCGGACCTTCAGGAATGATCAAAGCCTGTGTATGGCAGTTAAGAATCGGAAAGATAAAGCTTTTACTGCTGGACACCAATCTTCCTGGAAATCCCATGGTGATCCGGGAAATCACGTCCAGGCTCTATGACAGCGATGGGGACAGGCGGGCTGCCCAGGAGGTATTGCTGGGAATAGGCGGCGTCAAAGCATTAAATGCCATGGACCTGTTTCCCACCATCTGCCATATGAATGAAGGCCATTGCTCTTTTGCCGGTCTTGAGCGCATATCCATGATCATGGACAAATATTATCTGGACTTTCCGAGCGCCTTCCAGGTCTGCAAGCGAACTTCCGTTTTTACGACTCATACCCCGGTGGCTGCAGGGCATGACGAATTTCCAAAGGAAATGATCAGAGCCTATATCAAGCCCTATGCAGAAAAATTTGCCATATCCGAGGGAGAGCTTCTTTCCTGGGGTGAGCCGCACGGTTCAAGGGATACCGGAAAATTTTCCATGTTCATCTTTGGCGTCCGGTTCTCAGGATTTATCAACGGTGTCAGCCGTCTTCACGGGCAGGTGGCCCGGGGCATGTGGCAGTCCCTCTGGCCCAAACGCCATGTCGAGGAAATCCCTATTTCCCATATCACCAATGGAACCCATATCTGCTCTTATCTTTCCAGGAATAAGAATGCTTTGTTTGAACGATATATATCTTCTGACTGGTCCAACAGGATTTCCGATCCGGCTTTGATTTCCAGAATTGATACGATTGAGGATGCCGACCTCTGGCATGTCCATGAACTGGACCGGTCCAATCTGATCCGCAAATGCCGGGAATTATTGTTGGCGCAGTATGAACGCAGAAATGCCCCCAGGAACGTCCTGGATGATGTCATAAACGCCTTGGATCATCGTATGCTGACCATCTGTTTTGCAAGGCGGTTTGCCGTTTATAAACGGGCCGCCCTTTTGCTGAAAGACCCGGAGCGCCTGATCAAACTCATTTCCGATGAGGAAAAACCGATTCAGATCGTGTTTGCCGGTAAAGCCCACCCCAATGATACCGAAGGCAAGGAAATCATAAAGAAGATCGTGGAATTTGCCAGATTGCCAAGTATCCGGCACAGGGTGGTGTTTCTTGAAAATTATGATATCAACATTGCCCGGTATATGGTCCAGGGATGTGATGTCTGGCTCAATACACCCAGGCGGCCCAATGAAGCCTGTGGTACCTCCGGCATGAAGGCTTCGGCCAATGGCGGTCTGAATCTTTCCATCCTGGATGGATGGTGGTGTGAAGGATACAGGGATACACGGGGATGGAGTATCGGCAATGGGGATCTGTATGACGACCACCATTACCAGGATGAAGTCGAAAGCCAGGCCCTTTATAATATCCTTGAAAATGAAGTTGTTCCCAAATTCTATGACAGGAAAAGGGGGAACCCGCCTGAGAAATGGATCAAGATGATGAAGGAAGCCATGAAAATGGCTATTCTGGATTATTCCAGCGACCGGATGGTCAGGGAATATTCATCGCGTTATTATATCCCGGCTTTAAGGAATTTCAGCCGGCTGACTGCTGATACGGCCTGGAAGGCCAAAGAGCTTGCCCTGTTGCAGTCTCGCCTTTTATCCCTTTGGGGGGGCATCCGGCTGTCTCCTCCAAAACTGGCGACAGAATCTGATTTTACGGTAGGGGATACTTTCAGGATTACAATTCAGGTTTTTCTTGGTGATTTAACCCCGGAAGAAGTTGAAGTCCAGATCTATCACGGTAAAATCAAATCTTCAGATACTGTTGAAGGAAGCAGGGCCGAAACCATGTGGCTCCAGGAGACCATTTCCGAAGGCACCCATGTTTATGCCTGCACCATTACCTGTGCCGATTCCGGCCGGTTCGGGTATACGGCAAGGGTCATTCCCAGGGGTGACGAGGCCCTGTGCCATACACCGGGCCTGATTACCTGGGCACATGATGTGGAAAATAAATGAATATAAGACGAGAAAATTTGATTTGAGATATAATTAAAATCCGGGAAAAGACCAATGGTAAAAAAACCGAGAATCCTTATCGTAACACCTGAAGTAAGCTATCTTCCCGAAGATATGGGGGCACAATCCAGATATTCTGCAAAAGCCGGCGGGCTTGCCGATGTCTCGGCAGCACTCATAAGTGCCCTGTTTGATCTTCGCTGTGATGTCCATGTAGCGCTGCCGGATTATCGTTCCATTTTTAACGGGTATTCCACCAAGACCCATAACAGGGAACTTGAGAAGATCCGGAAAAGCCTTGATGAAGAGAGAATACATCTGGCAGCCGACCGGGCTTTTTATTATCTGGATAATATCTATTCAGGATATTCGGATAAAGACCTGAAGGTCTCCCTTGCCTTTCAAAGGGAGGTGATCAATAATATCATTCCCAGGGTCCGGCCGGATATAATTCACTGCAATGACTGGATGACAGGTCTTATTCCGGCGATGGCAAGACAGATTGAAATACCCTGTCTTTTTACTATTCACAATATCCATACCATGACCTCCACAATGGCGGAAATAGAAGACAGAGGAATTGATGCAGCTTCTTTCTGGCGCTGGCTGTTTTTCAAAAAGCCACCCCATAATTATGAAGAGAGCAGGGGGTGGAACCGGGTGGATTTTTTAACTTCCGGTGTTTTTGCAGCCCATTATGTCAATACGGTGAGCCCGGCCTTTCTGACGGAAATTGTTGAAAACCGTCATCCTTTCATCGAAACCTGTCTTAAAAATGAGCTGGCCGGGAAATACCATGCCGGGTGCGCCACCGGCATTCTCAATGCTCCTGACCCGGAATTCAACCCTTCTGTGGATGAACTGATCCGTTATAATTATGGCCCTAAAAATCATAGGTTGCAGAAAGCTAAAAATAAGCGATACCTTCAAAAGATACTGGATCTGGAGGTGGATGAAAATGCAGTCATGTTTTTCTGGCCGTCGCGCCTGGACCCTGTACAAAAGGGATGTCACCTTCTGGCAGAGATCATGTATGAAATTGTTACCAAATACTGGGATGTGAAACTCCAGATCGTTTCCGTGGCCAGCGGGGCATTCCAGAAACATTTTCATGATATTGTCCGGTTTCATGGGCTTGGACGGAGGATCGCAATTTGCGGGTTTAACGAGGCGCTTTCCCACCAGGCATTTGCTTCCAGTGATTTTTTGTTTATGCCCTCTTCATTTGAACCTTGCGGGCTTCCCCAGATGATCGGAGGAATCTACGGAACATTGCCCATTGTGTATGATACGGGCGGATTGCACGATACCATCCGGCAGCTTGATCCGCAAAACAGTACCGGAAACGGATTTTTATTCAAGGTTCATGATACCCAGGGTTTTAAATGGGCCATTGACAGGGCTATGGATTTTTATTTTCTTTCCCCTGAAATAAAAGAAACCCAAATTCACCGGATAATGATTGACAGTGTTCTTGGGTTCAACCACAGCCGATGTGCGGAAGACTATATCAATTTATATGGAAAAATGCTTCAGAGGCCATTCATTGTCTGACCCAGGCATCTTTGATGATCCCTATCTGCTGCCTTATTACGATACCATAGCCTTGCGCCTGTCCCATGCAAGGGAACTTGAGTCAGCATTGATAAAAAAAGGCAGGGGTTCCCTGAAAGCCTTTGCCGGTTATGACAAAACCCTTGGGTTTCATTTTGAAATTGAAAATGACGCTTGGGTCCTCAGGGAATGGGCTCCCCATGCAGATGAAATCTTTATTGTCTGTGATAAGACATCATGGCAGAAAAGCCGGGAGTTTCAGCTTGAAAGAAAAGAAAATGATATCTTTGAAAAATATTTTCCCAAAGATACGTTTTCGCATGGCGATCTTTACCGGCTTAAAATTACCTGGCCCGGAGGTGAGGGAGACCGTATTCCCACGGCTGCGACACGGGTGGTTCAGGATCCCCGGTCCCTTATTTTCAACGCCCAGGTCTGGGAGCCGCAGCCTCCATATCTTTGGAAGCTCGACAGGTTTATCCCGGAAACGAGCCCGCTCCTGATCTATGAGGTCCATGTGGGAATGGCCCTGGAGGAAGGACGGATCTGCTCTTATGATGAATTTGAACGTCATATCCTGCCCAAAATTGCAGATGCCGGGTATAATACCATCCAGATGATGGCGATCCAGGAACACCCTTATTATGCATCTTTTGGATACCATGTGTCGAGTTTTTTTGCTCCTTCATCACGGTTTGGAACTCCGGATGACTTGAAAAGCCTGATCGATGCCGCTCACTTAAAAGGGATACGGGTGTTGATGGATATTATTCATTCCCATGCAGTGAAAAATGAGACAGAAGGGATTTCAAAATTCGACGGCAGTGCCTATCAATTTTTCCATGACGGCCCTAAAGGCTATCACCGGCAATGGGATTCGCGGTGTTTTAATTATGGTAAAACCGGGGTATTGAGATTCCTTTTATCCAATATCCGTTATTGGATAGAGGAATTCAAGATCGACGGATTTCGCTTTGACGGGATTACCAGCATGCTTTTTGAAGATCATGGTCTTGGAAGGGCATTTACCCGTTATGAAGATTATTTTGGGAAAGATGTTGATGTGGATGCCCTCTCCTATTTAACCCTTGCCAATAAGCTGGCCCATGATATAAACCCCGGCATTATCACTATTGCTGAAGATGTGTCCGGGTATCCCGGGCTTGCAGCACCCATTTCAAAGGGGGGAGCCGGATTTGACTACCGGTATGCCATGGGGATTGCCGATTTCTGGATCAAACTGGTAAAAGATGTTAAGGATGAACAATGGCACCTGGGTAAGCTCTGGTATGAACTGACCACTAAAAGAAAAGAGGAAAAAACCATCAGTTATGCTGAGTCCCATGATCAGGCCCTTGTAGGGGATAAAACCCTGATGATGCACCTGATGGGTGAAAAGGTTTATACGTCCATGAGTAAATCCATACAAAGCCCTGATGTCTTAAGAGGGATATCCCTGCATAAAATGATTCGCCTGATTACAATTTCCACAGCCGATTCAGGATATCTTAATTTCATGGGCAATGAATTCGGCCACCCTGAATGGGTGGATTTTCCTTCGGAGCGAAACGGGTTTTCTTATCATCACGCAAGGCGCCAGTGGTCTTTGAAATATGATCAAAGGCTTTATTATTCCTCATTATTTGAATTTGACAAACAAATGATTGATTTCATGAAAAATGAAAATCCGTTTCAATCTGTCCCAAGGCTTTTATTGATCCATGAAGATGACAGGATCATAGCCTTTGAGAGGAATAATACGATATTTGTCTATAATTTTAATCCTGAAAAATCGTTTACGGATTATAAATTTGATGCACCGCCGGGTGAGTACCAAATGGTTTTAAATACAGATGAAATACGGTTTGGCGGAAAAGGGAGGCTTAGGGACGGTCAGGTTCATTTTACATTGTTTAACCCGCTTCTTTGTGAAAAAAGAAATCTGTTAAGCCTTTATCTGCCTAACCGAACAGCCGTTGTATTAAAAAAATCGTTGTGAAATCATTAAATTTTGTTGACAAGAATGAAAACTATCTATAAGGTTCAACAATAATTTTGGAAAAAATGAATGAATAAATCAACACATACCGGCATATTTAATTTTGGACGCTTCTTTTTTAGAAGCGTTCATCCGGTGTGACGCTTTATTGATTAGATAAATAAAGCCCCGGGTGGACGGTTAACTCCACCCGGGGCTTTTTATATTTAAAGGCCCTGGGAAAATTCCCAGGGCCTTTTTATTTTTTTAGTGTTTTTTTTATTATTTAGCAGGAGGAGAAAAAAATGATTCTTGTTCTTGAAAAAGGGATTACAAAGGGGCAGAAGGATACAATAAACCATATCCTGTCTGGTGAAGGGTGTATGTCCATGGAAATCATGGATGCCGGCCGGAATATCATCGGGGTGACCGGTAAAACCCGGACGCGTCTTGAGGAATTTAAACAAATGGAAGGTGTGGCCGATGCCGTTCCCATTAAAACGTCACACAAGCTTGTAAGCCGTGAGTTTAAATCTGAAAACACCCAGGTCAGGATCAACCAGGTCGTCATAGGGTCGGACAGGATCGTCCTGATCGCCGGACCCTGTGCGGTAGAAAGCCATGATCAGGCCATGACCATTGCAAAAGAGGTTAAGAAGTACGGGGCAGTTCTGTTCAGGGGCGGCGCATATAAACCCAGATCTTCGCCATACTCATTCCAGGGGCTTGAAGAGGAGGGG
>Ga0156388_1043_pt1 | contig 16462 bp, 14 predicted proteins | sample RifOxyA3_FD_108032 | JGI IMG/M metagenome (GOLD analysis project Ga0156388, IMG submission 108032) | Desulfobacterales bacterium RIFOXYA12_FULL_46_15
TAATGGTGATTCCCCGTTCTCTTTCAATATCCATGGAATCGAGGATCTGATCTTTCATATCCCTGTCCGGAATAATACCGGCAAGCTGGATCAGCCGGTCCGACAAGGTAGATTTCCCATGATCAATATGGGCAATAATACTGAAATTTCTGATATTCTTTTTATTTAACTTCAAATTCACTCCAAACTAATATATTGACAAAACCCCTGTATGCCGCTAATTTTTATGTCACATATTTATCAATTGAGTTGGAAAGTGTCAAGGAAAGCTCGTACCCAAGACACATAACCTGTGGAGAAAAAACGCATGACGCACTCCATTCTGATTGTTGATGACGATACCGCCATTATGGAAGCGGTTGAAGAATATCTCAAGATACTGAAATATGATGTCAAAAGCGCTTCAAATGCAGATGAAGCCTTAAGGATGCTTGAATCATTCAAACCCGATATCGTGCTGACGGATATCATGATGCAGGGGATGGATGGTCTTGAACTTACCCGGAGGATTAAAGAATGTTTTGACACCGATGTGATGGTCATGACCGGATACAGCGCCGCATATTCCTATGAAGAAGCCATCCAGGCCGGTGCCGGAGATTTTATTTTCAAACCTTTCCGGTTTGAAGAACTGGATCTCAGGATAAAAAGGGTATTAAGGGAAGCTGAACTAAAAAAAGAACGGACCCTGCTGTTAAAGGAACTGGAAAAGCTCGCCATTACAGATGCTTTAACCGGCCTTTATAATTCACGCCATTTTTTTTCCCAGCTTAAAATGGAAATCAAGCGATATGACCGTTATTCCAGGGCACTTTCCCTTCTCATCCTGGATATCGATTATTTCAAGCAATATAATGATACCTGGGGACATCTGGAGGGTGATAAGGTCCTGATGGGGATCGGCCAGGTCATCAGTTCGTGCATGAGATCCATGGATACGGCCTATCGTTATGGGGGTGAGGAATTTGCCATTCTCCTGCCGGAAACAAAACTTCAGAAAGCCTGTGTGGTGGGTGCAAGAATAAAAGACAACATCAGCTCGACCGTCTTTGAGCCGGAATTGGATGTTAAAAAATCAGTCACGGTAAGTATCGGAGCGACCGAACTTAAAGAGGGTGAGGATTTCAGATCGTTTATCGGCAGGACGGACAAGGCATTATATAAATCCAAGGATTCGGGACGGAATAAATTGACCTATATTCTTCCGGATTAATCCGAAATGATCCGCATGCTCAGGTCCACTGATCTTGCCTGATGGGTGAGTGCCCCGCAGGATATGACATCCACACCCGTGGCTGCAATTTTATTGAGTGTTTTTAAGGATACATTACCAGAGGCTTCTACAACGGCTCGCCCTTTGATATATTTCACCGCTTTTGCCATCATGTCATAGCCCATATTATCCAGCATGATTACATCCACGCCGGCATCAAGGGCTTCCTTAACTTGATCAAGATCAGACACCTCAACCTCTATTTTCATAAGATGCGACGCCCTGTTCTTAACCGCGGCTACGGCCTTGGTAATGGTCCCTGCAACCGCTATGTGGTTATCCTTGATCAGGATACCGTCATATAACGACATGCGGTGATTCCCGGCGCCGCCTGCCCTGACAGCCTCTTTTTCCAGGCATCTGAGACCCGGTGTTGTTTTCCGGGTGTCTGTGAGCCGGACATCAGGGTATTTCAATTCATCCATATAGGTGCGGGTTAATGTAGCGATCCCGGACAAACGCTGAAGAAAATTCAATGCCACCCGTTCCCCTTTTAAAAGAGCACCCAGATCGCCTTTGATTTTAAAAATAATATCTCCTGTTTTGATACAATCTCCATCAGAAAAACCACATAAAATTTCACAATTTTTGTCAAGCAATTGAAATACGCTTTTGGCAACTCCTGTTCCGGCCAGTATGAAAGACTCTTTTGCAACAATGATCCCATTCCCTGAAAAGGGTGCAAGCAGGATCGATTCCGTGGTGATATCACCGAGTCCGGAATCTTCAAAAAGGGCTAATCTGATGATCTCGTCAATTGTGTTCATATCCGGTTATCTCAGCTTTTGTATTCTTTCAAGATTTCCTTTGAGCTTGTTATTTTTTTCCTCAAGATCTGCATACAATGTCTTTACCTTCTGCTTGACATCTTCCGGGGCTTTTTCAAGAAAGCTTTCATTATGAAGTCGTTTTTGGACCGCCAAAAGCTCTTTTGTATTTTTATCAAGCTCTTTTTCAATTCGTTTGATTTCCTTATCAAAATCAAGAACCCCTTCGAGGGATACAAAACAGGTGGTGTTTCCCGTTACGGATGCTGCACAGGATTTGGGTATCTTATCGCTTTCGCAGAAATAAAAACTTTCCAGTGTTGAAAGATTAACAACAATGGGTTTGTTTTCCACAATGATGAGCTTTTCCTTTTCATCTTCCGTGCAGGCCAGCACTTTGACTTTTGTTGACGGCTGAATATTCATCTCGCTTCTGACATTCCGGATTCCTGAAATCAGGCCAATGATAAATTCCATTTCTTTTTCAACCGTTTCATTGCAGAAGGTCTTGTATTCTTTTTCACTATATGGGTAGGACGCTGCCATGATGGAGCCGTCGGTTGTGGGCAGGATATGAAAAATCTCTTCGGTCACAAAGGGCATGAAGGGGTGGAGCATGACCAGGATGTCTTTCAGCACTTTTGACAGAACGCTTCTGGCATTATCTCTTTTCTGTACCCCTTCTTTTTCATAAAGCGCCGGTTTGACGGTTTCAAGATACCAGTCACAGAATTCATGCCATACAAACTGGTAGATGGCAGAGGCAGCTTCATTAAACCGGTAGGTTTCAATGCCTTCCTTGACGCTGAGAGATGTTTTTGCACAGCGGGAGAGTATCCATTTTTCAGACAATCCAAGTTTTGAATAATTTATCTTTATATCTTTTTGTGTCACGTGCATGAGGGTAAAACGAGCGGCATTCCAGAGTTTGTTGACAAAATGACGGTATCCTTCCACCCTTGATTCAGACATTCTTACATCCCGTCCCTGGGCTGCAAAAGCGGCAAGGGTAAACCTGAAGGCATCGGCACCGTATTCATCGATCACTTTTAAGGGATCAATGACGTTTCCTTTGGATTTACTCATCTTTTTGCCGTGCTCATCCCTGACAAGGGCATGGATATAAACATCATCAAAAGGGACTTCTTCCATGAAATGAATCCCCATCATCATCATCCTGGCCACCCAGAAAAAAAGAATATCAAACCCTGTAACCAGGACCCGGGTCGGGTAAAAAGTTTTTAACAGATCCGTGTTCTCAGGCCATCCCATGGTGGAAAAAGGCCAGAGAGCACTTGAGAACCAGGTGTCCAGGACATCGGTCTCCCGGACGATTTCGGCAGACCCGCAGGAAGGACATGAAGAAGGATCGGTTTCTTCAACAATCACGGCATTGCAGCCCGGGCATTTCCAGACCGGTATCCTATGTCCCCACCAGATCTGCCTTGAAATACACCAGTCCCTGATATTGTCCATCCACTCAAAATAGGTTTTGGACCAGGTGTCCGGTATGATCTTTGTTCTCCCGCTGCGAACCGCATCAGATGCTTTTTTTGCCAGCGGGCCGACCTTGACAAACCATTGTTTGGAAAGTGACGGTTCAACAACGGTCCGGCACCGGTAACAATTCCCAACACTGTGTTTCATAGGCTCCTGCCTGACCAGGAGTCCTTGTTCCTTCAAGGCTTTTACAGCTTCATCCCGGCATGCAAACCGGTCCAGCCCTTGAAACTGCCCTGCCCCTTCCAGCATGATGCCGTCATCATCAATGACCTTCAATCTTTCAAGCCCGTGTTTTTCCCCCAGGGTAAAATCATTGGGATCATGAGCTGGCGTAACTTTCAGCACCCCGGTACCGAACCCGGTATCCACATACTCATCCCGGATGATGGGGATCAGTCTTTCCGTCAGCGGCAGCATTACCATTGTCTCAGTAAGATCCTTAAATCTCTCGTCCTTTGGATTAACGGCAACGGCAACATCTCCGAACATGGTTTCAGGCCTTGTAGTGGCTACGGTCAGCCCCTGCTTTTTGTTCACAAAAGGATACCGGATATAATAAAGGTAGGCATCTTTTTCTTCATACTCCACTTCAAGATCGGCGAGGGCGGTCTTGCATCTCGGGCACCAGTTGATAATATACCGGCCCTCATATATGAGGCCTTCCTTGTACAATCTTACAAATACCTTCCGGACAGCATCGGAAAGGCCTTCATCCATGGTAAACCGCTCCCGGTCCCAGTCACAGGATGCCCCCAGCCTCTTAAGCTGGTGGATAATCGCCCCTCCTGATTTTTCTCGCCATTTCCAGACTTCTTTGATGAAATCTTCCCGCCCGAGTTCATCCCGTGTCAGTCCTTTTTCAGCAAGGTTTCTTTCAACCACATTCTGGGTCGCAATACCGGCATGATCCGTCCCCGGCATCCAGAGCACATTATGCCCTAAAAGGCGCTGATACCGGCACATGATATCCTGGATCACATTATTTAATGCATGCCCCATATGCAGCACGCCTGTGACATTCGGCGGCGGGATGACAATGGAAAAAGGTTTTTGGTCACTTTTATCCTTTGCTTTGAAAAACCCGTTATCAAGCCAGAATTGATACCATTTTGTTTCAATATCTACCGGATTATACCCTTTATCGAGAGACTCGGAACCCATAACACAACTCCTAAACCCATATTAATGAAAAAGGGGATTTTCAATGAATCCCCGTTACACCTTATGATTAAGCTGATTTTTTTATTTCAGACAGTTCCGATCTGATCAAGATCTTTTTGCAAACTGTCTCTTATCCCTGCAATTTCTCTTTCAATCACTTTTTCCATCACCTGAAAAAGAATGGTTTGAATTTTACCGGCAAACTGTTTCTCAATCACTTTTTCCAGTGCAGCTTCAACCTGTTCCGAAGTCAAGGCCGGAAATCCTTCAGAATCCCCGCCGGAACTGCCGGTATCCGATAACATGGCCGTATTTTCTACAAAATCAAAATCTTCATCAAAATTTTCAATTTCACCGGCAGATTCGGCCTTGATGATATCCGGATCAAAACCTGTTTCTTCCTCTTTGGCCCTGTTCGGATTGGGACCCGGTTTTCCCTCTTTCACAATATCCGTCAATTCGATTATATCATCCTCAGTCCCCGGGCCATCCATAACGATATCCGTCAATTCGATCATATCATCTACGACTCCATCAACATTTACCCCGTCATCATCCCAATCGGCCATAAGGTCCTCACTTTATTAAGATATTAATTATAATACCCATCCCGGTTCAAACGGACACCAAAAAATATCAAAGCCGGATCAAAGTGTCAACCATTTAAAAACAGGATGCATCGGACTGATCCTGACTATCCTGAAGATTTAAAAAAAGGTTTACAAGAATTCAAGTTTATTCTAAAGAATTAAAAACATGCAGAAATTTATCATCCCAGACATAATTCAGGCCCCGACAAAAGGAACAATAACAGGCCGGGACGCAAAACATATGTTCAAGGTTTTGCGGCTGAAGAAAGGGGCTGTTATTATCATCTCCAATGGCCGGGGAAAAGATTTTTCAGCAAGGATTCTTTCTGTTTCCGTTGAACGGATAGAATTGGATATTATTGAAGAATTAACCCTGGCAACAGAGTCCCCCATTGATATAACGCTGTGTTCCGGCATGCTCAAAGACAATAAAATGGATTTTGTGATCAAACATGTAACCCAGCTTGGGATCACAAAATGGGTTCCCTTTTTCTCTGAGCGATCCATACCCAGCCCTGATGCAAAAAGAATAAAAAAAAGATACGAACGATGGGACACCATTGCCGGAGAATCTTTGAAGCAGTGCCAAAGAAGCAGGCTTCCTGAAATCTGTATGCCCATAAATTTCGAAAGCCTGCTGACCCTTCCCGAACCCTCTGATTTAAAACTGGCCTTCTGGGAAAAGGCATCGGCAAAATTTGAGGCCTTAAAGGGGAAAGAGGATGTCAGCCGGGTGTTTATCCTTATCGGGCCTGAAGGCGGGTTCTCAGAAAATGAAATAGAACAGGCAGAACAAAAGGGATTTTTTGCCTGCTCCCTTGGTCCCAGAATCCTGAGAGCCGAAACTGCATCCATTTCAAGCTGCACATTGATCCAGCACCTTTTCGGGGACCTCTGAATTCATATCCGGGAACAAAATATTTTCCCTTGACATCAACAACCAAAAGGCATATAAACGCTTTTGTTGTTTTAAGCCCAGGTAGCTCAGTCGGTAGAGCAGGGGACTGAAAATCCCCGTGTCGGCAGTTCAATTCTGTCCCTGGGCACCACAACAACGATAAGGCTTTCAGCGTTTTTTGCGCTAAAAGCCTTTTTTTTTAAGTAAGCACATGACAAAGCTTGGAAAAATTTATCTTGAAATCGGCAATATCTGTAATCTTTTATGCCCTTTTTGCCTGCCTCACCTGCGTCCTCCCCGGACAATGACGGCTGAACAAATTGCAGCGCTCCTTCCTCAAATTAAAAAAATAGCATCATCGGTGTGTCTGCATGTTCTGGGTGAACCCTTATATCACCCGGAATTTGATGAAATTTGCGATCTTTTGACCTTGTGGGATATACCGGTCCAGATAACAACCAACGGCACCCTGCTCCATAACAAAAAAGAGGTTATCCTGAAACAAAACTCAATCCGGCAGATGAATATATCGGTTCATGCTTTGGATTGGCTTCCTTTGGCCCGTGATTGCCACAGGCTTCTGAACGAAATCCATCAGTTCTGCTGTGAAGCCCGGGTTATCCGGCCTGAAATGTATATTAACCTTCGATTCTGGAATTTTAATAAAATTGAACAATCTCCTTCCTTTCAATTTTTCCGGTCCCTGTTTAATTCTGATGGGTTTAATTTTAATGAGTCAAAAATAGATCTCAGATGGAAAAAAAGTTTTCATATTATAGACAGACTCTACCTGCATTTTGATATGCAATTTCAATGGCCTTCTTTGTCTAATCCCGTCCGTAGCGAAAAAGGGTATTGTTACGGACTTACCCATCATTGCGGGATATTGGCAGATGGGAATGTCGTTCCCTGCTGTCTGGATGGAAACGGGACGATTATACTGGGAAACTGTTTTATAACACCTCTTGAAGAGATTCTAAACTCACCCCGGGCAAAAAACATGGCAGATCATTTTAACAAAGGAGAACTGGCTGAATCCCTCTGCCGGCGCTGCTGTTTTATTTCAAGATTTGATAAAAAAGCCGGCCATCTGCAAAAAAATAAATCCTGATTTCGGATCAGCCTGTTCTTAAAAACTTATAATCAAATCTCCTGCCGGGCTGATACCGGTGTTTGCCGTTTGTCCAGAATTTCCCGGATGGACAGGACAAGGTCCTGGTTGGAAAAAGGTTTTGAAAGAAATTTAATTATCCCTATTTCAAGGGCTTCGGCCTCTGAAAGTGTTTCACTGTAACCTGTGCAAAGGATAACCGGAATATCTGCACGGATACTCAAAATTTTTCTGGCCAGCTCTCCCCCTGTCATCTGGGGCATGGTCATATCCGTTACAACGAGATCGAATTGATCCGGGGCATTTTGAAAGGCGGTTAATGCCCTGGCCCCATTTTCAAATATACTGGCCTTATAGCCTGCAAGCGTTAAAAACTCCTGAAGGATCATGCGGATATCTTCTTCATCGTCCACCACCATGATCCTTTCTGACCTGCCCTTATATGCTTTTTCATTTTTTACCTCCATCTGCCGGTGTGCATCCTGATCTTCGACAACGGGCAGATAGATATAAAAGCTGGAGCCTTCCCCAACCCGGCTTTGAACTTTTATATGGCCTTCATGCTCTTCAACAATGGCATGGACAAGGGCGAGACCAAACCCTGTCCCCTTGCCGATTTCCTTTGTTGTAAAATAGGGGTCAAATGCCTTTTTAAGGGTCCCGTCATCCATCCCGTGGCCGGTATCCGTCACTTCAAGCTCAAGATAAAATCCTTTTTTTATTTCCTGATCAAACACATCCATCCCGCCTGAAATGAGTTTTTCATTTAGCCGGACTGTCAGAACCCCGCCTGTTTCATCCATGGCATGATAGGCATTTGTACAAAGATTCATGACCACCTGGTGCATCTGGGTCGGATCTGCAAGGATTTTTGATTTTGATGCAATGGCTTCAGTGATATCAATGGTGGATGGAATGGATGACCGCAACAATTTCAAGGCTTCTTTAATGACAAGATACAGGCTTAAGATTTGTTTTTCAAATTCCGTCTTCCGGCTGAAGGTCAGGATCTGCTGGGTCAGCTCAGCCGCTCTATGTGCCCCTTTAATAATCTGTGACAAATGCCCCCTGGCTTTTGCAGGGCTGCAAAGATTCAGCTCGGCCAACTGGGCATACCCGAGAATGCCTGACAGGATATTATTAAAATCATGGGCAATACCACCGGCAAGGGTCCCGATGGCTTCCATTTTCTGGGATTTTTCCAGTTGGACAGCCAGGTTTTTACGTTCCAGGGCTGCTTGTTTGTATTCTGTTATATCCCGGCTCTCCGTCATAATAAAAGCGACTTCCCCTGACTGGTTTAAAATGGATTTTATGGAAATATCAATATTTCTGATCTCATTATGTTTTGAAATACTGGTGGTTTCATATCGTACAAAATCTATTTTTGTTGCTTTTCTTATTGCTTCTTTCAATTTCTGTCGGATTTTTGGATCATGCCGCCACCATGGCGCCTGCCAGAAAGGCTTGTACCTGACATCCTCGGCTGTGCATCCGGAAAATTCAAGAAGACTCTGATTGATTTCTTCAAGGATGCCTGAAGGAGATAATATCCCTGTGAATTGAAAAGATTGATTAAACAGGCTTCGAAGCTTTAAATCGTTTTCCACAAGAGCGGCCTGAACCTCAATATTTTTCCTGATCTCAGTCTTGATCCGCTCCTGGTTTTGTTCTAGTTGCTCCATAAAAGAATTAAAATGGCGGGCAAGTTGGCCGAATTCATCGGATTTGCCCTCATCCATGCGAACGGAAAAATCTCCCCCTGCGCCCCGTTCAAGTTTTTCCATGACTGAAACCAAAGGCTTTGTAACAGATGTACTGATTAAATAAGTAATGCCGATAGAGGATAGAATAATGATGACCAGGATAAAAATAATAATATTTCTCAAAGTATGGATCGGCATAAAAACATCTTCGGCATAACAGGAAGATGCCACAATCCATTTATAATCCGGCAGGTATTTGAATATGGCAAGTCTTTCCCGGCCACTTTCATTTCCTTCATCTGCGTGGAAATATTTTATTTTCCCATTTTTTTCCCGGGCTATCTGTTTAAAAAACTCTTGTGGATAGGCTGATTGATAAGATTGAGTATCTCCCGGGATATCCGGATGAACGAGCATGGTGCCATCTTCGGAAAGAACAAAGGCACACCCTGTCCGGTCTGTTTTATGATAAAGAAGATTATCTCTGAAATCATTGATATCCACCAACTGATCGAATTCCCTTCGATAGGATGACACTGAAATAATCCAGTCCAGAGGTTCAAAATACAGCATAAAGAGAGCCTTGGGTTGCGATTTCTCCTCCCCGGGATTTTTCCAGTCATACTCCAGGTAACCATTGCGGGTTTCCAGTTGGCGCCGGACAAATTCAAAAGAAGACACGTCCGTATTCTTCAGTTTTGAATTCGGGTGAATTTCGACAATGCCCTTACTGTTGAGACAATAAATATATCCGCTGATACCGACGGGCTGGGTTAAAAATATCTCTTCAATCCTTTCGACGGCTTCAGCTCTGCTCAGGCTGCCGGATCTGTACCGCTCATAAAAATGCCGGGCAATGTCCATGTTTTTTTCAGCAATGGCGTGCAGATGAGTCTTAATGGACACTGAGGCAGAGGTTTTTATCAGGTCTGCCAATGCATCGTTCTGATCCTGCAATTCTTTTTCAATGCTGTTCTGAAGTATTTTTTTGACCTGGTAATAAATAAAACCGCTTCCCATGAGAATTAACGGGATAAATACAAAGAGGAAGGTGATTAAAAGCCGGTTTCTGAATTTTAATGTACCAAACAGCATTATATTCTTTATCCGATAAGATTCCGAACCTTTGAAAGAAGGCCGGTGAATTTATATAGAACAAGGCCTTTACAAATGCAACGGGTTATTCTAATTCGACGGTATAAAATCAAGGCTGTAGGAAGTGATCAGTTTTACCGGGTCATAGGACATCTTGGCCTGTCGAAGGCCCTTGATACCGAGATCCTGCTCACGGTTGACATATTGACAGATATCCCGGAGGAATATGGCTGTTTCATGGTTGATCACCTGGGCCGCACCTTTAAAACCGGCATCGGCTTTTTCAAACTGGATATCATAGGTAGATGCATTCAGACGGCTGAAAACGGAAAATGCGATAAGCTTTCCGCCCACGGTAATAGCCAGCCCTTCAAGACCCAGTTCTTCGAAATACCTGAATGACGTCTCAATAGCACAAAACTCCTGGACAAGATCATCAGAGGCTGCTTTATGAATGTTTAAAATCCCTTTTGAAAATAAAAGGCATTGGGCTTTTAATTCCCCTTTAATTGTATGAACCTGATAATCCGGATAGGATCGTTTGAATTGGGATATCAGATTCTTTTTTTTATGCAGTTTTTCTCCTGTCAGATCGCACAGGCTTTTCACCTCATAGAGATATTCTGCAAAATCCGGTTCTTCCCTGACCATGAAATAGGTTTCAATATCAGGATATTTTTTCAGATAGTCTGAAGGGATAAGGCCGAAAGACGGCTCAATCCCGATACGTTTGAGTTGGAGGGCCAAAACAACCAGCTCTTCAGGATAAAAATCATTACCCAGCGGCATGAATGAACATTGGCTGACCCCGTCATAGATCAGAAGCCTGCCCTGATAAAGGGTAAAGGACAGGTCGTAAACATCCTGCCAGGCAAAAAGATTTGAAAAATTATATTCACAGGATTCAGGGTTGAATCTTTTAACATAGGCGTAAATAAGCTCTTTGTCTGTTAATTCAAACCGGTTGAATTTGGGAAATTGCGTTTTCTGATGCAGGTGTAAAACCGTTTCAGGCCTGTACATTCTATAAATCCTTATATCTTAGAGGAATATGGTCTTTGAGCACATCAAACCCCAGCTCTTTATAAAAAGCGGTTGTCCCGGGTTCTGCAACAAGCCCGATCCAGTCCACGCCGTTTTTTTTAAGTTCTTTGATCAGTGCCTGGATAATTTTTTTACCTGTTCCTTTTCCTCTGTATGCTTTTAAAACCGTAACGTCCTGAATGTAAGCATCACTTACAAGATCGGAAAGGGCCCGGCCCATTCCGATCAGTCTTTTTTTATAAAAAGCTCCTACAAAGACGGCTGAATCTTTAACAATAAAATTTAAAAACCCGGGATTCAGATCATAGGAAGGCTCCCACCATCCGGCATCTTTATAAAGACCTTTCAAGTCTTCCGGTGAAGCAAAGGTAATGGGTTCGATCGTCACCTGATGTAAAGATTCATCCGGCATGCAGACCATCCTTTTTTTAAATTATATGTCTCTCAGCATCTTTTTTGCAAAATGAGGTAAAATAAAAGAGGCTTCATGTATACCCGGGCTGTAATATTTCAACCGGTCCTGAACCCCATCCGATACGGGCCTTGCCGGCTTTGTAAGCTCAGGTCCCAGCGATCCCAGGCAGATGCCTATATTGCCGCCCGGATATGTTGGAATCATAATACAGGAATACCCCTGTTTTATAAAGAGCTCTTTTGTAATCTTTGCAAGGCGGATAACCCATTCTTGATGAAGAAAAATAGATTCCCCCTGAGTTGCTACAATTCCATCCGGTTTTAATGCAGCCTTCAAACCTTTGTAAAAGGGCTTTTTAAAGAGGACGTCCCCGGGTCCGATAGGGTCTGAAGAATCGACAATAATAACATCGTATCGGCTCTTCTTCTCAAGGACAAAGGCACAGCCGTCACCTATATGGACCTTGATTCTCGGATCATCAAACCCGCAGGCAAGGCTTGGCAGAAATTGTTTTGAAACCTTGATTACATCTTCATCAATCTCGCAGAAATCAATATCCGTTACACAGTCATGACGGCAGACCTCTCTCAATATACCGCCATCCCCTCCCCCGATTACAAGAACGGTTTTTGGACAGGGGTGGGCAAACAACGGAACATGGGCAAGCATTTCCTGGTACGCAAATTCGTCAAATTCAGTCAATTGTATAATCCCGTCCAATGCAAGCATTTTTCCGTGATTACGGGTCTGATAGACGTCAATTTGTTGAAACTTGCTTCTTTTGCTGTAAAGAACCTGTTCAATCTGAAGGGAAAATCCCATCCCCGGCCACATGGGACAGGTCTCAAAAAACCAGCCGTCTTTGATCTGATGATGGTTTTCCATCTTTATCCTCCGTCATAATCAAAAAGCCCGGCAATTGATACATGACTGAATTGCCGGGCTTTGTTTTCTACTGTTGGTAATTTATTGTCTTAAAGCGATCTGCATTTTGTAATGGCCGCCCTTGAAAAAGGACATGGCAAACTCTGCAACCTGACGGGGATCATAAAATTTACAGCTGAACACATCCAGATATACGGTATTGGATGCATTGGCAAAATGCCCGGATATCAAAGAGGTCTCAATAAGTTGCGTCATACTGAAGCCCTCAACCTTTTCATCCTCCCCGAAATGAACGATCTTGCAGTCTCCATACCGCTTCATTTCAATAAGATCACTCAATTCATGGACGAACCGTTCAATACGGGTTGCATCCCTGATGATCTCAGGATCGGCTTCATAAATATCAAAAGAGGCCAGAACACCCCAGGGGGCTTTCCGTTCATATTCTTTTTTCCAGGAAATCGGGTAAATCTTTGATTTTTTGATAACCTCCCCGACTCTCTGTTGTTCAAAGGGCTTTGCAATAATCCCCCGGTTCTGATCCGAAGAAATGACGACATTCTCGGATTCAAAAGATTCTTTCATTGAGTTGACCGCAACTTCCAGGTCAATGCTGTCTCCACAGGTAAATATATCCACGGCCGCATAATCATGTTCCGGCCATGCATGAATAGTGAAATGTGATTCTGCAATCACCACAACCCCGCTGACACCCTGGGGTTCAAACTTATGAAAAGAAGAACTGATGATCGTGGCCCCGCTTTCCCTTGCTGCATTCAAAAGGGCGTTTTCGACACGAACTTCATCCAGGAACGCTGTGGCACCGCATTCATAATACTCGACGGTCATTTGTCTTCCCAGAGCAAAACATTCACCACCCTGAGCGTCATCAACAAATTTAATATTTTTATCAAGCATTAACGCTGTCTCCAATAATGAATAAAAATATCTGTTATTATTATCCCGAACATCTTCGGGATTCCCAAAACCAAAAAACAAACCACCCCTCATGAGCATGCCGGCAGGGACATGCAAAAGGGCAAGAAACCGTTCAAAACCTCCAAATCAATAATTTTCCATTATTGACTTAAATCTTTCAAACTCAGTATTTGCCGGCAGATTCCTTTTCTTTAAAATGTTTATCATACTCGGGGCATTAAACCGTAAATACGGGTTTGCCCTTAACTCATCATCCAAAGTGGATACTATTAACAGGGGATCATAATTTCTCAAATATTCCCTGATACCCGGGTTGTCTTTTTCAATATACTCTGCCATTTCCATGGATTCGATCACATAATCGTGGCCGCCATAAATTTTTGTATTGCCGGAAAAAGAGATCAACCGTTTCAGGGAAGAAAAAAAAGTATTCAGATCCCCGGTAAAACAATTACCAATGGTCCCGTTAAACAGGGTATCGCCCGTGACCATGAATTCATCGGTTTTGAATGTCACTGAATCCTCTGTATGTCCGGGTGTGGGAATGACTTCCAGAACTTCCTGATCAAGTTTCAGAGTCTGATCGGAATGTATCTGTCTGCAGTCAATAAACCTTGCACCTGTTTGTTTGAGCAGGGCATGGTTTCCGGGAGTATGATCTTGATGGGAGTGGGTGTTGGAGACATATTTAATGCGGATTTGATTCTTCTCTGCAAAAGAAAGTATGTCTTCTACCCCCCCAGCATCAATTGCAATTCCCTCGCTTGCGGAATATACAAGATATCCCAAATTATCTGTTGAGTATTTAACTTGCCGAATAAACATGAAAATCTCAATCTTAAATGCATAAAACCATCATTTTGGGGTTAATATCTACCCATAAAATTTTATGGGTATTTCCAATAATCAAACATATTCTTTTACAGGATTTTTCAAGATTTTAAAAGACTTATTCTTAAATCAGGATTGATTTTTTTTTATCACATTGAAATTAAATAAAATATTCCATAAATAAAAAACAAATGATCCATATCTTTTTTATCCATAATGTTTGCCTTCTTTTAAATTTTCATGCTATAGAAAATTCTGCTGCACGCTCAATGCGGCTCAACAGCTCTTTTGATAATGGAAAGGATAATAAAAATTCAAAAGGAAATTTCATGAGCAATTATGACCCTGATTACACGGAAAAAGATACAAAGAAAAAACACAAATCCCCAAAATTTCGTGACTATTATGATGAAGAGTTTGATGAAGAAGACGAAAAGGAACTCTATAAAAGAAAAAACAAACTGGGGAAAAAGCCCAAAAGGAAAAAGGATTCCGATAATGACTGGCCTGAATAATACTCTGATATCCGATCCGGCCGGATCTATACGGCCGCGAAATTTCAACCCCTGTATCACGCTTTTTAAAAATTGCAGCATAAAATATTAGTAACCGGGACAACTCCTGACTATATCCAGTGGCTAAAGCTATCCTGCCCGGATACGGCCCTTTTCATAACCCATCCGGATATCCGGAAAAATGCCTCTGAAGACCCTCCCGGGGGTGATGAAGAAATCCTTGTTCCATTATCCGATCACAACCTGGTTCTGGATACCCTGCTCACGCATTTAAAAAAGTGGGGCCAGACCCTTGACGGCATTTTCAGCTTTGACTGCGAATCCATGGAACTTGCATCCTTTATCGCCCGGCAATTAAACCTGGATTATCCATCCCTTGAAGCCGTACGCAATGCCAGGGATAAATACATATCCAAGCAACTATGGCAGGATCATCAGATCGGATGCCCGCAAATATCCCCTATCAACTCGGCTTCAGAAGCTGTCAGATTTTTCACGGCCACGAATGCAGGATGCGTATTAAAACCCTTTACCGGCAGCGGCAGTGAACTGGTGTTTTGGTGCAAAAGCGGATCAGACTGTCATACTGCCTTTGGGACCATAGAAAGGGAACTGCAAAACAGGAATGAAAACCCTCTTTTTAAAAGGAATTCTTCAAAAGGCCATCTCATGCTGGCCGAAGAATATGTCAAAGGCCCTGAATACAGTTGTGATTTTATTGTTGAAAACAAATCCGTACGGGTTATCCGGCTGGCAAAAAAAATAAAATCACCCCTGAAGCCCTTTGGCACTATCCTGGGCTATATCCTGCCCGGCGACCTGCCTCATGCCGTAGCTGAAAATTATCTTTATGAAACCCTGCTCAAAGGCTCAGCCGCCCTTGGAATCCAAAGAGGGCTCTGCATGGCGGATTTTATTGTTTCCGGCAACAGGATCATGCTTATCGAGATGACCCCAAGACCGGGAGGAGATTGCCTGCCGCACATGCTGAAAGAATGTGCAGGTCTTGACATGCTGAAAACCAGTCTTGATTTTGCAGGAAAAATCCCTTTGACCCTGCCGGATATCCGGAATTTTTCCCCTTGTATGGCCATACGGATTCATGCTGCTGAGGAAGGGATTCTGAGAAGAATCGAATACCGGCATCTTATGGAAGACAAGCAAGTCAAATCCGTATATTTGACCAAAAAACCCGGGCATAAAATCAAACTGCCTCCAAAAGATTATGATTCATGGCTCCTGGGACACGTGATCATTTCGCTGTCTGCCTCGGATTCTCCTGAATCCCTGGCAGCAGGGCTATTGGAAAAAATTGAAATCTCAATAGAAAAAGAAAAACCAGGAGACTCTCTCTGATGTCTGAGCCGAAATCGTCCGTCACTCCGCTTCTGGAAAAGGATATGCTTGATAATTTCATCAGGCCTTATTTCAACCAGAGGAAAACCTATCTTTCTCTTGTACAAAAGCACGGCTCTCCCTTATGGATTCTTGAATCCCAGGTTTTAAAAGACAAGGCCCGGAGGTTTTCACAGGCATTTTGCACATATTTTGATCAGATTTCCTGTTATTTTGCCATGAAAAGCAATAACCATCCTGAGGTGGCTGCAACCCTTCTTGAATCCGGGTTCGGTCTTGATGTGTCCAGCGGTATTGAATTACAAACCGCTTTAAATCTCAATGCAACCGATATCATCTTCAGCGGACCGGGTAAAACAGATGAAGAACTGAC
>Ga0156388_1041_pt1 | contig 16401 bp, 12 predicted proteins | sample RifOxyA3_FD_108032 | JGI IMG/M metagenome (GOLD analysis project Ga0156388, IMG submission 108032) | Desulfobacterales bacterium RIFOXYA12_FULL_46_15
CAAGATATAAGGGCCAAAAACCCGTATAATATTCTGCTTGACAGAGCTTTGCCGATATATTATCCATGAAACGGATGATCCGGAAAACCCGTTTTTTTCGTAAAGCCATTATAAATAAAATCTTGATAAATATAACCCGTTGATTGATCTTACGCTTATGACTGACCATTGGGTATTTTTCCATAATATACTGGACAACCTCCTGGAGGGATGTCAGATTCTTGATTCCGGTTTCCGGTATCAATATGTGAATGATATTGCGGTAAGCCAGGGCTGTTTTTCCAGGGAAGAGCTTCTCGGCCGTACCATGATGGAGATTTTTCCGGGCATTGAGCACACCCCCGTGTTTTCAGTCCTTGAACAATGCATGACGGACAGGATCGCCCGGAGCATGAAAAACGAATTCACGTTTCCGGACGGGTCCGGAGCCTGGTTTGATCTAAGGGTTGAGCCGGTTCCCGGTGGAGTGATGGTCCTTTCCATGGAAATCACCGGAGAGCTTCGCATCAAAAAAGAAAAACAGATGGAATTTGAAGTGCTTCAATTGATTAACAGTGCCCAAAGCTGGGAAGGTCTCCTGGAATCCATCCTGGATCGCCTGAAAGAATGGTCCGGTTGTGAATCTGTCGGCATACGGATCAAGGATGGTTTGGATTATCCCTATTTTCTGACTTCAGGATTTTCAAAAGAATTTGTCCGGCTGGAAAACCGTCTGTGCAATTATGCCAAAGATGGTACGGTTGAACTGGATGCCGATGGCAATCCGGTCCTTGAATGCATGTGCGGCAATATCCTGCGTAAAAGATTTGACCCTTCAAAAAATTTTTTTACAACCGACGGCAGTTTCTTGAGCAATTGCACGACTGATCTTCTGACAACCACCACAGATGCGGATCGTCAGACAAGGAAACGGAACCGCTGTAATTCTGCCGGATATGAATCCGTGGCCCTGATTCCGCTGCGGGTCGGCAGCGAAACCTTTGGCCTGATACAGCTCAACGACAGGCAGAAAGGCCGGTTTACCCCTGAAATGATTACCTTGTTTCGCCGGCTTGCAGATAATACAGCCAATTTCCTGGCCAGGAAAAAGGCTGAAGCCTGGATTGAACATTTAAACTCTGTCCTGCGCGGTATCCGGAATGTCAACCAGTTGATTGTCCGTGAAAAGGACCGGGATGCGCTGATCAAAAAAGCCTGCGATCTCCTGGTGGATGCCAGGGGATTTTATTCTGCAGTGATCGGTTTGACCGACGGATCAGGGGAAAAAGTCCTGGCTTTTGCCGGAACCGGGCAGGAGCTTATCTTTATGCAGGATATGCTGGGTGAAGGGAAAATACCGGATTGTGCCCGGAAGGCCATGACCTCCCGGAAGACAGAGAGTCGCAAATCATGTCCTGACTCATGTAACGGATGCTCAGGCAGGGTCAGCTCTTTGAACCGGTATGATACGCTGTCCTTTTGCCTTGAACAGGGAGGCTGTCTCTATGGGTTTATGACCGTATGCCTGCCGGCAGGACCCGGTGACAACCTGGAAGAGATGGATCTTTTGAATGAAATATCAGGCGATATTGCGTTTGCTTTAGACAGCATGGCAATTGAAAAAGAACGTGACGAATCAACGGTTGCCCTTGTCGAAATCCGGGAACAGCTCCGGCAGTCACAGAAACTTGAAGCCATAGGACAGCTTGCAGGCGGTATCGCTCATGATTTCAACAATATTCTCATGGCTCAGATTGGGTATTGTGATCTCATGGCCGAAGAACTGGATGCCGGGACCCAGCTATCCGATAACCTGGCCGAGATTCGGATCGCTGCAGAGCGGGCCGCAGCGCTTATTCGCCAGCTTTTGATCTTCAGCCGGAAACAGGCATTGCAGCTTGAGGTGCTGGATTTGAATACAGTGGTCAGAGGGGTTGAAAAAATGCTCAGGCGGCTGATCGGTGAAAATATTGAATTCAAACTGGTATTAAAGGACACCCTGGGCCGGATAAAGGCTGATCCGGGCCAGATTGAACAGATCATTGTCAATATTTCAGTCAATGCGCGCGATGCCATGCCCTATGGCGGAAGGCTTACCATTGAAACGGCCGATATGGTGATGACTGAATCCGATGTTATAAATTTTTCTGATGCAGTTGCCGGGGATTATGTCATGTTGAAAATTACAGACACCGGCTGCGGCATGGACAAAATTACACAGGGCAGACTTTATGAACCTTTTTTTACAACAAAGGAAAAGGGAAAGGGAACAGGCCTGGGACTGGCTACGGTCTATGGGATCGTAAGACAGGCCGGGGGTCACATCCGGGTTGACAGTGAGCCTGAAAAGGGCACAATTTTCAGAATCTGCCTGCCCCGGGTGAAGACAGAGGTAAAAGAGGATGCAGGGAAAAAGGCGGCAATGGTTCATGGACAGGATGAGCTGGTATTGCTGGTTGAAGATGAAATGCCCCTTCGGAATCTTTTTGCAAAAATGATCAAAAGCCTTGGTTATCGGATAGAAATCTCTGCAAACGGAGAGGATGCCCTGGCAATGGTTGAGGAAAAGCACCTGAAGCCGGATCTTCTCATCACGGATGTGGTCATGCCCCGGATGAGCGGCAAAATGCTGGCAGACAGACTCCTAATGAAATACCCGGGCATGAAGACCCTCTATATGTCCGGGTATACGGATGAGTCCATTGTTCATCACGGTATTGTATCCCCGGATATTTTTTTCCTCCAGAAACCTTTTGACATTGCGGATCTTTCCGGAAAGATCCATGAAATAATGCCTTAGGAATAAAACTGTTCCGGGTCCTTGCTCAATGATGCCTTTATTGTCCGGGGAAATGCCGGCTGACCCATCAATGTTTTTCTTGACAAAAAGTATCTTCTTATCCTATGAAATTTCCATGATATCAGATATTCCCACATCTTCCCAGAATCCGCCGCCTCAAAAGCCAATCGGAGCAAAAGGGGAAATTACACGAGCGGCCATCCTGGATACTGTTCACGAAGTCTTCAAGGAGATGGGCTATTATAATACTTCCATCTCGGAAATCACACGCCGGTGCAATGTTTCCGCTGCTACTTTTTATCGGTATTTTAAAAACAAAGAACAGATATTCCTTCAAATGAATGACATGATTATATCTCGGTTTAATGAGATGGCTGCTTCCTTAAAGCTTGAAGGATTGGATTTCCATGGCCGGTTGCGAGAGGTAATCCGGCTCCTTTATATTCACAGCCGGGATAATTTTGCCTTTCACCGGATGTTGGGCGAATCAGAGCTTATAGATCGTGTTGCTGTCGACTTTTATGGATATATAGCAGGGTTCATCCGAAACTTTCTCAGGCGGGAAGCGCGATCAGAAAACATCCGACCGGTGAATCCGAATATTATCGCCTATGCCCTGATCGGTATCTGCTATTTCCAGGTTTTAAGAAAAGACAAAACAAAGGACGAATTTCCGGAAGACAAGACCGTAGACTTGATCACGGAGTTGGTCATCAACGGCATCAGCGGTCCGTCCCGGTGGGTTAAAGCAAAAGACTGGGATATTCTCAGCAGGCCGGCTCCTGCGCCCATAAGTACCGTAGAGGGCGAGCCGATGACGAAAGGTGAGAAGACAAGACAGATGATCCTGCTGTCTGCAGAAAAAATATTCGGCCAGCTTGGAGTCAATCGTACCAATATTGCCGACATTACTCGCGATGCCGGAGTTGCCCATGGTACTTTTTATATCCATTTCGAGAGCAAAGGCGAGCTGCTTGAAGGGCTTGTGAAATATGCCAATCATCTTATCCGGAGAGATCTGCAACGCGCTGTTGTAAATGTTCGGGACAGAAGGGATGTTGAACGTATTGCAATTCTGGTAAGCTTTGAGTTCATTCAGCGTCATAAATGGATCTATAGGATAGTTCCTGAATTTGAAATGATCAATCAAGCCGTTACTTTCTGGTACTACAATAAGATATCCGAGGGCTATATTCAGGGACTTGAACAGGGAATACATAAAGAGCAGATAAGAAACCTGCCTCCGGCCTTTCTGGCTTGGTACCTGATGGGATATACCCATTTCATATCTTTGAAGTGGATCGTATGGCCCGCCGACTCTCAGACAAAGATGACCAATAAGATAACAAAGGAAGTAATTGAATTTATGCTATACGGTATAAAACCTGATAAAGAACAAAAAAAATAAATCTTCCTGTCACAAGATTAATAGTTATTCCCTTCTTTTTATTTGTTATCTTTCCATACCGCAATTACATGAACACTTCATGAGGTGCCCTTTTCATAAGGGTCGATCTTGTTTTACATTTGTATTTAAGGGTCTTGACGGCCGGGAGGCGGCATAATTACCTGGTATTAATAATTCTTTTATTTTTTCTTGACAAAGAAAAAATAGTTTGAAATAAATAAATGAAAGGTGAGTCATATTTCACTTGAAAGGTGAGTCATGTTTCGTTTCACCTAATACCCTCAACAAAAAATAGAAAGAGGAGGATGTATTATGTCAGGAAAAGCAAGACTAGTATCGGCAGTTTTGGTGATGGCTTTCATGGTGACGGCTTTCACCCGGTCGGCCATTGCATCCGGAGAACCTATCAAAATAGGAGTCGTTACATCCAGGTCCGGGGTTTTTCAGGAGTGGGGTACAGAGGAGCTTCGAGGTCTGGAGTTGGGGCTGGAATACGCCACGGATGGTACCAATCAAGTGCTGGGACGTGACATCAAACTGATTGTCGAAGATGACACCAGCAAGCCGGAGGTCGGGGTACAAAAGGCGGTCAAGCTATTGACCGAAGGCAATGTGGACATACTCACCGGTGCCATAAGCAGCGCTGTTGCAATGGGCATTCAGGCGAAAGTGCTTGAATATAAGAAGCCTTATATTATAAGTGCTGCTTCTGCTGACGCGATTACCGGTGAAAACTTCAATAGATACACTTTCCGGGTCGGCAGGTCATTGCGCCAGGGTTCCCTCTCCGGTGCCAAATACATTGTGGACAACGTGGGCAAAAATATTGCCATTTTGGCTGCGGATTATGCCGGCGGAAGGTCATTTGCCGATGCCTATAAGAAAGACTTTATAGCCAACGGGGGAAACATAGTTATCGAGCTTTACGCCCCTCTGGCCACTACCGATTTCACTCCTTATTTGCAGAAGATTAAGAGTTCCGGAGCGAATGCACTGATGCTGTTCGTGACAGGCGCCAACTTCACCACAATGCTGCCCAAGCAAATCGGGGAGCTTGGTATTTATGAGAAGATGAAGGTTGCAACTGATTTTGCCGATATATCCTTTTTCAAATCATTGGGCATGGCAGGCGTGGGTATGGTGGGGACCTGCATGTATTATTATGAACTCTTTGACAATCCATTGAACAAGTGGTTAGTTGAAAATCATCAAAAGAAGTTCAACTCTCCACCAGAGCTGTGGGCCGGCCATAGCTTTGCTGCCGGTATCGCTTTGGTAGCAGCCGTTAAAAAAGCCGGTTCTGTGGATACGGAGGCCCTGATTAAGGCGCTGGAAGGCCTTGAGTTTGATGGGCCTAAAACGCTGACCGAGAAAATGCGCATCCGGCCGGAAGACCATCAGGCCATGCAGGGGGTGCCTGTTGTTGAATTAATCAAGGTCGAGGGAAAAGACTATCCTGTGCCAAAATTGTTATTCCTGCCTACTGCGGAGCAAGTCAATCTTCCTATTACTGTGCCTGCGAAATAAACAACACGTTGGAAGGCGCCCGGTATGACGTCGGAAGAACTGCCGGGCGTATTTCCTCTCTCGACCTTGAGAGGCAGGGGGGGGCTTGGTCCAGGTGAAGATAAAATGATTTATCTTGGTGATTGATTAGGTGTACCTTATGGTCAACTGAATCTGTAACAGGTTCAGGCAGGAGGTGAAAAATGAATTTAGCGGAATGCGTTGAGACGCATGCTCTCAAGTTTGGTGATGCGAAAGCGGCGTTAATATCTGATGACAGTGGCGAGCATTGGTCCTATGCAGGGTTAAACAAACAGATTAATCGTATTGCCAATGGCCTTCTAAGTCTTGGAATTTCTCCGGGTGCACGTATTGCGGTTATGCTGCGGAGCCGCCCGGAACTTATCTTCTGTAGTTTTGCAATATTCAAGACAGGCTGTATTTATGTTTCTATTAATTCCAGGCTTAAAGAAAAAGAAATCAAGCATATTTTAAAAAATTCAGGAGCCGAAATTTTAATTTGTGATTCGTCAGTAATATCGCTGATCAAAGATATTCGGGATGATTGTAAAGAGCTGAAGCATATTGTTTTATATGGAGACATTCAAGAAGAGGGAGCAATCAAATTTTCAGAATTGATTAAAGGAAAGTCTGATAATTACAAGGTTGACCCTAATATTACTGAAATTGCTGCCATCATGTATACCGGAGGCACAACAGGTGCTCCCAAAGGTGTAGTATTGACCCATGCCGCTATAATCGGCAATAGCCTGGCGGGAAGTAAAAGGCTTTTGTTTGATGAGAACACAATTATTGTAATTGCAATGCCGATGTTTCATATCGGAGGAATGGCTGCCGGTGCATTCTATTGCTTTCTGAATGGTGCTACAATGGTACAGCAAGAATTTTTTAATGCGGAAAAATATATAGAAGCGTTTAAAAAATATAGAGCGACCGTCATCTACGGGGTTCCCACATTCTATTACTCATTTAACAGCCTCCCCGAGTCAAGAACAAAAGATTTCAGCTCGGCAACACTCGGATTCAGCGGTGCAGGCGTATTTGCTGCCTCTGTTAGAAAATCCTTTGAGGAGAGGTTTGGAGTTAAGGTCTACCAATACTATGGTCTTACAGAAAACTCACCTGGTGTAACCGTCGAGGATCCCCTGGCGCCGGAGAGAAATTATGAATCGGTGGGGGCTGCGCTTCCAGGGGTGGAGATAAAAATAGTTGATGAAAATGATAACGAACTTCCCATTGGTGAGCATGGAGAATTGTGTGTGCGAGGTCCTTATCTAATGAAAGAATACTGGAAAAACCCTGATACCACCAGGGAATCCATGAGGGGCGGGTGGCTGCATACCGGGGACCAGGGCCTCATTGACGAAAAAGGGAATTTTTATATAAAGGGGCGTAAGCATGACATGATTCTTATCGGAGGCGCTAATGTTTATCCGGCAGAAGTGGAAGGTATTCTTCTGGAAGCTGATAAGCGCATCAACCAGATTGCTGTGGTTGGAGTTCCGGATGAAAGACTGGGTGAAGTTCCAAGGGCATTTGTAGTTATGGGGAAAGGAAATAAATGCACGGAAAATGAGATTATTGAGCTTGCCCGCGCCAACATGGCTCACTATAAAGCACCGCGCAGCGTAGTGTTTATGGATTCACTCCCTATGACTTCAATAGGCAAGATAGACAAAAAACTACTTCAGGATAAAGGCGGCTGTTAGCGGATTATTTATTATCATTGCAGCCATGGATATATAGCAAAAATGGATTTTAAAAATATGTCAAAAACATATTCGCTTGTGGAAGTCCGGCAGGATATTTACCGGGTAATCATCAATAGACCCGGGGACCGGAACTCTATTAACACTCCGCTTATGGAAGAGATTGAGCAGATACTGGCAGAAGCGGAAAAATCATCTGCCAGGGCCATCGTCTTTACCGGAGCCGGGGATTCATATTTTATCGGCGGGGCAGATGCTATAGAGATGATGGAATATAATCCGGAAGAGGCATTTGCCTTTTCCGGCCGTATTCAAAGATTGTTCAACCGGATGGAAGAAAGCCCGCTAATCCTGGTTGCTGCTATTAATGGGCTCTGTTATGGCGGCGGGTATGAGTTTGCATTGGCTTGTGATTTCCGGATTGCCGGCGAAACCGCACGCATGGGACTTCCCGAGGTGCGGGTAGGCATTATCCCAGGCGGAGGGGGGACTCAGCGTCTGCCCCGGCTCATAGGCAAAGGGAAGGCACTGGAGGTAATCCTGACGGGCCGTTTGTACGGAGCAACAGAAGCATTAGATATGGGCTTGGTTCATCAGGTGGTTCCTAATGACGAACTTAATGCCGAAACCAATAAATTTTTAGACTCTTTTTTCAAGATTCCCAGGCATGCTTTGTCCCATGCAAAAAAAGCGGTACAAGCCTCTCAAAACGACATCTTTACCGATGGACTGCGTGTGGAACGCCTTGAATTTAAAGAATGTTTTAAAAATAATTTTTTTGTTGATGAAATTTCTTCCCAGGTTAAGTCGGGTATAATGACTACAACGAAAACATTGGAGGAATCTAATTAATGTCGGAAAAACAGCAACCCTATATATTGCAGACCGTAGATTTGACAAAGAGCTTCGGCAGGCAGACAGCAGTAAATATGGTTAGTCTCAACATTCTTCCCGGCGAGTTTGTATCCATAATCGGTCCCAACGGAGCGGGAAAGACAACCTTTTTCAACCTGATCACCGGTGCTTTTAAACCGGATAGCGGAATAATTTATTTTAAAGGCCGGGATATTACCAAGGCCAAAGAGTTTAACCGGGTACAAATGGGGATGGCCCGGTGTTTTCAAATCACTAATGTTTTCCCGCATATCTCGGTTCTGGAAAATGTGCGGCTCGCAGTTCAAGCCAAATCAAAACATAAATACAGATTATTTATAAATGCTGATAAACTTAAAGAACTCACCGAATATGCGCATTACTGCCTGGAAATAGTCCAGTTGAAAAATATGGCCTATCAAATGGCTATAAGCTTAACCCATGCCGATCAGCGCAAACTGGAAATAGCAATACAACTGGCTTCCCAGGGAGAACTCATGCTGTTGGACGAGCCGACGGCCGGTATGTCTGCTGAAGAAGTCCCCGCGATTGTGGAAGTTATTAAGGATATAAGAAAAAAAGAGCAAAAGACCATTGTTATGGTAGAGCATAAGCTGAATATGGTGCTTAGTTTATCCGATCATATTGCGGTTATGAATTACGGCATGTTGATCGCCTATGGCTCGCCCCGGGAAATAAAAGAAAATCAGGATGTGCAAAGTGCTTATCTGGGCAGGAAGGGGGATGCATGAATATCCTGGAAATGCATAATATTCACACTTATATGGCAGGATTTCATATTCTTGAAGGTGTTAATTTAACGGCTGAACACGGCAAATTAACCATTCTGCTGGGCAGAAACGGCTCGGGTAAAACAACAACGATAAAAACCATCATGGGATTGACCCCGGCTAGATCAGGGGAGATTTTATTTCAAGGTAGGCCCATACAAAAATTGCACGATTTTGAAATACCATGGCTTGGTATTTCTTTAGTCCCCGAAGGCAGAGACGTTTTTTCACAATTAACCGTAGAGGAAAATCTTCTCATTGCTGTGCGTAAAGGTAAAAAAGTTCCAAAACAACGGTTGGATTATATTGTGGATATTTTTCCACCAATGAAAAATCTTTTTAAGAAAAAGGGCAGGAACCTTAGCGGTGGAGAAAAACAAATGGTTGCCGTAGCCCGGGCATTGGTAAATGAAGATAAACTTCTGCTCATTGATGAGCCGACTAAAGGTTTGGCGCCCATTATGGTTGAAAGTATGCGCCTGGCACTGGCCGAAATAAAAAAGAACGCTACCATAATCCTTGTAGAGCAGAATTTTGAGTTTGCCGGCAGCATTGCTGATGATTTTTTAATCATGGAACACGGAAAGATTGTTTGCAGCGGGGAAATCGGAGATTTGATAAATAACAGGGAAATGCAGCACATGTATCTGGGGGTTTAATAAATGACTTCACAATTGTTTGTCAACATACTGCTTAGCGCACTGTCCCTGGGTGTCATCTATTTTTTGCTGAGTTCAGGGTTTGCTTTGGTTTTCAGCTTGTTGCGGGTGTCTAATTTTTCTCACGGCTCCCTGATCATGTGGGGTGCCTATCTTGGCATATATCTGGTCAAGGCTCTGTCGAGCTTTTCTTTGGGGCTCATTATAAGCGCTGTGATGATCGGGATTATTCTGGCGCTTGTTGAGTTTTTTCTTTTCCGGCGGCTTTACGGAGGGAACCCGCTCTTTGAATTACTGCTCACTTTCGGGTTGATATATATATTGGATGAAGCTGTTAAGCTTGTCTGGGGTGCCGCCATCATTACGGTGGATAAGCCATCCTTTTTACAGGGAACGGTAATGATTTATGGTGAGCCTTTTGCCATACTGAGGCTCTACATCTTTGGTCTGGGGGCATTTGTCTGCGCCGGATTATATTTTTTACTGAATAAAACAAAACTTGGCTTGATTATTACTGCGGGTATTGAAAATAAAGAAATGGTCAGGGCCCTGGGCATAAACATCAATAGGGTATTTACGTTTGTCTGCTGGCTGGGCGGGTTTCTGGCAGGCATTGCCGGATTTGTACTGGCGTATTTCAACGGCCTTAGCCCGGAAATGGGTACAAACCAGTTGCTCAACGTCCTGGTTATTGTAGTTGTGGGCGGGTTGGGCAGTTTCATGGGGGCAGCGATTGCAGCGGTTATAATGGGTCTGGCTGAAGCGTTTATAGGTTTTTACCTGCCGGAACTGGCTGTTTTGAGTTCATTCATCGTAATGTTTATTGTGCTGAGTATCAAGCCATCGGGCTTGCTGGGGGAGGAATAAGGTGATGTCTATAAACAGGTATCTTCAGAAATACCGGTCGGCGCTGATTTTGATAATTATATTGATTTTACTGCCGTTATTCTCTTCAGAGTATATTAAAGTTGTTGCGATGCAGATATTTATCTTCGGGGTTTTTGCAATAAGCTACGATATCCTCCTTGGTTATACAGGCATTGCATCATTCGGGCATGCTATATTTTTCGGTACAGGAGCATATGTCAGCGCTTTGATGATGCTCAAGGCCGGTTTCAGCTTCTGGGCTACAATTCCATTCGTGGTTGTCAGTTGCGCAGGGATCGGTTTGGTGATCGGGCTGTTGACGCTTAGGTTTGCGACTATCTATTTTACCATAGTCACTTTAGCACTGGGGCAGTTCTGTTATTTTTTATTAACCAATGCCTTAACGTATCAGTACACTGGAGGAGATGACGGACTGCATGGATTACCCATGGTTTTACAAACGAAAAATCAAATGTACTATCTGGCCCTTGCATTTTTGCTGGCGGCATTTTTTATTGCTAAAAAAATCATTTCATCACCTTTGGGGAAAACATTGGTGGCTATAAGAGAAAATGAATTCCGGGCTAAAATGATCGGCTATAATGTTTTAAACTATCGGCTTATTGCGCTGGTTATATCCGGAATAATGGCCGGACTGGCAGGTTCTTTCAACGCTGCAATGCTGAGATCGGTCTTTCCCGGATTTATGGGAGCGAGCACCACGATAGATGTAATATTGATGACCATCCTCGGGGGTATGGGGTCTTTGTTGGGACCGGTGGCCGGCGCAGCTCTGGTAATAATTTGCCAACAATATCTCAGCTCCTATTTTGAATGGTGGCTATTGATATTCGGCGTAATTTTTGTCCTGGTGGTTTTATTCCTGCCACAGGGATTGATCAGTATTGTCTATCGTTTCAGAAAAAAAAACACTTCCGGGGGTTTAAACTGAAACCTGATATTAAGATGCTTTAAATGTCCTTTTCCGGCAGATGCCGGTGTAACTGCAGAAGCTGTAAATAAAATTAAATAAAAATTATAGAGGTGAGATGATATTATGTGTAAAGAAGAAGTGACCTGCGGAATTGTGGGCATTGGGCTTTATTTCCCGGAAAATGTCCGGACTTATAAAGACATAGCCGAATTGTCGGGCATACCGGAAGATGTTGTATTAAATAAATTGGGGATAAACAGGATTTATTATCCCGGTGAAAAAGATCAAACATCGGAAATGGCCATATGGGCTGCCGAAGATTGCTTAAATAGAACCGGCATTGACCCCAAGGAAATAGATTTAATCATTTATTTTGGCGAAAATTATTCTGATTATCAGCTTTTTTCAATAGCTCCCAAGGTTCAGGGCAAAATCGGTGCTGTGAATGCCTGGTGTTACGATATGGAATGTAAGTGCGGTTCTGCCGTTGTGGCCCTGGATCAAGCCAAAAAATATTTGATGAACGATGCCGGCATTAATACCGTAATGATCGCCGGCGGATATAGAAATGTCGATAAGGTGGATTATAAAGACAATGGTATTTCATTTTTATTCGATGTTTCCTGCGGAGGTGCTGCGGCAATTATAAAGAAAGGTAATAATAGGCGTGTCGTATTGGAAAATGCCAATATAGCCGACGGTCAGTTTGCCGAATCGATCATAGTCCCAGGCGGCGGATCGCGTATACCATTTACACCGGAAAACATTAATAAGGATTATTTGAAATATTATCGTCTTCAAGATCCGCAGGGTTTCCGCAGCAGATTAGCGCCGATCACTATTAAGAACCTGGCTAAAGTTACCGAAATGGCTTGCAAGAAAAGCGGGTTATCATTGTCAGACATAACTTTCATCTGTCCCCTCCATATGAAAGCATCGGCCCATCGTGAATTGTTGGGATATCTTAATCTTCCTCCGGAGAAGAGTGTATATTTATCAGATTACGGACACTGCGGACAGCTCGATATGCTGATTTCAATGAGAAATGCTGAAGAAAAGAAATTAATAAAAGAAGGCGATGTGGTGGCGCTTATCGCCATGGGGTTTGGGTATGTCTGGAATGCCGGCATTGTGAAATGGTAAATAAAATATCGGCATGATGGATAACCAGCGGGGGCATCCTTTTCCATCTGTTGTTTCAGCCGGAGTCTGATCCAGGGTGGATCAGGCGTTTGTTACCACCCGTTTGGTTTCCCTGGCAATCTCCAATTCCTCGTTGGTCGGAACAACCAGAACCTTGACTTTTGATCCTGAAGGGCTGATTTGTCTTAAACAATCTTCGGGCAGATTGTTTTTACCTGTATCGATTTCAATATTCAGGCAGGATAAATCCTTACAGCATTCCTCCCGGATGACCGGGGCATTCTCCCCGATCCCGCCGGTAAAGACCAGGGCGTCGATTCTTCCCAGCACGGCAACATAGGCCCCGATATATTTTTTAATGCGATAGGTATATACTTCCAGGGCCAGCCGGGACCGGTCATCGCCTTTTTCGGCCCCGTCCAGGACCACCCGCATGTCATTGGCCCCGGAAATGCCTTTCAGCCCGCTTTCCTTGTTCAAAAGTCCGTCAATCTCATCCAGGGACATGTTCAGATGGTTGGCGAGAAAAAACGGGATGGCCGGGTCCATATCACCGGAGCGGGTTCCCATGACAAGACCTTCAAGCGGGGTCAACCCCATGGAGGTGTCCACGCATCGGCCGTTTTTAACGGCTGCCATGCTGGCGCCGTTGCCCAGGTGCAGGGTAATCAGATTCAGTTCGCTTAAAGGTTTCCCGATATATTCCGCAGCCCTTTCAGCCACATAGGCATGGGATGTCCCATGGAACCCGTACCGGCGGACCCGGTGTTTTTTATATAAGAAATAGGGCAAGGCATAGATATAGGCTTTTCTGGGTATGGTCTGGTGAAAGGCAGTGTCAAACACGGCTACCTGGGATGCGTCCGGGAAAATGGACATGGCAACCCGGATGCCGGTCAGATTGGCTGGATTATGAAGCGGGGCCAGGGGAGTATTTTTTTTGATTTCCAGGATCACCTTTTCGTCGATGATCATAGGGGCTTGAAAAGTTTCTCCGCCATGAACTACACGGTGCCCCACGGCAGAAATTTCCGACTTGTCCATGATAACACCGTGTTCAGGATCAGTCAGCAATTCCGTGATTTTTTCCAGCCCTTCCCGGTGGTCGATCTTGAGGTCTTCAATGACCATTTTCCGATGGTTGCCATCCTTTGCCATGGTCTTATGGGTGAGTTTTCCCGGGTCTTCCCCGATTTTTTCAGCCAGGCCCATGGCCAGGACTTCTTCTGCAACCATGTCGAACAATTGATATTTGATAGAGGAACTGCCGGTATTGATGACAAGGATCTTCATATTAACTCCTTTCCCGCCCTGGCCTGGATGGCGGTGATGGCTATGGTATTGACCACATCTGAGACAAGACACCCGCGGCTCAGATCATTGACCGGCTTTTTCAGCCCCTGAAGGACCGGGCCGACGGCAACTGCCCCGGCCGAGCGTTGAACCGCCTTATAGGTATTGTTCCCGGTATTCAGGTCTGGAAAGATAAACACTGTTGCTTTACCTGCCACTTCACTGTCCGGCATTTTTATCCCTGCAACAATGGGGTCAATGGCTGCATCATATTGTATGGGACCTTCCAGTTTCAGATCAAGCCCCCTTTGACGGGACATTTCTCTTGCCAGTTGAGTCGCCTTTCGAACCTTTTCCACATCTTCTCCTTTTCCCGACTCTCCCGTTGAATAGGATAACATGGCAACTCTTGGGTCAATATCAAAAATTCTTGCGGTCTGGGCTGAGGAAACGGCAATTTCGGCAAGCCGGCCTGCATCGGGGTCCGGGTTGATGGCACAATCTCCATAAACGAGGACCCTATCTTTCAGGCACATGAAGAATACGCTGGAAACAACTGAAAATCCGGGTTTGGTCCTGATGATTTCAAAGGCGGGCCGGATGGTGGCCTGGGTAGTATGAACCGCTCCTGAAACCATGCCGTCGGCATCCCCTTTATGGACCATCATGGTGCCGAAAAAATTGACATCACTCATGAAATCTTTTGCCGCCTCCAGGGTCATGCCTTTGTCCTTTCTGAGGTCATAATAATGTTGAACATAATCGTTAAAATATTTTGATTTCCGTATGTCCATGATAACGGCTGAATCCATGCGCAGCCCCAGCCGGGCGATTTGTTTACGAATCCGTTCTTCATTTCCCAAGAGGATCAGGTCTACCACATCTCTGCGCAAAAGGATTTCGGCAGCATATAAAATTCTTTCATCCTCGCCTTCAGGCAACACAATACGCTGTTTATCCGCCTTTGCTTTCTGGAGCAGCCTATATTCAAACATCTTGGGGGTCACCACCGTTGTCCGGGTTTCGATAATTTTTACCGTCAGAGCTTCGGAATCGATATGCTTGTCAAAGATTTCCAATGCCTTGGTTATTTTACGGTCATTGTCCGGCGAAATGCCGGCATGGACCTTGCTCACCAGGATGGCCGAGGGGAAGGTGTCTGCTGTTACGGAGAGGATGGGCACCATGTTGGAAAATCCTTCAATTAACCGGCATACGGATTCTTCCGGCTTCAGGCCGCCGGTCAGAAGAATGCCCGAAATATTGGGCATGGACATGGAGGATACGGCTGAAAGGCAGGCCACAATCACATCGGACCTGTCTCCCGGGGTGATCACCAGCATGCCGTGTTCGATTCTTTTTAAAAAATTGCGCAACTGCATGGCAGCTACTGTAAAACCATGTACATGCCGGTTGAGCCGGTCGCTCCCATAGAGGATCTCAGCACCCAGAATATGGGCTATCTCTCCGATCGTTGGGTTCCCAAGGCTCTTGTCATCCGGTACGGCATAAATCAATTGTCCTGATGCCGGGCTTTCTTTTTCAAGAATGGATATGATTTTCTGTCTGTCCTGGGGCTGGGTCCTGTTAACAATGGTGGCAATGACCTCGCACCCTTCATTGATAAAGGATTTATGATACACCCGGATGGATCTTATGACATCATCAACGGGTTTATGACGGGCATTGGCCACCAGGAGAACAGGACATCCCAGGTTTTTTATGATCTGTGCATTGAGATCGAATTCAAATGAAGCGGTTGAGTCTTCAAGCTCAATGCCTTCGCATAAGATGAAATCATGGTCTTTTTCAATTTCCCTGTATGCATTGAAGATCCCTTCCAGCAATTCATCCTGTCTGCCGTGGCCGATGAGATTGCCGGCTTGTGTCAATGTATAGGCAAACATTTTTTCTTCAGGGATGCCGAGCTTGAAATAAGAAGAGAACAAATGGATGTCATTGTCGATTTTTTTTCCATCCGGAGCTGCGTGGATCAAGGGACGGAAAAACCCGACCCGGCCCACATTCCGTATCAGAAGTTCCATGATTCCAAGGGCAATGGCGGATTTCCCGCTCCTTGCTTCGGTTGCCGTAATAAAAAGATTTTTTGCCATCATTGCCTCATAAAGATGATTTTAACCCCTGGATTTTAACTTTGGATTTCAATTCAGGGTTAACCGGTCTCAAGATACTTAGTTTATCAACAGGCGCCTTGTTTTTGTCAATTAAAATAAAAAAGATTTAAAAAACCCTGGATTTTATTATTTTGATAAAAAATATTGACTATATCGAATATCGATATTATATACCTATATCGATATTCGATAATAAATTTCACTCATACGAAAGGATACAATATGATTTATATCATTATCTGCACAACAGCAATTATCGTATCAGGGTTGACCCTCTTTTCGG
>Ga0156388_1058_pt1 | contig 16267 bp, 15 predicted proteins | sample RifOxyA3_FD_108032 | JGI IMG/M metagenome (GOLD analysis project Ga0156388, IMG submission 108032) | Desulfobacterales bacterium RIFOXYA12_FULL_46_15
CACTTTTTTACCTGCACTGTTTAATACATCTACAGCAGCCATATTCTTCCTCATCAATTTTGATCAGCTATGCATCACTGCGAAAATAATTGCAATACCCATAGCCGCATTTAGTCTTATACAGACCGGAAAATTTCTATTTTTTACCAGCCTTTTGTACTTCCAATATTCCTGTTTTAAAGCCCGGTAAAGCGCCTTTAACCAACAGGAGATTGTCTTTGAGTTTTATATCGATAACCGTCAAATTTTTAATTGTCTGCCTCTTTACACCCATGTGTCCGGGCATCTTTTTTCCTTTAAAAACTCTTCCAGGAGTAGCACTGTTACCGATTGATCCTGGTTCCCTGTGATTTCTGCAACCATGCGATTCAGGACCTTTCGAGAAACCGTGCCGTCTGATGGTGCCTTGAAAACCCAGACCTTTTGAAATACCGGAAACATTTACCTTATCCCCTACTGCAAATAAATCGATTCCCATTACGGAACCTGCTTCAATATTTTCAGCATCATCGGTTCTGAATTCTCTTAAAACTTTGAATCCTTTATCGCCTGCTTTTTTCAAATGACCAGCAATGGGTTTTGTTAGCTTTTCAACCGGTTTTTCAGAAAAACCAAGCTGAATCGCGTTATATCCGTCGGTTTTATTTGTCTTCACCTGGGTAACGACACACGGCCCCAACTGCACAACGGTCACAGGAACAAGTTTTCCATCTGCAGAAAACACTGTGGTCATCCCTATTTTTTTTCCAAGTAATGCACTCATAATGGGTTCCTGTTATTGACCTATAATTTTATTTCAACATCCACACCAGGAGAAAGATCAAGCTTCATCAAAGCATCAACTGTCTGCTGGGTAGGTTCCAAAATGTCCAACATTCTTTTATGCGTTCTGATTTCAAACTGTTCCCGTGATTTTTTATTCACATGGGGAGAACGCAAAACGGTAAATTTATTTATCCGTGTGGGAAGCGGCACCGGTCCGACGATCTTGGCTCCGGTCTTCCTTGCCGTATCAACTATATCTACTGAAGACTGATCCAGAAGCTTATGATCATATGCCTTAAGCCTTATTCTGATTTTTGTTTTCAACATGACCTATGGTTCTTCCTATCTTTATTGAACAATTTCACCGATAACGCCGGCACCGACAGTACGTCCGCCTTCTCTGATGGCAAACCGTAGTTCTTTTTCCATGGGTTCTGAATTCTCTTAAAACTTTGAATCCTTTATCGCCTGCTTTTTTCAAATGACCAGCAATGGGTTTTGTTAGCTTTTCAACCGGTTTTTCAGAAAAACCAAGCTGAATCGCGTTATATCCGTCGGTTTTATTTGTCTTCACCTGGGTAACGACACACGGCCCCAACTGCACAACGGTCACAGGAACAAGTTTTCCATCTGCAGAAAACACTGTGGTCATCCCTATTTTTTTTCCAAGTAATGCACTCATAATGGGTTCCTGTTATTGACCTATAATTTTATTTCAACATCCACACCAGGAGAAAGATCAAGCTTCATCAAAGCATCAACTGTCTGCTGGGTAGGTTCCAAAATGTCCAACATTCTTTTATGCGTTCTGATTTCAAACTGTTCCCGTGATTTTTTATTCACATGGGGAGAACGCAAAACGGTAAATTTATTTATCCGTGTGGGAAGCGGCACCGGTCCGACGATCTTGGCTCCGGTCTTCCTTGCCGTATCAACTATATCTACTGAAGACTGATCCAGAAGCTTATGATCATATGCCTTAAGCCTTATTCTGATTTTTGTTTTCAACATGACCTATGGTTCTTCCTATCTTTATTGAACAATTTCACCGATAACGCCGGCACCGACAGTACGTCCGCCTTCTCTGATGGCAAACCGTAGTTCTTTTTCCATGGCTATGGGGTTAATCAGTTCTACATTGATGGTTGCATTATCGCCGGGCATGATCATCTCAACGCCTTCTTCCAATGTCAATACCCCGGTTATATCCGTTGTTCTGAAAAAGAACTGGGGCCTGTAACCGGTAAAGAAAGGAGTATGACGCCCACCTTCTTCTTTACTCAATGCATACATCTCTGCTTTGAATTTTGTATGTGGGGTGATGGTCCCTGGTTTGGCAACAACCTGGCCTCTTTCAACCTGTTCACGTTTGGTTCCGCGGAGTAGAAGACCTACATTGTCTCCGGCCTGGCCTTCATCAAGAAGTTTTCTGAACATCTCAACACCGGTGCACACTGTCTTTGCCGTTTCTCTGATACCGACGATCTCGATTTCTTCGCCAGTCTTAATAATTCCGCGTTCAATTCTTCCGGTCACAACGGTTCCACGGCCGGAAATGCTGAATACGTCTTCTATCGGCATAAGGAAGGGTTTTGCCGTGTCTCTCACTGGTTCCGGAACATAAGAATCCAGCGTTTCCAGAAGCTGGAAAATACATTTGGCGTCTTCACTGTTCACATCATCGCTTTCAAGGGCTTTCAATGCGCTGCCCCGTATGATCGGTGTGGTATCTCCCGGAAATTCATAGGTGTCCAAAAGCTCCTGAAGCTCCATTTCCACCAGCTCAATCAATTCCTCGTCATCCACCATATCACATTTGTTCAGGAATACTACGATAGTGGGAACTCCTACCTGGCGTGCAAGAAGAATGTGTTCTCTTGTCTGCGGCATAGGACCGTCATCAGCACTGACCACAAGTATGGCCCCATCCATCTGGGCAGCTCCCGTGATCATATTCTTTATATAATCAGCATGGCCCGGACAGTCCACGTGCGCGTAGTGACGGTTCGGGGTCTCGTACTCTACATGGGCTGTAGCAATGGTAATACCACGCTCTCTTTCTTCAGGCGCCTTGTCTATCTGATCAAACGGAACAAATGACCCAAACCCCTTCATCGCTGAATGCTTTGTAATTGCTGCCGTAAGCGTAGTCTTCCCATGATCGATATGACCAATCGTGCCTATGTTCACATGCGGCTTTGTCCGCGCAAATTTCTCCTTAGCCATCTTCTTAATTCCTCCTGTGGAATGTTATCAGGATATTCAAAATATCAATTACCACCTGAAATGAGCAAATGCCTTGTTAGCCTCTGCCATTTTGTGTGTATCTTCTTTCTTTTTCATTGCTCCGCCACGCTGGTTATAAGCATCAAGCACTTCTGAAGCCAGTTTTTTAGCAAATCCTTTTTCAGAACGCTTGCGACTGAAATCAATTAACCAACGGAATGCGAGAGCCATTTGTCTGCCTGTTTTAATATCGGTAGGCACCTGGTATGTCGAACCACCAATTCGCCTTGATTTAACCTCAACCGTGGGCTTGATATTATCAAATGCCTTTTTCAGTACAACCAAGGCAGGTTCGCCGATTTTTTCTTCTGCAATCAATAAAGCTTCTTTTACTACTTTACGGGCTGCATTTTTTTTCCCGTTTTTCATGACGCAGTTTACAAATTTTGCCGCAAGCTTTTCTTCCTGTGTTGCATTTTTTGTACTATTATCAAGGTTAATTTCTTTTACCGCCATCATTCATGTCCACCATAACTAAAATAATTTGATTTATTTAGGCCTTTTTGCACCGTATTTTGAACGGCCCTGTCTTCTGTCATCAACACCTAAGGTATCCAGGGCACCCCTGACAATATGATAGCGGACACCCGGAAGGTCCTTTACCCTGCCGCCCCTGACAAGAACAACAGAGTGTTCCTGAAGATTATGCCCCATACCGGGTATATATGCAGCGACTTCCATACCCGTAGTCAATCGAACCCTTGCTACTTTTCTCAAAGCAGAGTTCGGCTTCTTTGGGGTTGATGTGTACACCCTGGTACAAACACCGCGTTTTTGCGGACCACCTTTTAAACCAGGTGTGCTAATCTTTTTTTCCGCTTTTTTTCTACCTTTTCGAACCAACTGATTAATGGTCGGCATAACTTTCCCAACGCTCCTTATCACAGTTTAACTATTGTCATACACGACAAAATATTAGATTCTACGTTCACATCCTGAAAAAGTCAAGTTTTTTCTTAGAATTATACCTGAGCAATTTCTCCCAACCCGACTTCAACTTTGTCATATCCCGGAAATCCGGTTCCGGCAGGTATCATCCTGCCCATTATCACATTCTCTTTAAGCCCTTTAAGATCATCATGTTTCCCTTCAATGGCTGCCAGGGTTAATACCTTGGTTGTTTCCTGGAAAGATGCCGCAGAAAGGAAACTGTCCGTTGATAAGGACGCTTTTGTGATACCAAGAATCAAAGGCTCACCTTTTGCAGGTTCGCCACCTTTCATTGCAACAGCCCTGTTTGTTTCTTCAAACTGTATCCGGTCAATCTGTTCATCCGGTATAAAATTTGTATCTCCTGTGGAAACTACTTTTACCCGTCTCATCATTTGCCTGATAACAACTTCAATATGTTTGTCATTAATTCTAACGCCCTGTAGACGGTAAACTTCCTGAACCTCATCCACAAGGTATTTTGCCAGGGCAACTTCTCCTTTGATATTCATGATGTCCTGAGGGTTTGCGCTACCGGCAATCAACGGGTCACCGGCTTTTACATAATCACCGTCATATACGGTCACATGCTGACCTTTGGGGATGGAATATTCTTTGCTCTCTCCAACATCAGTCGGCGTAATGGTTACCTTTTGCCTTCCTTTGGTGCCTTTTGATACTACAACATAGCCGTCAATTTCAGTAAGGACACCAGGATCTTTTGGTTTTCTGACTTCAAAAAGCTCTGCAACCCTTGGAAGACCTCCGGTAATATCCTTGGTCTTTGTCGTTGCTCTCGGCAGTTTTGCAATAACATCTCCTGCCATGACCTGATCATCGTCTTCAACTTTCAAGATGGCATTCACCGGCAAATAATATCTGGCTGCCATTTTTGAATTCGGAAGCTTAACGCCTTTTCCTTCTTTATCCTTAATGGTGATTCTTGGCCTAATTTCGCTGTCTCTGCCTTCAATAATGGTTCTGGAAACCTTACCGGTAACGGGGTCTATCTGTTCTTGAACAGTATTGCCGACCTCGATATCCGCAAACCGGACTCTGCCGGAAACTTCTGTAATGATGGGTGTTGTAAAAGGATCCCATGTGGCAATAACATCCCCGGGTTCTACTTTTTGTCCATTTTGAATATGAAGGGTTGCACCGTAAATTACTATCTCTTTGGCTCTTTCCCGTCCCTCTTCTCCAACAATGGTGATTCCGCCGCCCTTACGATTCATGACAATAATTTCGTTCTGAGCTGAAACAACGGTCTGGATATCTTCATTATATTTTAATATTCCACCTACCCTTGCTTTGATTTCGGCAACCTCAACCTTTCTGGATGCCGTACCCCCGATATGGAAGGTTCTCATGGTCAGCTGGGTTCCAGGCTCACCAATGGATTGTGCGGCCACAATACCGATGGCTTGACCGATCTCAACGGTTTCGCCATGGGCAAGATCACGGCCATAACACCTTGAGCATACCCCATGTTTGGAATTACAGGTAAGAACGGAACGAATTTTTACCTTCTGAACTCCTGCCTCCTCAATTTTCTTGACATGAGCTTCATCCAGCTCCGTATCTACTCCAACAATAAACTCATCAGAGTATGGGTCACGGATATCCTCTTGGGTCACTCGGCCTAGAATCCTTTCTCCTAGTGTTTGAATAACTTCGCCCCCTTCATACAAGGCTTCAACTTCTATACCGTTAATTGTTCCACAATCTATCTCAACAATGGTGCAATCCTGACCCACATCGGCAAGCCGCCGTGTGAGATATCCGGAGTTAGCTGTTTTCAAAGCAGTATCTGCCAAACCTTTTCGGGCACCATGGGTTGAGATAAAATATTGAAGGACTGAAAGACCTTCACGGAAACAGGCTGTGATCGGATTTTCAATAATCTCCCCTGACGGCTTAGCCATAAGTCCGCGCATGCCTGCCAACTGGCGCATCTGATCCTTACTTCCACGTGCGCCGGAGTCTGCCATGATATAAACGGCATTTAAATTTTCTGCTGAATCCTCATCCTTAGCGCCGGTCGGATTTTTCATGACCTCCATCATGGCATTGGCAATATCATCCGTACTCTGGGCCCAGATATCAACGACCTTATTATATTTTTCACCCTGGGTGATCAATCCTTCGGAATACTGATTTTTAATATCCTCAATATTCTTCTCTGCTTTGGCAATGATATCCCATTTCTGATCCGGGATGATCATATCGTCAATACAAATGGAAAGGCCACCCAGTGTCGAATATTTATACCCAATATCTTTCAGCCGGTCTGAAAGGATGACGGTTTCCTTAAGTCCGATATTCCGGTATGCATAATCAATCAGTTTTACAATGGAAGATTTATCCATCAGTTTGTTTACCAGATTAAAGGGAAGCGTGGTTTTTCGTTCATCCACCTTAAATATGGTATAATGTTCACCGATTTTTCTGATATCGGTAAATTGTTCTTCTTTTAATCCAAAAAGCTGTTCAACTATGATCTCAGAGACCTGAAATAAATTTTTAAATTCTTTCCGGGTTAAAAAATCGGTTTTCCCTTTTGTCTTTTTAACCTCCTCATCAGAATATTTTTTTAATATCTTATCAAATTCCTTACCGGCCTTTAATTCCTCCAAAGCCGCTTCACAGTCTTCCAGCGAACGGGTTCTGATCCTGCTCAAGGATAACAGGGTGTCACCCGGGATAGTTTCCCAGAGTAGAATCCGGCCGGTTGTGGTATCATGTATTTCATCATCAATCCGGACCTTGATCTTTGCATGCAGCGAAAGTTCCCCGGCATCAAATGCAGATCTGACTTCATCAAGGCTTGAAAAATGAACGCCTTCCCCTTTCTGATTTCTAACCCCGCGGGTCATATAATAAATGCCCAGAACAATATCCTGGGTTGGTACGATAATGGGCTGGCCGTTTGCCGGGGAAAGAATATTATTGGTTGACAGCATCATGATTCTGGCTTCCAACTGGGATTCAAGGGAAAGCGGAACATGAACGGCCATCTGATCACCATCAAAGTCTGCATTAAATGCAGGACATACCAGGGGATGAAGCTGAATGGCTTTTCCTTCAATCAATACCGGCTCAAACGCCTGAAAACCTAGCCGGTGAAGGGTCGGTGCCCTATTGAGCATAACAGGATATTCTTTTACAACAGATTCAAGCGCATCCCAGACTTCAGTCTCTTCACGTTCAACCATTTTTTTGGCGCTTTTGACGGTTGAAACAAGTCCTTTTTGTTCGAGATAATTATAAATAAACGGCTTAAATAATTCCAGGGCCATTTTTTTCGGAATACCACATTGATGAAGTCTCAACTCAGAACCTACCGTAATAACAGTACGGCCGGAATAATCCACACGTTTACCCAAGAGGTTCTGACGGAACCGGCCCTGTTTTCCTTTCAGGGTGTCACTCAGAGACTTGAGTGGCCTTTTGTTGGTACCGGTTACCACCCTGCCATGACGTCCATTGTCAAACAATACATCTACAGCTTCCTGGAGCATTCGCTTTTCATTTCTGACAATAATATCAGGGGCATTCAGGTCTACAAGCCTCTTAAGCCGGTTATTTCTATTCAAAACTCTTCTGTACAGATCATTCAAATCAGATGTGGCAAACCTCCCACCCTCAAGCGGAACGAGAGGCCGCAGATCCGGCGGAAGAATCGGACAGGCCGTCAATATCATTCGTGCCGGCTCAATGCCGGAGGTTAAGAATGCATCTATAACCTTGAGGCGCTTTGACATTTTTTGCTGTTTGGCAACGGATTTCGTGGATTGGATCTCTTCTTTTAATTCATCATGAACCTGCTGCAGATTAATCTCGTTCAACAGCTTTAAAATTGCTTCAGCACCGATTCCGGCTTCAAAGCCATCTTCCCCGAATGTTTCCTGGGCTTCATAATACTGATCATCTGAAAGAAGCTGAAGTTTTTTAAGACTTGTTTCTTTTGGATCAATGATGATGTAGGAATCGAAATAAAGTACTTTTTCAAGGCTTTTGAGTGTTAAATCAAGAACATTTCCGATCTTACTGGGAAGGCTTTTTAAAAACCAGATATGAGATACAGGGGATGCCAGCTCAATATGTGCCATTCTTTCCCGGCGTACCTTTGACTGAATCACTTCCACACCGCATTTTTCACAGACAACACCCCGGTGTTTCATCCGTTTGTATTTACCGCAATTACACTCATAATCCTTTGTGGGTCCAAACACCTTTGCACAGAACAAACCGTCTCTTTCCGGTTTGAATGTCCGGTAGTTAATCGTTTCCGGCTTTTTGATTTCACCATGAGACCACTCTCTAATCTGGTCTGAAGATGCCAGGCTGATTTGAACAGCCTGATAAATCTTAGGATCTTTTGGTTTTGCGAAGAAATCGTATATATTATCCAATGTCTTCTCCTTATCTGCTTCCTTCTATAAGATTCATGTCCAAACCCAGACTGTTGAGTTCCTTAATCAGGACCCTGAAAGACTCAGGCATTCCCGGTTCAAGAACATTCTGGCCTTTTACAATTTTTTCATACATTCTGGTTCTTCCGGTCATATCATCTGATTTGACTGTTAAAAATTCCTGTAATGCATGGGCAGCACCATAGGCTTCCATAGCCCAGACCTCCATTTCTCCCAACCGCTGTCCGCCGAACTGGGCTTTACCACCAAGGGGTTGCTGGGTTACCAGAGAATAGGGTCCAATGGAACGGGCATGCAGCTTATCATCTACCAGATGATGAAGTTTAAGCATGTACATGGCGCCAACGGTTACCGGCTTGGCAAAAGGTAACCCGGTCCTGCCGTCATAAAGCACGGCTTGCCCGGATGAATCAAACCCGGCCATTTTAATAAGATGCTTAATTTCGTCTTCGCTCGCTCCATCAAAGACAGGCGTGGCCATATGAACGCCTTTTCGGTAAAGAGATGCAAAATCAATGAGTTCCTTATCAGACATTTTTTCAATACTTTTTACAACCGCATCCTCTCTCCTGTTGGCCTTCTGGACTTCAGTCAAAGAAAAAATATCGGTAACCTTTTTCCTTAATTCCTCTAATTTCATCCGGGTCAAGAGATCATCAATCTGCTGCCCTAAGCCATAGGCAGCATGTCCCAAATGAATCTCCAATATCTGACCGACATTCATACGGGATGGAACACCCAATGGATTAAGAACCATGTCTACGGGCCTGCCGTCTTCAAAATAAGGCAGGTCCTCAACTCGCAGTATCCTTGAAACAACACCCTTGTTCCCATGACGTCCAGCCATTTTATCACCTACGGAAAGGACCCTTTCCATAGCAACACTGATTTTAATCATTTTCAAAACGCCCGGCGGCAAATCATCCCCTTTTTCGAAACGGGATACCTGTCTGTTAAAATGCTCCCTGGCTTTTTTTATCTGTACCTGAGCACTTTCAAGAATCATCTGAGCCTTTTCCGTAGCAACAGCATCTTTCACTGCCACGTGCACAAGCACCGACACCGGGATATCCAGGAAAATTTCCGGCTTCACCTTGGTCCCGGCTTTTACAACCACCTTTCCGTTCTTTTCAAGATCAGTGATGGTTTTATGGCCATCAAGAATGGTTTCAATTTTTTCACGGGCCACATCGGAAATAATCCTGATTTCGTCATCTCTGTCTTTTTCGAGTCGTTCGATTTCGCTGTCTTCAATCAGTCGTGTCCGGTCATCCTTTGAAAGACCTCTTCTTGAAAAAACTTTGGCATCAATGACTTTGCCTTTAACCCCAGGCGGTACACAGAGCGAGGTATCCTTCACATCCCCGGCCTTTTCACCAAAAATTGCCCTTAGCAATTTTTCTTCAGGAGAAAGCTGGGTTTCGCCTTTGGGTGTAATTTTACCAACAAGGATATCACCTGATTTAACTTCAGCACCAAGCCTTATTATTCCACTTTCATCAAGGTTTCTTAACGCCTCTTCACCTACATTGGGAATATCACGGGTGATTTCCTCTTTTCCGAGTTTTGTATCGCGTGCCAGAACTTCAAACTGCTCAACATGAACAGAAGTATACACACCGTCCTTGACAAGCCGCTCGCTGACAAGAATAGAATCTTCATAGTTGTATCCATCCCATGGCATAAAGGCAACCGTCACATTTTTCCCAAGAGCAAGTTCCCCCATCTCTGTGGAAGGTCCATCGGCAATAACCTGTCCTGCCTTGACCTTTTCACCCTTTACAACGATCGGACGATGGTTGAAACAGGTATTCTGATTGGAACGGACGAATTTTGTGCAGTTATATATAGATACTGCTTTTTCAAAACTACCTTCTTCGGTGTCATTATTCCGGACAACAATACGTTTTGAATCCACATCAACGACAACACCATCATAATCCGCAACAATCGTAACACCGGAATCCCTGGCCACTACGCTTTCCATACCGGTCCCGACAAGAGGAGCTTCGCTTTTAATTAAAGGTACAGCCTGGCGCTGCATATTTGAACCCATCAATGCCCTGTTGGCATCATCATTTTCAAGAAACGGGATTAAAGATGCAGATACAGATACTAACTGATTAGGCGATACATCCATGAATTTGACTTCCTGGTTCTCAATCATTTCAAATTCACCGGCAACCCGCGACGACACCAGAGGGTTCATAAATTTGTTATTCACATCAAGAGGTGCATTAGCCTGGGCAATGGGATGATCTTTTTCTTCAAAAGCTGACAGATGTTTGATCACATTGGAAACAGTCCCCTCATTGGCAACCCTGTAGGGTGTTTCAATAAAACCGAAATCGTTCACCCGCGCATAGGTGCATAAAGAAACAATAAGTCCAATATTAGGCCCTTCCGGGGTTTCAATGGGACAGATTCTGCCGTAATGGGATGGATGAACATCCCGGACTTCAAATCCTGCTCTTTCCCTTGTCAAACCACCGGGTCCAAGAGCGGATAATCTTCTTTTATGTGTTGTTTCAGACAAGGGGTTGGTCTGATCCATAAACTGGGATAACTGGGATGTGCCGAAAAATTCCCTAACGACAGCAGATACAGGCTTGGGATTGATCAAATCATGGGGCATCATGGCATCTACTTCCTGCATGCTCATTTTTTCCTTAATTGCCCTTTCCATCCTGACAAGACCTATTCGATAATGGTTTTCAAGAAGCTCACCAACTGCCCGGACACGTCGATTTCCAAGATGGTCGATATCATCCACCTGACCCTGGGTATCTTTAAGTTCAATCAGGGTGGAAGCCGTCAAAAGAACATCTTCTTTTCGTAAAGTTTTCACATCAATCATGGTGTTTATACCTAGACGATGATTCATTTTTAATCTACCGACCTTTGACAAATCATAATATGCCTGTCTGAAAAAAAGATGATCGATAAAATCCTGGGCAACTTCAACCGTTGCCGGATTACCGGGTCTGAGCCTTCTGTAGATATCCATCAAGGCTTCTTCTTTTTTTTCAATCTTATCAGATAAAAGGGTTTTTCGCATGGAATCCGAACTTCTCGGGTCTACATAGAGAATATTAAAGTCATGAAGACCTTTTTCTTCCAACCGTTCAAAGGTTTCTTCGGAAATCACTTCCCCTGCTTTGAAAAGAAGTTGTCCTGTTCCTTCTTCAAAAATATTCTGTGCAAAAGATTTGTTGATCAGTTCACTCTCTGAGACAGGTATATAATCTAGTCCGTCTTCTTCAAGTTGTTTTAATGCACGTTTTGTAAAAATTCTTCCTTTTTTAACAAGAACCTCGCCTGTTTTTGGAGATGCAATGTCAAAACTGGCCCTCTGGCGCTTCAGATTTTCCTGGGAAAACTCTTTAAAAAACGATCCATCTTTTTTAACAATACGCTCTTTATTATAAAAGAAATCCAAAATATCTTCACTGGTATATCCAAAAGCTTTAAATAGGATGGATACAGGAAATTTTCGTCTCCTGTCTATTCTGATGTAAACAATGTCCTTGGCATCGATTTCCATATCGATCCAGGATCCCCTGACAGGAATCACCCTGGCATTATAAATTATCTTACCGGTGGAATAATTCTTACCTTTGTCATGATCAAAGAAAACTCCTGATGAACGGTGAAGCTGACTGACAACTGCTCTTTCAGTACCGTTTATGATAAAGGTTCCCTGACGTGTCATCAACGGAATAGTTCCAAAATAGATTTCCTGCTCCTTGATATCACGTATGGTTGAATGCTCAGTCTCCTTGTCAAAATCATAAACAACGAGGCGAACTTTAATATTCACCGGAATATCATAGGTCATTCCCCTTGAAATGCATTCTTTTATTGAATGTTTTGCTTCACCAAAAGAATATGAAACATATTCCAACGATGAAGTATCTGAAAAGTCCTTAATGGGAAAAACAGATTTAAAAACAGCATGAAGCCCTTTCTCTTCCCTTTCTTCAGGTATAACATCTTTTTGAAGGAAGCTCTCATATGAATTTCTTTGCATCCCGATGAGATCAGGGATATCAATTATTCTTCTTATGCTGCCAAATTCTTTTCTAATTCGTTTGTTTGTCAAAAGACTTCCGGTCATGACATCTCCAAATATGAGTTTTTCCAACCGTAAAAGCGGAGGCATGGCACTAGTGCCTTGCCCCCGCACAATTTTTTATGTACCTTAGAACCAGAAAACCGAGTTATTTTACTGAAACTTGTGCACCGGCACCCTCTAATTGTTCTTTGATCTTAAGCGCTTCTGCTTTTGGGATGCTTTCTTTTACCGGTTTTGGTGCTTCTTCAACAAGAGCTTTTGCTTCTTTCAGGCCAAGGCCTGTAATTGATCTTACTTCTTTAATTACGTTGATCTTTTTATCACCGGCAGCTTCAAGAACAACTGTGAATTCAGTCTGTTCTTCTACGGCAGCAGCAGCATCACCCGTCGGGGCAGGACCGGCTGCAAAAGCCATTGGTGCTGCAGCAGTAACGCCAAATTTGGTTTCAAGTTCTTTAACAAGTTCGGAAAGCTCAAGAACACTCATGTTTGATATAAATTCGATAACATCAGCTTTTGTAATATCAGCCATTTTTTTCTCCTAAATAAAACTATAATAATATTTTTTGTAAACAGTAATTGTCTATGCCGCTTCTTTTTGATCTTTGATCGCATTGAGAACATTAACAAAAGCACGAGGAACGCCAGAAAGAACATTAACAAATGAGGTCGGAACCGCATTAAGCGTATATACCAATTGACCGAGAAGTTCTTCTTTGGACGGTAATTTTGCCAGTTGTTTAATTTCTTCCGGACTGAGAAGCTTACCTGATAAAGCACCTGCTTTTATTTCGAGTTTTTCATTGTCCTTTACAAAATTGATCAATATTTTTGCAGGCGCAACCGGATCTTTTTTTGATAGAATAAGGGCATTGGGGCCTTTGAAAAAATCCTTCATCAGGGCTGTATCCGTACCTTCAGATGCCCGTGCCATCAACGAATTTTTGATTACTTCGATCCGGATGCCTTCTTTTCTGAGCTGTGCCCGTAGTTCTGTCATTTTCAATACATTAAGACCTTTATAGTCTACAAGTATTGAAATTTCCGATTCCTTAAACTCTTTAGCCAGTCTTTCTACGACTTCTTTTTTCTGGGAAATATTCAGCACTTTTTTACACCTCCTTTCACTAATTAATTTTTTTCCGAAGGTGCCAACTAAACCAAAACAAAATTATAATATTATCTTCCGTCTCGGCAGGCCGGCAATTCCGATTATGTGCTTTAAATCAAGCACACCTACTGTCTATGACAGGTTTATGCTTTTATTTTATCAGCATAGGGTCTACTTTAATTCCAGGCCCCATTGTTGAAGAAATACTGATGGATTTCATATATGTACCCTTACTCCCGGCAGGTTTTAATGCTATAAGCTTATCCAGAAACGCCCTGACATTTTCAGATAATTTTTGTGCACCAAAAGATATCTTTCCTACTGGAACATGGACAATACCTGCTTTCTCAACCCTGAAGTCAATTTTACCGGCTTTCAATTCATTAATTGCTTTAGCCAGTTCAAAAGTAACCGTTCCGGTTTTTGCATTGGGCATTAAACCCCTAGGGCCAAGAACTCTTCCCAGCTTGCCAACGGCTCCCATCATATCAGGAGTTGCAATGGCCTTATCAAATCCAAACCATCCATCTTGAATTTTTTTAATGGTTTCTTCATCTGCAATGTAATCTGCACCGGCATCCAAGGCTTCTTTTTCTTTTTCACCTTTTGCGAAAACCAATACTTTTACATCTTTACCAAGCCCATTGGGTAATACAACAGTCCCTCGAACCATTTGATCGGCATGCCGCGGGTCAACGCCTAATCTGACGGCAACATCAACCGTTTCATCAAATTTCACATAGCTTGAAGATACGGCTATTTCCAAGGCATTCAGTGGATCGTATTGAACCGTTCTATCGACCTTTTTAAGTGCTTCTGTATGTTTTTTACTCCGCTTTGGCATTTTTCATCACTCTTTTACTTAAAGTTAAATTACTTCTATCCCCATGCTTCTTGCAGTACCGGCAATAATCTTAGCCGCTGCGTCAATATCTGAGGCATTTAAATCTTCTTTTTTTGTCTTGGCAATTTCAATGATCTGATCCTTGGTGACTGTTCCTACCTTTTCTTTGTTGGGTACTCCGGAACCTTTAGCAATCTTTGCAGCAGCCAATAGCAGCCTGGATGCAGGTGGTGTTTTTGTAATAAAGCTGAAAGACCTGTCCTGATAAACAGTAATCACAACAGGAATGATAGAACCTACATCATTAGCGGTCCTTGCATTAAAAGCCTTGCAAAAGTCCATAATATTAACACCATGCTGACCCAATGCAGGACCTATAGGTGGCGATGGATTTGCTTTACCGGCTTGAACCTGAAGCTTTATTTGTGTCATTACTTTTTTTGCCATTTTTTAACTCCTGAAACTCACAATTTAACCATTTATTTGGTATTATATTTTTGAAACCTGTATGAAATTCAATTCAACCGGGGTGGCACGCCCAAAAATACTCACTAAAACCTTAATTTTAGCCTTATCCGGAGAGACATCTTCAACAGTTCCGGTAAAATTAGTGAAGGGCCCGTCAATTACCTTTACTTCATCTCCTGTTTCAAAGAAATATTTAGGCTGAGGCTTATTCTTACCCTGCTGCATTTTATCAATTATATTCTTTGCCTCTTTTTCACTTATGGGGGCCGGTTTATTTTTACCACCTAAAAAACCTGTAACCTTTGCAGTAGAACTCACAATGTGCCATGTATCATTATCCAAATGCATCCTGACCATGATATAACCGGGATAAAATTTCCGTGAGGATTCTTTCTTTTTCCCATCCACAAGCTCGATAATATTTTCAGTCGGTATTAGAATCTCTCCAAACTTATCGGGTTGCTTAGATGCCTGAATTTTTTCTTCCAATGCAATTTTTACTTTTTGTTCATGACCAGAATATACATGTACGATATACCATTTTAGAGACATGTCACAACCCTTAGTATTTAAGTCAGAACGACCTGAACAAGCTTTGCCAGACCAAAATCAAAAAGCCCGAGAAAAGCTGCAACTACAAAAACAAAAATAATCACAACAATTGTTGTTCCGGTTACCTGTTTTCGTGTCGGCCAGGTTACTTTTTTTAATTCGACTTTTACTTCTGTTAAAAAATCAATAGCTTTTTGGAAAAAATTCGGTTCGCTTGTTTTAATTTCTGCAAGATTTTTTTCCTGTTTTAATTTCAAAGGACTTGCAACCGTCACCGATTTAGAAATAGATGTTTGATCAGAACTGACCTCTGAATCAGTTGTATTTTCCGAATCTTCTTTTTTCTTTTTTCTTTCGCTGTCCGGCTTCTTTTTTAATAATCGTGACATACAACCCCTAAGTAATTATGCTTCCTGATTTTTCCAATAAACTTGAGAGATGGCAGGTCAGGAGGGAGTCGAACCCCCAACTCCCGGATTTGGAGTCCGGAGCTCTGCCAATTGGAGCTACTGACCTGCATTCCTTCGTTATTTAATCTTTGTTTCTTTATGAATTAAATGTTTATTGCAGAATTTGCAGTATTTCTTAAACTCAATTTTATCAGGAGTCTTCCGCTTATTCTTTGTTGTCGTATAATTCCGTCTCTTGCACTCTGTGCAGGCAAGAGCAATATTCACTCTATCCACTTGTCAACTCCTTTAGGATTTATTGAACAATTTCACCGATAACGCCGGCACCGACAGTACGTCCGCCTTCTCTGATGGCAAACCGTAGTTCTTTTTCCATGGCTATGGGGTTAA
>Ga0156388_1040_pt1 | contig 16188 bp, 13 predicted proteins | sample RifOxyA3_FD_108032 | JGI IMG/M metagenome (GOLD analysis project Ga0156388, IMG submission 108032) | Desulfobacterales bacterium RIFOXYA12_FULL_46_15
TGAAAGCAAATGTTCTGTTCTCTTCATGACATTGTCCTCCCTTTTGCATAAAAGTCTTTGGCCACAATTCTGTTGACGTATTCTTTTAGTCTCTTTAAGAATATTCCATACTTCCTGTTGAGTCAAAACTTTTATCACTATAAAACAAAAGGCATTACCGATTAATTTAAAATTGATAATGAATCACTCAAGGTTAATTTCTGTATCCTCAAGAAGTTCGGTTCTTAAATACTCAGTCTTAGGATAATTAGTCTTGAGCGACAGAATGCTTGATTTCATCATTTAAAATATTATGGGATTAATCAAACACAAAAAGATAATTCTTGTCATTTAAGGTTAAAAAACAAGCCGTCCGGGCTACCGTGGCTATTGAGGTTTCTTTTTTTTAGTCAGCTTGACTGCCCGGGGCATAGGCGAAGGTACCCAGAACTTTTTTAAGCTCAGAGAAATTATTGCAACGATAGTATTACAAATTCCATAGTTGATAACCTCCACGATTTAAAGAAGATAACCCGGAAGAATTTTGTATTCCAATCCATGTTTTTGCTATTGGGCCATTACCGATGATGGCAACTGACATAAATTTCAAAGGGTAATAATTATTAGTAAAGCTTTTTATAATTTCAGTTCTATCATAGGCTGATGGACTTGGTTTTGATTCAGGATGTGTATGCCATTCTCCAGCAAGGAATAATTCCCCTTTACTTCTTCTCCATAATTTTGAAAGAATTTTATTCCCAATTAATCTATTTCGCATAACGAAATATCTATTTCTTAGATCATTTAGACCTGGTTCAGTTGCAACTTCTATAACGAGCTGTTTGTCAAAAAGCTTTCCAAGCAAATATCCACCGGCTTCTTTATCTTCTGGCATTTTTTGTTGAAACTTTAAAAAAGTTTTTATTACTTCAGGAAGGAAAAGAACTGTACCAAAATTTGGATAAACATATAACATTAATTTATGTTTCCTTTTTACAAATTTTGCAGGTAAGCTTTCTATAAATTTTATTTTGAGAAAGACTAAAACTTTTTGAGGTTGATATCGAAAGTGATAAGTTCTTTTTTAAGGCCTCCTGTAAATCGCCATAAAAAATCCATTTTTCTGAATTGGAAATTTCTCCCATGAGGAATAGAAGTCCGAGACGTGTTGAAAAAGATGCCGCAGTATCCGAAGCGATTGATCCAAAAGGTAAAAATACAGACCCACAACCAGCTTCTTGTTGTAAAATTATTTCAGAGGGAGATGAGATACAGTCGTCTATGTTGTTCATACTTTCATCAAGAGTGCATGCAAAACACCCCCCTTTCTTTGGGTTAATAAAAATTGAATGTGATGCATAACCATTAATTTCTATCCATGAATACAAAGTAGCCATTGGCAAACGTAAATCATTCAGCATTACATTAAATGTCTTATCCCCAGTTGCTGAAACGACAAGATCACTGTCTGTTAATAAATTTGGATTGTCGGAAAGTATATCTATACAATTTCTTGATTCTGAAAGGATTTTAACATGAGGCATTCTTTTTTTAATATGCAACTCAAGGGCTATAACTTTGGGGGTACCGATACTTTCCATACTACAAATATGGCGAGGTATATTTTCAGCTTCTAAATTATCATGATCAATTAATATCAATTTTTCAATTCCATTTAGGGCAAAGGCCATTGCTATCCTGCTACCAATAGATCCACAACCAATAATTGCAATTGTTTTAGCATTTAATGAGGACATGTTACTATTACCTATTCTTTTTTGTAATCTATCATTATCTACACGGGTAATAATTGCTTTTGAAATATTCTTTTCCCCAAAAACTGACAACATTTGTAATTTGGCAGGTATTTTATTGTTGCGGAACCCATTTAGTATCGGTTTTTTCGAATTTGTTAAACGTCCTTTGCTAACAATTATACCACCAAAGACAAACTGGCCTAAATTTTTACTATCTTCAAATGAAAAAATAATCAGTACTCTGCTTTCAATACTTTTTGTTAAAAGATTGTTTAACTTGCTTAAAGAATTTAAACTAATATTTTCTTTAAGCAATTTATATAATTCATAATTATTCCTTGGAAATGGATGATAAATAGCTTTATTTAGAGGGATGTAAAGACCTTGAATTATTTTGTTTTTTTGAGTCGATAGCCCAGATCCAACAGTTTCTGATTTGCGATTTATATTTTGTAACCAGTTTAGTCCTCTTTTTTCATTTTCAGTTACTAATATTGATGCCTTACCAAGAGGAGGAAAAAATTGAATACATTTAACCTCTAATGCATTAATATTAGGTGTTATTAATGACAACCATGATTCATTGCAATCCTCTAACCGCCAATAACTCATGAATTCTCTTATGAACTCATCATTATTTAATTTATTTATTCCTTTTTTAATTATATCGGCGGCAATCGATATTGATTCTAAAACTATTTTAAGAGGCTTGGATGTGTCTAAATAAACAGTAGCGTGGTCGACAATACAAATATGATTATCCCTTGATGGTGTCATGTGGGGTATCAGATACGGGGGCTTCTCTAAATAAATTCTTGGTACCCGATTAGGAAAATGGCTGGTTAAAGTAATAATTATTTCAATCCAATTCTGATTGAATTCAATCTTGCTTTTCCAGCCAGCTATATTTGGGATAAGAGTTTTTTTATCGGGTATTGTTTCATCAGATAACTCTATAAAACAGTCATTTGGGAGGGAATTGAAGTGCTCCCTAATAATCGCTATGGCATGCTGTCTTTTTTCAGTTAAAGTACTAAGCACTGCCCGTATTCACCGAAATTGCGCTACCAACTTTTGCTGAAGTAAATTTAGTGGCCTTATTTGATGGGTCTTCAAATATTGGGAATCTATCCCCCAATCTTTTCTCCCATTGTTTTGCAGCTTCTTTTTCACTTGTATGATTAAGAGCGGTTTCAGCAGTTTGTATTAATAAATTAAGACGATTTAAAAAATTAGCGAATTGTGCATCCGTGATTCTTTCTCTTAAATCTTCTGATGAGTCTCTTGGATTTTTTATTTCCTCATTTTCTATTAACCTTTCATAAATTGATGAAGCCGTATTGCCAAAAGCACTATCATCTCTCTTGTCATTGCATTTAAAACCCTCAGCCGCAAGTATTGTCAAAACCAAGCCACTTGGCATTTTAGATCTTGTTGATTGATTTTCATAATCAGCCCAAGCTTTGAAATATTTTACAAGTCGCCTTAATTGCCCTCCGTTACCAGAAGATTGTTCTTCAAACCATTTGGAAATTTGTACAGGATCACTGAATAGCCAACCATCATTCTTGACTGCAAGATATGGCTCTGGATCATTGGTATCATCTTTCTTTATTAGATCGTATATAGGATAATCGACATGATACCCTGCTTTAAAAGGAATTCTTACACAACGCTTCTTGTCTATTGGAGGGTCAACAGTGGAATATGATTGGGTGGCTTTTACTACCCATTGATGAATCGTCTCTGTAGTAGGCCGAGGATTAAGGTTTGGTGAAAAATACAAACCATCATCGATATCATAATCACCATCTAAGGGGGTTATCATTGTTTTCATCACAAAAGATCCTTGCATATAAAATTTAATCGCAGGTCTTCCTTCTTCATTGAATTTTTTCTTTATATGTTTTCGAAGATTATCCCGACTTCCCCTTAAAGAGTCACTTTTAGAATTATCCAAACTAATTTTTAAATAAAAGGAATCTGATGCTGTAAAAAAATTTTGATGACAATTGGCCATTTATTTCCCCTCCAAATTAAAAAATTGTCTGATTTTTTTATCGCCAGCAGTATTTGCTGAAACATAATTTGAAATGTCACTCAGAGCTAATTGCTGAATTAAATCCATATTTTTCCTTTTGCTTGAATCCAGCTTAACTCCAGGAATATTACTATTAGCATGTTCAATACGAATGTAGTTCCATTGATTTTTTGTAAAAAGCAATTTGATCATATTATGTATGGACTCTGCTTGACAGCTAAGTGGAAGCAAAACAAGCTTTATGTTCCATAGTAAAAGCCCTCTATTTAGTATATTCCTTGTAATACCTAAATTTTCTGGGATATTCCCAATAGACAGTAAATCCATACTTTCATCTGGAATGGGGCTTTCACTTTTATTAGAATATGTAAGTGCCTCCGTGAAAGCAACCAATGAAGGATTGTTCCCCCATAAACCACCATCAATATATTTCTCATCTATATTTTCTTTTGATATCTTAGCGATAGGTAAATAATATGGGGCGGCTGATGTAGCAAGAGCAACTTGCCAAAGTTTATACCCCTTATCTAAAAACAATTCATCAGAATGAGGAGTTTTAAAAACTTTTACCTTGCCTGTTGATATATTAACAGAAGGGATACAAATGCTAAGTTTCATTGACCTTCTGCGGTCTGGATACTCTTTATTGAATAAATCATTTAAACAGGCATCTTCCGAAAAAAAATCAATACAAGCTTTTTTCAGTATCGTAGAATTATATTTAGAAAAAAAAAGAGACTTCGTTAAACGCGCAAACCCTCCAATACCTTTTGAAGGAAAAATTAGGGGCCCATAATTTAACAAAAAATTTATAATACTCCTTGGGCTATTACCTGCAGCTAATGCGATCGCAATAATTCCTCCAATAGAAGTGCCGGAAATTACGTCTACATGATCAATAATTTTTATATCATAATAATTTTCAATATAATCAAGAACAATAGCACTATAGAGCCCTTTAATACCACCACCGTCAATACTAAGTAATTTCATAAATTCTATCCATGGTTTTCAATAGTGAATTGACTCATTTTTCTAATTCATTCTGCGAAGGTCTATGCTAAATTAATATTTTTAATATCAGAGGATGGTGTGGTACACAATACAATTTTTAGACTTTATCACAATTCGTATTAACAAAATTCGGTACATAAAAAATATAATGGATTTTGATTTGCAATCTTCAATCTTTCAAATCCAAAACTCAAGTCTACTTGCAACCAAGCTTAATTCTTCAGATACTTAACCATTCAAAATATAACCAGAACTTAGATTATAATTGTTCATGGATTCACTGTGGCTGACACTGATTTCTGCAACAGGGTTATAATCCTTTCCGCCCAATCCTCATGTTCCGGTTTCATCAGACAGGATCTAAGACAGGTGAGCCCGTCGCTGTTCCATTCAAGGTCATGATGCTTTCCGGCAATGGCCCGGGGAAGTGTTAACAGGGCGAGATGCAGGTCTGATTTTGCACATATGTCAAACATTTTCCGGTTCAGGTCTGAAATCTCTTTTGACGAAGACCCTTTGAGACTGAAGACGATAATATCGAGATCAGGTTCAAAAAAGGTTATGAATTCATCCCGGGATTCGATCCATGAAAAAATAGTCATGGCGGCTTTTCTTGATTTTTCAAGATTTTTTGCAAATTCACCGCCTTTTATAAGCGGCAGGTATTGCTGTGTTGCCCACAACGCCACTGAAGATGCCCCTGCCCTGGAGCATTCAAGGCTGATTTCTCCAAGGTGTAATTCATTGGATGTAAAATAGGTATAGGGAGACTCATGCTTGTAATATTTTCCCACACCTGAATCCTTAAACAGGATACAGCCGCAGCCATAGGGCTGGAGCCCATGTTTATGAGGGTCGACAACGATGGAATCCGCCTTGCCGATATTGTCAAAGGCGAGTGAATTTTTTTCAGACAGATTTGAAACAAGCTTAAAATATCCGCCATAGGCAGCATCCACATGTATCCTGAATTTATAGGCTTTCTGAAGCTCAATGATTTCCGGTAAGGGATCGATTTTGCCGCACCCGGTGGTTCCCAGGGTCACCACAACAGTACCGACATGAGATGTCTTAAGGATATTTTCAAGATATCCGATATCCATCGCGCCGTTCATATCGGCAGGGACGGATTCAAAGCCGGTTTTCAGAACCTCGCATATTCTTTTGTGCGTGAAATGGGCTTGTTCCGAAGCCACAATGAGTTTATCCGGATGAATTTTCCCGCTGACCCAGAGGGCTTCAAGATTGGCAATGGTTCCGCCGCCTGTCAGATGCCCGAGACCGCCTGCCCATCCAAACATGGCAGCAATGGCGGATACGGCTTCTTTTTCCATTTTCGAACTGGCAATTCCCGCATCAATGGCATGGTTGTTGGGATTGATGAACATGGCCAGGGCATAGGATAAAAGCGCTACAGGATGAGGGGGTTTCAGCATCTGCCCGGCGTAGAGAGGATGATGAAAGGGATAATTTTCCTTCATCTTTTCCGCCACCTCAAAAAGAATATGGCTGATTCGATCCGCATCATATTCCGGGGTGAATGCCGGCAGATGGTCAAAGCCGGATAACATCCGGGAAACGGCTTCTTGAAAATGACTGACAAGTAATTTTTCCATATTTCTCTCCTTATTGAGTGTTTTGCCTGATTTTAAACTATACAGCCGCTGGAGAGTCAAGAGGTTATGGGAATTTGGATTTGTGTCACATGCTTTTTTTTATCACTGGTGATAAAATCGTCAATAATCACCCGTTCTATTGCATCCCCCTTGATTTTGAAGTTCTCTTCTTCTATCTTTTGAAAAATTTTTTCATAATACCTGCCTGACTGGTCATGATGCCCTGCATTAACTGTAACACCCGCATACAGTCCCGGTTCAAGTGTGCCTGCAAAACCCTGATCCGTTAAAGGGGTGTTCGGATTTAAAATAAAAATGGACTCATACTCATCAAATTTTTTTTTTAACAGGTTTTCATGGCTGATGGTCAATCCAACCCTGCCGATCATTATGGAAGGTGTTATTCCTGAATCATTTTCAAGTTTTCGTAATTTCAGCTCAAGATCATAAATATTTTTAATCTTCTCTTTTAAAAAAATGATATTCCGGGCGGGAAACTCCTTAATCCGGACCTTGTCTTCATCCTGATCGTCTTCCAGCAGGTGTTCAAGTTCAAGGATTCTTTCCGTAAGAAACCCCTTGATATTTTTAAGCCTGTTTATCTCTTCATCTGCGGCTTTTTTATAATCCTTTAACGAAAGGACAAAGCTTTCAGGGTCTTTGGTTTTTAAATGGCGTTTGATATCCTGGATGGAATACCCAAGGTGCCTTAAAAATTTGATTGAATTGAGCATCTCAAACTGTTCAATGGAATAATACCGGTATTTATTGCCGGCATTTTTCATTGCAGGTTTGAAAAGATCAACAGAATCATAATACCGGAGCGTTTTTATGGGGATATGATGCAGCTTTGAAATTTCACCGATTGTAAATTCGTTTTTCATGGGCTAAAAATCCTTTAAACGCATCCTGAAGGGTTCGTACCACAGGGCCGGGTTTGCCGTCCCTGATCACGGCGTGATTCATCTTTACAATGGGTGTAATTTCCACAGTGGTTCCCACAATCATCATCTCTGATGCTGACAGGATATCTTTTTCAAAAACCGGACGTTCCTCGACTTTGATATTCTCTTTTTTACAGAGTTCAAGAACGATTTTCCGGGTAATGCCGCCCAGGATATAATTGGTTAAGGGCGAAGTGACCAGAACATCATCAAACACGGCCATGAAATTGGAATGGGTGCCTTCCAGCATGACCCCGTCCCGGATAAAAACAGCTTCAGAGGCCTTGTTTTCAACCGCTGTCTGGTTAGCTAGGATATTGGCGGTCAGGCCTGTGGTTTTCATATCGCATCTGGCCCATCTTGTATCCGGCACGGTGATGACAGAAATCCCCTGTTCCTGCTTTTTTAAAGCACTCGCTGCATCAAATGCCGCGGCAGTCGCATAAAGCGTCAGATCCGTCACCGGATCAGGAAAGGCGTGGGTGCGTTTTGCAGGTCCCCGGGTCACCTGGATATAAACGGTCGCAGGGGTAGATGTCAGGTTGTTTTGTTTGAGCAGCTCATAAGCGATTTCTTCAAATTCAAAAAAATCAGTCTTTGACAGCTTTAAATGGGTTGCGCCATAGTTGAGCCGGGTGATATGGTCCTTTGCCCTCAGAAGATGTCCCTGATAGCTTCTGATCACTTCGTACAGACCGTCGGCAAACAAAAATCCCCGGTCATCCGGGGAGATACGGATATCTTTCTTTTCCAGGAAAGCGTTATTATAATATGCAATCATTGGTTTCTCTCCTCTTTATAAGATTTCTTTGCCGGCAGGAATCAAAAACCTCCTTCAGGCAGGGCTTTTAAATATTTTTCCCCTTTTTCCGAAAGGGTCGTGCCGCCGCGTCCCGGGCGGACAATCAAGAGTCCCAGTTTATCCATCCGTTCCAGTTTGAGGCGAAGCTGCTGCTGGGTCAGTTTAAACCCGTTTTTTTCAAGAAGGTTTAAAACCGTACCCCTGCCATAGGCGTAATTTTTTTCTTTTCCATCCAGATAAATCTTCAGGATCTGCCTGCTTTCTGCCAGAAAGCCATGGGTTGTCAGATCCCGGGTGATGAATGAAAAATGTTTTCCCCCTTCTGAACCCGGGCTTTCAGGGCCATCATCGGATTTCTCCTGCATGGAAGCACTTTTTGTAAGATAATATGGCAGATTCTTTTTTGACAGCACGTCTTCCGATATGCAGACCAAATGCTGGAGGACATTGTAAAGTTCCTGGATATTGCCGTCCCAGGGATGGGCCTTGAGCGCCTCCATGGTATCTTCAGGGAGTACCGGATTGGATTTTTTGATCCGGTTTTCAAGATAATCCGCCACAATTGCCTCAAAATCATCCATCCTCTCTTTCAGTGTCGGAACACGGCAGAAGTGCTGGGTGATCATAAACAACAGTTTGGGATTAAAGTCTTGATGCGGCGGCCTGTCCAGATGCCTGCTGGATGTTGTTATCAAACGGAGGTTGATCTTTACCACCCCGTTACCGTTTGAGCGGATGATTTTTTTTTCAGACACTGCCTGGAGAAGTCCTGCCTGTAGCTTTTCCGGCAGTCTTCCGATCTCTTCAATACAAAGTGTTCCGTTTTCCGCAGTTTCGAACAGGCTTTTATGGGTCACCATTGCATCCTCCCACCCGAACAATTCCCGTTCCAGGGCTTCCGGGGGTCTGGCTGCACAATTTATGGAAACAAAAGGACCGTCCCTGAACCCGGAAGCATTATGAATGGCCTCTGATATCCTGGTTTTACCCGTGCCGGTCCGGCCATACAGATGGATGGGATTATTGGTTGCCGCCATTTTTTTTGCATCCCGGCAAAACATTTTCATGGCCTCACTGTTCTGAATCAGGTCATCAAAAGTACACAAAGCAGACATATCCTGCCGGATACCGAACCAGGAAGACCTCTGATACCGGTCCTCCCCCAGAACCGGCCATTTTTCCGACAGCATCATCATGGTCCGCATATAATGTCTTGCAAGGGTCGCATGGGTATAGGGAATCTGGAAATGATCAAACAGGGTGTATACGGATTTAAGACTGATAAACCTGAGCCCGATGTCAATCACGGGCGTACCTTTGAGTTTGCCCGGCACCAGCATCCGCTCCCCGGCCGTGACCACCAGGTCAATATCTTCCGGCAGCGGCTCGTCCGGGTAATAGGGATAAAAATCATGATCCAGCCCCAGTGCCTTAAGATCGGCTGTCATTTCATCGGTATTGGTTTTTACATCATTGACCACCAGTATCCGCTGGCCTGGTTTGAGAGAAAAAATCTCCCGCATGTTATAGATCAGATTCTCCCGCTGGGCAAAAATATACTGCCTGCATTCCGGGAACATCTTCTCTACAATGATTTTCAGTCCCCTGGAAAAATAGAGGATGGTTTCGTCCGGATACAGATGGTTTTCTTCCAGATCGTTTAAGGATACGGTTCTGACATGGATTTTGCCATCGGCAAGTTCCCTGACCTGGTCATACACCATTTGAAGAAATGTCTGCTGAAGCCCGATAACGGCCAGTTTTTTTATCTCAGCCTGCATTTTTCCACAAACATTTTGAATAAGGGAAGCATATCATTGTTTTTCTGCATCATCAGTTCCGGGTGCCATTGGACAAGCTCCATGGGCAGGGTTTTGTGCCGGACTGCCTCGATCACCCCGTCCGGAGCCCGGGCCGTTATTATAAGATCTTTCCCCAAAGTTTTTATGGACTGGTGATGCCTGGAGTTGACACGGATGTGTGAGCCAAACAGGTCATGGAGCTCCGATCCCGGTTCAATGTCCACCTCATGGTCTGTTTCAAAGGAAATCGTATCCTGCATATGGTTTAAGACAGGCGGATCAAACTGGGAGGGAATATCCTGGAACAGGGTCCCGCCTAAAGCAACATTCACGATTTGAATCCCGCGGCAGATGCCAAGCACGGGCTTTTCCCGGGCCATGGCAATCTTCAACGCGGCCATCTGAAACATATCCAGGGTCTTATCGACCTTCCCCAGTTCTTTTTCAGGCATTTCATTGTAAAATCCAGGATCAATATCATTGCCGCCAATAAACAAAAAACCCTTGACCGCATCTGCCATGACAGGAAGAAATGTCTCATCCAGGGTTAAAGGAAAAATCAAAGGCTGGCCCCCGGCTTTTTCAAGAGATGTGGTATAGGCGAGGGGAACAACCGTAGCCGGCATGTCATACCGGTTCAAATCAATGTTGGCAATCACGCCGATGAGAGGGTTCATATATAGTTTCCCTTTATTTTGTTTTCGGGTCCAGGGCTGCCCTTAACCCATCCCCGAAAAGATTAAAGAACAGCACGGTTAAAAAAATGGCAGCCCCGGGGAAAATAGTCATGTGGTCTGCCACACCGATATAGTCCCGGCTTTCCGCAAGCATGGCCCCCCATTCCGGTGTGGGCGGCTGGGCTCCCAGACCGAGAAAGCTCAGGCTTGCAGCCGTGATGATGGAGGTTCCGATTCTCATGGTGAAATAGATGATAACACTGCTTAAGGTACCCGGCAAGATGTGGACAAACATCAGCCGTTTTTTTGATGCCCCGAGGCTTGTGGCGGCCCTGACATAAAGGCTTTCTTTCAGGGCCAGGGTAGACCCCCGGACGATTCTTGCAAAAGTGGGCATGGAAAAAAGGGACACAGCAACCACCACATTGACAAGACCCGGCCCCAGGATGGCCACAATGGCAATGGCCAGCAATATCCCGGGAAAAGCGAAAAGCACATCTGATGTTCTCATGATAAGCCCGTCCAGGAACCCGCCGAAAAACCCGCTGATGATTCCCAGTGTCACACCGGCCAGTGCCCCCACAAAGACTGAGGTAAATCCGACAGCCAGGGAAATTCTTGAGCCGTAGATAATCCTGCTTAAAATATCCCGGCCGTACAGATCCGTACCCGCAGGATGCTCAAAACTCGGAGGCATCATGGAACTGCCGTAATCGACTTTAAAAGGATCATGGGGGGCGACAAGAGGCGCAAAAACTGCAATTAAAACCAGCAGCACAATGAATATCCCGGCGATCATTGCAGTTTTCCGCTGTTTGAATTTGTGCAGGAAAATGGAAAAAGGCGTTTTCTTTTGTGTAATTGCAATCTTTTTATTCATAACGGATTTCCGGGTTGATCAAAGCGTATACCATGTCCACCAAAAGGTTGATAAAAACGAAATGAAAAGAATATAAAAGCAGCAAAGCCTGGAGAACAGGGTAATCCCGGACTCCCACGGCCTCTATCATATACCGGCCGATACCGGGCCATGCAAAGACTGTCTCTACCACCACAGACCCGCCCAAAAGAAACCCGAACTGCAGGCCCACCATGGTCACTACCGGGATCAGGGCGTTCCGGAAGGCATGCTTCCACATCACAAGGAATTCAGCCACCCCTTTTGCCCTGGCCGTGGAGATATATTCCTCATCCAGGACTTCCAGGAACGCAGACAGGGTAAATCGTGCCATTACAGCAGCCACTGTGGCGCCGAGCGTAAAAGAAGGCAGGATCAGTTCGGAAAATTTACCTGTGTACCCTGCCACCGGCAGCCATCCCAGATGAACGGCAAACAGTTGGATGGCAAGGAGTCCCAGCCAGAACTGGGGCACGGAAATACCGGATACGGACAGCAGCATGGCAGTATAATCCTGCCATCTGCCATTGTAAACGGCAGCCGCTGCTCCAAAGAGAACCCCGATGACGACCGACCATGCCATGCCTGTTATGGCAAGATACATGGTCGGCCAATAGCGCAGCATGATCTCATCATATACCGGCAATTTTGTCCGCAGGCTTTTGCCCAGATCTCCTGTTGCCATATTCTTCATATAGGTAAGATACTGTATGGGAAGGGGACGGTCCATCCCCATCTCCTTACGCAGCATTTCAACAGTTGCTTCGTCGGCATCGGTTCCGGCCATCATCCGGGCCGGGTCCCCAGGCAGCAGATGAACAAAGGCAAATGCCAGGATGGAGACCACAAACAGCACCGGAAGAATGGAAATGAGACGTTTTAAAAAATATTTGATCATAAGCGTTTATACTTAATCCGTCAGTTCAGCATCTTCAACTAAAAAAGCGCCGTCCGGCATGGGGTAAATGCCTTTTAAATTTTTTACCTTGGCTGCCATCAGGGTATCGACAAACAGATAGCCCCAGGGCGCCTGTTTCCAGACATAGTCCTGGAGGTCTGCATAGGCTTTTTTCCGGGCATCCGGACTGGCAGAAGCAAGACCTGCCGTGATGAAATCATCCACTTTTTTGTCTGAAAAGAACCCGAAATTAGACATGGCCGGCGGAAATGCATCTGTTGAGATAAGCGGTCTTGTCCCCCAGTCGGCATCCCCTGTGGAAGCAGACCAGCCGCCAAACCCGATAAACGGAATCGGATTTGCATCGTCTTTTTTCTGGCCTTCCAGTTTATTATAGAAACTTGCTACATCCATGGATTCTATTTTCCCGGTGATCCCGATTTTAGCCAGTTGCTGCTGGGCCATTTCAGTGGCTCTCAAGCGGTTGGATGCATTGGGTGTTAAAAAGACCACCTCAAATCCCTTTTCATACCCTGCTTCTTTCATGAGTGCCTTTGCTTTTTCAATATCTAAGGGCCAGGCCGCCTGTTTCTTGTAGAACTGGAGGTTGGACGGGATAATGGAATCAGCCTCTGCAGCAGCTCCGCCCCAGGCGATCTTGATAATGGAGTCCTTGTCCAGGGCATAGTTCACTGCCTGGCGAACCCTGACATCGGCAAAGGGTTTGTACCGGGTGTTCATGATCAGGTATCTTTCGATAATGGAAGGCTGTTTGATGATATCAAGCTTGGGATCATTTTCAGCAACCTTTATCATCTCAGCCGGCATGGGAAAGATATAGTGAGCCTGGCCGGCTCTGAGCATTGCAAGACGGGAACCGCTTTCCGGAACGGGCCGGAATGTAATGGAATCCACATTTACCTTTCCTTTCCAGTAATCCGGATTCTTTTTAATCCTTACATGATCGCCTGAAACCCACTCATCAAAAATATAGGGGCCTGTTCCGACAGGATGTTTGCTGACTTCATCCCCATAGGTTTCAAGAGATTTGGGGCTCAGGATCAGGGAACCGGGATGGGCAATGGCATTGACAAATGCACCAAAGGGTTCCTTCAGGCTGAACCGGACGGTATAGTCATCGATCACCTGACAGGATTCCACAGGTTTCATAAGGCTGGATCTTTTGTATTTGCCGGTCATCATGCGGTCGATATTGACCTTTACCGCATTGGCATTAAACAGGGTCCCGTCATGGAATTTAATGCCTTGTCTCAGTTTGAATATAAATTCTGTGGCAGCATCATTAAATGTATAGCTCTCGGCCAGGAGCGGGATAATGTTCATGTCTTTGTCAAAACCCATGAGGCCTTGACAGATGGCGCGTTCAATGGCACCGGAATAGGTGTCGGACGTGTCATGGGGATCCAGGGATTTTGCCGTGGATTCGGATGCATAAATAATGTCTTTTGTGCCCGCATAGCCCGGGGCTGCCAGCAGGGTCAGCGCCAGCAGGGTCAGGATCACTCTTTTCATTTATTTTCTCCTTTTATTTTTTTCTCATTATTTCAGCCGATACCTATATCAGCTTGACTGTCAGCAGGCCCATCAGCAACAAAATGGCCTGCTGTAACTTCTTTTAACACTAATTTTTCAGGCGGATTCCCAAAAGGCCTCACAGGACTCGGGATTTCCCCGGTGAGCATATTGAAGCAGGTCCGCTTTGACGGGTCGGCAACAGGGATAGCAGACAACAGTTTCCGGGTATAAGGATGTCCCGGGTTCTCAAAGATATCCCGGCGTGAGCCTGTCTCCACCACCTGCCCGAGATACATGACCATCACCCTGTGGCTCACCCGTTCGATCACGGCCATGTCATGGGAGATAAACATATAGGAAAGGTTCAGTTCTTTTTGCAGTTCCATCATCAGGTTCAGGACCGTGGCCTGGATGGAAACATCCAGGGCTGAGACGGCTTCGTCGGCAATGATCACCTTGGGATTTGTGGCCAGAGCCCTTGCAATGGCGATCCGCTGGCGCTGGCCCCCGGAAAACTCATGGGGGTAATGGCTGGCATGGGCGGCAGGAATGCCCACCCGTTCCAAAAGCTTAGCCACCCGTTTTTCCCGGCTGCCTTTATCCCCGATTGCGTGGATTATAAGGGGCTCTGCAATGGAAGCGCCAATGGTCTGTCTCGGGTTCAGCGAGGCAAAAGGGTCCTGAAAAATAAACTGGATATCCTGGCGCAGCGACTGGAGTTTTGAATCTGAAACCATCATGACGTTTTCCCCCTGGAACAGGACCTCACCCTTGGCAGGAACGAGCTTTAATATGGAAAACCCGGCAGTTGATTTTCCGCAGCCCGACTCCCCTACGATACCTAATGTTTCACCAGGGAAAAGTTTGAAACCGACATCTTCAACAGCGTGGATCAGATGGGTGGGTTTACCCAGGAATGATTTTTTAGAAACAAACCGGGTGGTCAGATGGCTGACCTCCAGGAGCGGCGGGGCACCATAGTCTGCCGTATCAATTTCTTTTTCTGCCGGCAGTTCATCCGTTTCTTTCCTGCTCAGTTCCTTTTCCATTTCAAGGATTGCAAGGGTAGCCGGGTTTTTCCGGCCTGTCATACTGCCCAGGACCGGAACCGCTTTAAGCAATGCCCGGGTATAAGGATGGCCCGGGTTTGAAAAAATGGACTGAACATCATTATGTTCCACTACCCTGCCCTGATACATGACAATAACCCGGTCTGCCAGTTCTGCCACAACACCCATGTCATGGGTGATAAACACTACAGACATGGAAAATTCTTTTTGAAGGGATCGGATCAGGGCCAGGATCTGGGCCTGGATGGTCACATCCAGGGCAGTTGTAGGCTCATCCGCGATCAAGAGCTGGGGGTGAGAGGACAAAGCCATGGCAGTCATCACTCGTTGACGCATCCCGCCGGACATCTGGTGGGGATATTCTGAAAGCCGCCGTTTTGCGTCCGGTATTCTCACTATATTAAGAAGATCAATTGCTTTTTTTTCTGCCTTTGCCCTGGAAATCTTCTGATGAATGTGAATCGCTTCCATCAACTGATTGCCAATGGTAAAAAGCGGATTCAAAGAGGTCATGGGCTCCTGGAAAATCATGGACATATCCGCTCCCCGGATTTTTTTTGCCTCTGAATTGGAAAGGGTGGTGATATCCTGGATGACCTTGTTTCTTTTTTTCAAGAGAATCTGACCCGAATCGGTTCTCACCCGGCTGAGCAAATGCATGACCCGGCGCATGGTCACGGTCTTCCCGGAGCCGGATTCCCCGACAATGGCAAGGGTTTCTCCTTTTTTTACGGTCATGGAGACATCATGAACCACCTTTGTAAACCCGTTATAGCCGGGAAAACTCAACGAAAGATCCCGGACTGACAGGATCTCGTCATCTGCCATGGCTAACTGCGTTTCAACAGAACTATTCAAAATACCCTTTTCTTTTAATTACCTTGTTTCTTATCATGATCTGCCCCTTTGCCATCACATCTCGGATTTCCATGGTATCAGGGTCAAGCACCAGGATATCTGCATGGGCACCGGCTGTAATCACCCCTTTTTTACCGGCCAGGCCGTAAATTCTTGCCGGAGTGGTGGTCAGCGGCCTCAATGCCTTTTGAAGATCCATCCCCTTATCCGCTACCAGACGCTTTAATTCAAACAGCAGGGATTTTGGCGAACCGACCTCCATGCCCAATATCCGGCTTCTGTCCTGATTCCATTGA
>Ga0156388_1039_pt2 | contig 16117 bp, 13 predicted proteins | sample RifOxyA3_FD_108032 | JGI IMG/M metagenome (GOLD analysis project Ga0156388, IMG submission 108032) | Desulfobacterales bacterium RIFOXYA12_FULL_46_15
TTGTGCAAAATAGACGCCCACCATGGCATCTGTTTCCTCGGGCGTTGCCAGCGGCAGTTCATGTTCTTCCCACTGCCGCTCCCGCAGGGCATCCAGGGCAGGACCGGGCAGGGCCGAAGCCAGCACCGTCACATGGGGTGGGAAGTGGCAGGGAAGAAAACTCAAGCGCCGGTCGGGTTCCGCTCCTTGAACCTGGTTAAGGCCATCGAGCACAAGGACAATGGCCCCCCGGTTGACGGTCTGGGCCAGCCAAAGCTGGAGGGTCTCTCGCAGTTTTTCCGGGTCGGCGGGAAGTTCGTCCTGGATCTGGTACCGGGTCTTGAGTTCTCCAAGCAGATGGATCAGAAAGCTCTCCGGCGTGGCACTACCAGGTGTGGCACCAAAATAGTGTTGAAACAGAAAATGATCCGGATGGGTTTTTGTCCACTGCCGGGACCAGGCAGCTATAAGCGCGGTTTTCCCGCTGCCGGATTCGCCGGTTACCACCAATCCCTTGCCGGTATGCTCGGGCTTGCCGGCAAAGGCGTTCAGGGCGGCCACATGATCCGGACGATCGATACAGGCAAAGAGTTTGTTCCGGGCATAGGCTTCATGGGACATTCGCTCCCGTGTGACGGCATCCGGCACTTCGGGTTCCGGATAGAGGGTATTGATCAGACCCGTAAACTGCTCTTCAATCTTTTTTGCCAGGGCTTCCGGGGTCTCGTAGGACTCTACCAGGGACAAGCCGGAGTCTTTGATTTTCTTTTTTAGCGCGGCAAGTTTGTCTTTCCGCTCCAGAGTGCGGCGGGCCGCCTCGATTGGGCCGAATTGCTTCACCTCGGCAGGGATATCCTTTTCCACAAGCTCCTGGCGTTCTTCTTCGGAAAGCGCCTCGTTGTTCACATAGGCCGAGTCCCGGAAGTAAAAAAAGGAGTGGCCCTGCATCTTGGGATTGTTAAGCACACCGTGCAGGATCTCAAGTTCGGTGACCGAGGTTCGGCCGTGGAGGTGCTCCTTTAGCCAGGGTTCCTGCTCGATCACTTTTTCCGGGATGGAATCCGGTATCCAGCCGTAGCGCTCCCCCAGAAGACCGATGAAAAAGGGGCGGCTACGTTCGATTTCAGCCAGGACAAGGGGCAGCACCTTTCCCTCCGAGGCCTGCTCCCCGGTGATGCCCCATCGGAGATCCACTTCGGTGAAGGTGACAAAGCGCTGGGTGCAAATGCGGCGCAGGGCCGGAAAGACCTGCTTCACCAGCAAGTCTCGTTCGCGCATCATGTCCCTGAAAGTTGATGAGATGAAAATGCGTATTACACGGTCTGTTTTGTAAGGTTCGATGAAGTTATTTGAAAGGGGTAAGTTTGAAAGTTTAATTGATGGCGAGTTCAGAGAGGTGCAGGACTTTAGAGCAGAAGAGTTTGCCTGGTTCTTGTCGCCACCCTTGCCAAAGATACGCTTCCAGATGCCCATGGCTCCCCCTGATAACATAAAATAAATACCGTAAACAGTACACGTAACAGTGAAAAAATCAATGCATAACATTAAAAATAATAAAGGCATCTGCAAATCTCTGGAAACAGCGGCGAAAAAACCAGCCAAAAACAGGATTCAAAAACCCGCCAGCTTGATTAATGGGCATACCTGTCCGGCATCGGCAATAAACCGAAGTCAATTGATTCCTTATTCAGGGCCAAAAATTAAAGCCGCCTATGTTCAATCAATTCTGATTAAGAGCTTTTTCGATAGCTTTTGCCTTCCATGATAAGGATCTCCGAGTTGTAGACGAGTCGGTCGGAAATTTCTGTGGCAACGGTTGTTCCGTCAAAAATGTTTCACAGGAGTTTCGGGGCTAACACGGCGCAAAGGGCACAAAGGAAGGCGGTTACCTCACAGCGCGCTTTAATAGAATTAATGAGCTCAATTTTGAGCCGGTTGAAAGAGATCCCCCTTTATCTATGGGGATGGGAAATACTAAACCTATATTTGAGTTGAGTGAATGGATGGATGGGACCAGGCTGATAACCCGCGCCTTTTTTATTTCAGAACAGGCCCTTCACAATGAAAACTATGGGTCATTATTACCCGGCAGAAATAATTCTAGGCGATGTGGGGAGTGTTTTTTCAGGAAATCTCAGGTATGGGTTCAAGACTCCACCTATAATAAAGAATCCTGGTTTCCTTTGGTCTCTATCGTCATTAAAATATTCATGGCAAAAAATATTTTTTCCGCTTACATAGTGCTTACACTCAGTTAAAAAACATAAACATTATTTTTAGCCAAAACCACAAGAGTCCTGTCTTTTATGGCGCGCCCGGAGGGATTCGAACCCCCGGCCTACGGATTCGAAGTCCGACGCTCTATCCAGCTGAGCTACGGGCGCGCAGGGCCATGAAGTGGGTATTAGATACCACAATGCAAATCATTCTGCAATGGTTTGTTCATATCTTCAATATCATGGATCCATAATTATATGACCGGGTTTGCAATTGACAATGACGGGCATTAAAAGTAGAACCCAAAGAGATAATGGAAAACAGGAGAAAATATAAATGGCCGGCCCGGGTTTTAAAATTTCTGTTATGCTTATTCGGATTTACCCTTTTTCAGGTGGCTGCGCTGAAATTCATCAATCCGCCGGTAACACCGAATGTGGCATGGGCATGGATGGAGTCTGTCATTAAAAATAAACCTGAAAAGCGGCCGGTCTACCGCTGGAAAAAAATGGAACAGATTTCACCGCATCTGAGAAGGGCGGTTCTGGCCTCGGAAGACCAGCGTTTCCCCTCTCACAGCGGATTTGATTTCAGTGAGATACAGAATGCCTGCAACAACTTTATCCGGGAAAAAAAACTGCGGGGAGCAAGCACCATCAGTATGCAGACGGCCAGAAGCGTCTTTCTCTTATCCAGCCGGAACATTTTCCGGAAACTGGCTGAAATTTATTATACGGTTTTGATTGAACTTTTCTGGGATAAGCACAGAATTCTTGAAATGTATCTTAATACAGTGGATTGGGGAACAGGGGTTACGGGTGCGGAAGCGGCTGCCCGCAAATATTTTTTCAAGAGTGCCTTAAGCCTCACACGTGATGAAGCAGCCCTGATGACGGCCATATTGCCGAATCCTCACAAATGGTCGGTCAGAAATCCTTCCCCTCATATCATACTGCGCAAGGCCAGGATCATGAAGGTCATGCATATGATGCCGCTGCTGTAAAAACCAATTACCGGATATTCAACAATTCCTGGTTTCATTCACCAGCCTTTTTAATGCTGGTGAATCCGCTTAATAAATGGGGTGAGCGAAGGGGCTTGAACCCTCGGCCACCAGGGCCACAACCTGGTGCTCTACCAACTGAGCTACGCCCACCATGAAAAAAGCTTTTCTTAATTATCAGAACCTGATCATTTTTTCAATAGTTTTTATTTCAGCCGGCTTCGATCCTTCGGGTTTGATTTTATCCCGTTGAAATCGGCTTCGGCCGGGAGCCCTCTTTTTTACATTGACCTTAAAGGGTTGTTTGACTATTATCCTTGGCTATAAAAATATCATTAAAGGATATACACATGAATTTACTCTTAATATTTATTGTCCGGCTGATCCTGGGGCTTTCCTTCGGAATTATCCTGATACGGATCTTCCGGCCCGAATGGGGAATCTATCATGGTGCCGGTGCAGGGCTCATTCTTGTCGCACTTGCATACGGCATGGTGTTTTTCAGAAAGAAGAATTAAGACTATGGAAAAAAATATCATCTTAGGAACCGCAGGGCACATTGATCACGGCAAGACAAGCTTGGTCAGGGCATTGACAGGGATTGAAACAGACCGGCTCAAAGAAGAAAAGGAACGGGGCATTACCATTGAGCTTGGATTTGCCTTTCTTGACCTTCCCAATGGCCGGCGGGTCGGCATTGTCGATATGCCGGGCCATGAAAAATTTGTTAAAAATATGGTGGCCGGTTCTAGCGGTATTGATGTGGTGACCATGGTGATCGCGGCTGATGAAGGCGTCATGCCCCAGACGCGGGAGCATATGGAAATCTGCAACCTCATGGGAATCCGGGACGGCATGATCGCTCTCACCAAAATAGACATGGTGGATGAAGACCTCCTGGAACTTGCCCTGGATGATATCCATGAATTTGTAAAGGGAACTTTTCTTGAAGGCAAACCCATTATCCCGGTCTCTTCTGTCACAAATAAAGGGCTTGATGTTTTTGTCAAAACCCTTGAAACCATCTGCATCAACCTTCCTGAACGCAAATTCTCCTCTATTTTCAGGCTTCCGGTGGATCGTGTCTTTTCCATGAAGGGATTTGGCACGGTCATTACCGGCACCCTGGCCTCAGGCATGATCCGTGTCGGGGATGATATCATGGTTTACCCCAGGAGAATTGTTTCAAAGGTCAGGGGAATCCAGGTTCACAGTTCAGGTGTCGAAACCGCAGGACCCGGGACCCGGACCGCAATCAATTTCCAGGGTCTTGACAAGGATTCCGTTAACCGCGGGGATATTCTTTCCACACCGGGCGCCCTGATTGAAAGCTATATGGTGGATGCCCATTTTCATTATCTGAAAAGCAACGGCAAGCCTGCAAAAAACAGGACAAGGGTCAGATTTCATACCGGAACCAGTGAGATCCTGGGCTATCTCATGCTCCTGGACCGGGAAGAACTCTTGCCCGGAGAGGATGCCTGCGTCCAGTTCCGGCTGGAATCCCCGGTCTGCTGCATCAAGGATGACCGGTACGTTATCCGGAGCTATTCGCCCATAAAAACCATTGGCGGCGGTGCCATTCTGAACCCGGCTTCCCGGAAGCATAAATTACTGGAAAAAACCGTTATTCAGGGGCTGGAATCCCTCCTTCTGGAGGATCATGAACAGACCGTCTCTTATTTTCTGTCTTTAAAAGAGCATGAAGGCCTGTCTTTTTCAGAACTGAGGGTCATGACCAATATCCCGGATAAAAAGCTTACGGCAGGCCTCCAGAAAATGCTGGCCAAACAACAGGTCATCCTGACGGATAAGGATAAACAGATTTATATCAGCGGCAGTTTTTTTGATGACTTTAAAGAAAAACTGCTGAAAAAACTGGAAACCTATCACAAAGAAAACCCGCTGAAGGAAGGCATGCCCACCCAGGAGCTGAAATCCAAATTTCAGTATATTGATGATGTAAAATTTTTTAATCTTCTTTTTGCCAAGCTCACCAGGGAAAACCTTATTGTCATTGATAAAAATATTATCAAGCGTGCAGGCCATGAGGTGGAGCTTAAGGTGGACCAGCATGCGGTAAAAGAAAAAATCAGAAAAATCTACCAGACCTCGGGTCTGACCCCGCCTTTTTTCAGAACCGTGTGCGAGGATCTTAACCTGGATAAAAAAACAGCCCATGATGTTCTCCATATGCTCATGGATGAAAAATCCATTATCAAAACAAAGGATGATCTTTATTTTGATGCAGGGGAAATCGAAAAGCTTGAGCAGAATCTGATTTCATTTTTAAAGGAGAAGGAGTCCATTTCAACTCCTGATTTCAAGGACATGATCGGCGTATCTAGAAAATATATCATTCCTTTGATCGAATATTTTGATTCCACCAACCTGACCATCCGGGTAGGAGATACCCGGCAGCTGCGGCGGAAAATTTAAAGAATCCCTGCAACCAGGGTTTCAACAATATTGTTCAAATATGTTTTGCCTTCCAGGTTCAGGGCAAACCGGCCGGCTTCCATCATCCCAAGATCTTCAGCCAGAATCCGGGACAGGATTTTTCCAAACCTGTCCTGGAACGGGAACCGGAACCGTTTCTGAAACTCATCCATATCAAGCCCCTCCAGGGTCCGAAGCCTTAACATGATAAACTCGGTCATTTTCTGTTCCAGGGTCAGTGTTTCCTGCTCTTCCAGGGGTTGTTTGCCTGAAGAAAGATCAGTCATATATCTTTCAATACTCCTGTGGTTGGAGAACCTGACAGCCCCATCATAGGAATGGGCCGCTGCCCCAAAGCCAAGATAAGGCGTTAGCTCCCAATACCTGGAATTGTGTCTGGAACGGTTTATCCTTCCCTTTGAAAAATTGGAAATTTCATAATGCTCAAACCCGGCCCGGTTTAAATATCGAGAGGTCATTACAAATAAAAGGGACATGGTCTCCTGGTCAGAAGGGATGATGATGCCTTGTTTCATTTGCTCAAAAAGGGGGGTTCCCGGTTCTATGGTGAGCATATAAGCGGAAATATGGGAAGGCATCCTCTCTGTTGCTTTTTTCAAATCCCTTATCCAGGAGGCCCGGGTTTCTCCGGGAACACCGTAAATAAGGTCAAGGCTGATATTTTCAAACCCCGCCCCCTGAGCATGATCAAGGGTTTTTACAGCCTCATCCGCATTATGAATCCGATTGAGAAATTTAAGTTTGTCATCATTAAAGGACTGAACCCCAATACTCAGCCGGTTGACACCTGTCCCTTTCAATCCGGAAAAATAGGATGAACCCACAGTGCCCGGATTGATTTCCAAAGTGATTTCAGCATTCTGGGAAACCCGGAACCTGTCCCGGGTGATTTGAAGGATCTGCCCCACCTGTTCCACATCAAGAAGCGACGGCGTTCCGCCGCCCAGATAGATTGTGTCAATGGCGGTATCAGGGGACTGCCTTAAATCCATCTCCTTTTCAAAGGCTTTGAGATAATCGGGAATAAGACAAAGACAGGTCTTGGAATAAAAATCACAATAGGCGCATTTCCTGATGCAAAACGGGATGTGAATATATATGGACTGATGATCACACAAAACGTTTCATCAGTTCATCAATAACGGAATCGACATTGACAGGCGTTACCCCGTAATAACTGCACGCCTGTTTCACCCTTTCAAGATGGGGGCTTTGATCCATATCCTCGGGCCCCTTGAAAAGGCCCATACGCCGTCCGATCTGATAAAGAATCCGGTCCTCAGGCCCCAGTTGGAAAAACCGGTCGATCACGCCAATCATTTTTTCCTTGTCTTCCGGCAGTTTTCCATTAATGGTTTCAAACAGGTTCAGGATATGATCGCTCTTAATACAGGAATCAATCCCATCCAGGCTTTCAAGAAACAACCGGATTTCTTTGGCCATCATGACGTCGGTTGGTTTTTCAAACTCCCCCCTGGCGGCCTGGGCCGACAAATCGGTCCCATCGGTTACGGCAAGGGTTCGAAGCCGGATAAACTCAGGGTTGATACTGTTCAGGGCCGATGCCGTTTCCAGGGCATGTTCAATGGAATATTCAATGCCTCCAAGCCCGGGCATGACATATTCCGACAGCTCGATCCCGGCCTGTTTGACATTGAGTCCTGCCTTGATATGAACGGCCTTGGTCACCCCTTTTCTGATTTTTTCCAATACCTTGTCTGAGCCGGATTCCATACCGATATGAATCCGGTTCAGACCGGCATCGGCCATTCTTTTCAGGTTTTCCTGCCGGATGCGGGCAATGGTATGACTCCTGGCATAGGAGGTAATCCGTTCAATTTTTGGAAAGCATTTTTTTATATGTGAAATAATTGTTATAAGATCATCGGGTTTCATGATCAGGGAATCGGCATCCTGGAGAAAAACCGATTTCATTCCTGCTGCATACCAGTTCATGGCAGCATTAAAGGCAACTCTGTCTTTTTCTGCAAAACTATTATAAAGGGTATTGATGACTTCATTATCAGAGCAACCGCCCGGTTTTACAATCTGCCGGATTCTTTCGATATAGCCATGGATAAAATCAATATCCTTGATGATGTTTTCAACAGATCTGATTGAAAATTTTCTTTTTTTATATACCCGGCAGAAGGTACAGTGATTCCAGGGGCAGTTACGCGTCAGCCGGATTAAAAGACTGTATGCTTCACTGGGCGGACGGATGAGGCCCTGCTCAAACCCCTCATAGATGTCTGTCTTTTTTTGTTTCTCTTCCATGAACCCTTCTTAATCCTTTATCTTACACACTTCATATATTAATGACCCGGGTTTACCGGAACCTGTTTTTTTAAAAAATATAACTGTTGGCCCGCCTAAAGTCAATTGTTTCAATACCTGGAATATGTCCCGGTGGGGAGTGTCAATAAACGGCGGAAACCTGGATTCACTCCTGGTAATAATAATCGTAACGGGACAAGATGTCCTTTGTGAACACCCAGGCCTCGTTGTAGGTCAATCCGCTGTCTTCAGGAATAATGACTTTAACATAAAGCTGATCCTGCCATTTTTGCCGGAGTGTCCCGAGCTGCTGGTGGAGCTGGGCCGTGGTCAGGGTCTCGATCCGTTCATTGTCCAAGCCTTTGAAACCGATGCGGTAAAGTCCGTTACCACGCTGGTAAATAACCGTCACCACCTTTTTTCCAGCCGGACTCCGGGCCGGGCGGATGAGCTGGATATATTTTTCTTCAAGGGTGGAAAAATCCTGGCGTTGCCTGGCCAGGGACATTTCCAGTGTTTGTTTTTCATCCCCCAGGGTCAGGATAACGGCTTCTTTTTCCTTGAGCTGATTGAGCAGAGACAAGACTTTGCGGTTGTATTCCTCTATTTCCCTGGCTTTAGATTCGGTCAGTGCAGACAGCCTGTCTTCCGATTCTACCTGTATTTCAGTGATCCCTGCCTGCAGTTCATCGATTCTTTTTTTTAATTCATCTGTCTGTCTCTCAAAAATGGCCAGTTTTGCAGTTTTTCCTTCCACATCCTGCTTAAGCAATTTTATTTCATCACCAAGCAGAATGTTCATCATCTGCTTTTGCCTTGATTTTTCTTCCAGATCGGTCATGGTGTTCTTCAATTCGGCCTGAATGGTCTCACTATCCTGCAACAAGCTCCGGATTTGCCGTCTCTGGTCTTCGCTGCGAAGCAGGGCCTGGGCCAGGGTAGTATTTTTGACGATGACGACCACCATGGTAAGCATGAAAATCATCAGCACCACGGTCATGATATCGGTAAAACTAGGCCAGAGCGTTATCTCACTCTGACGGTCGCCGGCATTAACCCGCAGATTTGTGAATGTATCGAATCTGTGCATGGAATACTCCTCCCTCAGTCTTTGGGTTTTAGTCGGAAGCCTTCCGCCATCACATCCTGCAGATGTTCCAGATGTTTGATCATCTTATCGGTGCCGGCCAGATGCTTGTCCTGGCGGGCGATCAGAGAGTCCAATTTTTCCAGGTGGCGGGTATTGTGGGTGGATAGGCCGGTCAGTGTGTCAAGGATAACTGCGGTCCCTTTATGAACCTCTATGATCAAGGCCCTTAGCTGTCCGATCAATTGAGCGGTCTGATGGTTGACAGTCTCAGTGTCAAAGGCGAACCTTGGGGTGATATGAATCAGTACGGCCTTTTCGATTGCGCCGAACAGATGGGTCTGGACATCGGTAAGTTTGCCGTAAAAATAGGAATAGATAAAAAAACAGGTGATGGCTGTGGCTGTCGTTGTCAGGGCGGTATTCATCCCGGAGAGCATGATGGCCATTCCTTCGGTGGGCACGGCTGATTCCAGGGTCCGGCCGGCGCCGGCAAGGGCGAAAATCAAGGAAACGATGGTGCCGAAAACACCGGTAAGAATCAGAACATTGTTGACGAACCGCGGAAATGAAGACCAGGCGCTTTGCTCAGCCATCATGATGGCCGATAAGGCCCCCTGGTGAATGGGGACGCGCCGTTTGAACAGGTCTTGAATCTCTGCGTAGCGCCGGGCGATGATGGACTGGGGAGACACCACGGCATCCCGGCGATCTTCGGCAAGACCGCTCCGGATATGCCGGATGAATTCGGCCAGTTGTTTTTCCTCGAAATCATAACGGCTAAAAACCCTGAGCAGGTGGACGGTTCCTATGGCAAACAAAACCGCGATTACCCCGTTGAGCAGGATGTTTTTAGCATCAGTCAGATAAATGTCCCGGACAAGATCCCAGCGCCGGAAAGCGACAACTGCAACAGCAACAATTCCAATGATCAAAACGGCCAGCAACCGGGTCCGGCACACCTGGCTTTGGGTCTGAACTTTTTTCATCGTTACCTCCTCTTTTAGGCTGCTTATGTATTTGAACATAGGACAGGCAGATGATTTTTGTCAAGGTCAGGATGAAAAATGGTTAGTTTTATAATTGGCGATGATTACCCCTCCCCTAGCTGAGGGCCTGCCTGTCTCCTATTGTGCAGGCTTACCTGATTGACACTGTATTGTGGCTTCTCACCGTTTAGAACCTTGCTGACTTCATCTGCCACTGTCATGACACAACGGGATTTGGCTTCCCGGGTATCACCGGCCAGGTGCGGCGTGAAAATGATATTTTGCAGGCTCAGCAGCAGGTTATCCATGGCGGGTGGTTCCGTATCCATGACATCCAAAGCGGCACCGGCAATTGATTGGCTGCTCAATGCCTCATAAAGTGCAGCCTGGTCCACGACAGGCCCCCTGCTCACATTAATCAGAAAAGCAGTTTTTTTCATGCAGGCGATCTCATTGCGGGAAATCATGTGAAGTGTCCGGTCATTCAACGGTACATGCAGTGAGACAAAATCGGCCTGGGCCAATCCAGTGGCCATGTCTTCCACTTTTTGGATCCGGCCGGCTTCCATCAGGACTGCATTTTGCCTGCCAAAGCCCAGAACACGCATCTGAAATGCCTGGGCCAGCCTGGCGACTTCTTGTCCGCTTCTGCCAAGCCCGATGACAAACAGTGTTTTGCCCCTGATTTCAAACGGAAGAAATGAATTTCGCAGGTGCCAGCCATTCTGACGAACCCGGGTATCCCAGACAACCAGATTGCGGCTCAATGAAAGAATAAACATCAATGTGTGCTCGGCGACCGAGACGGCGTTACCCTGTGGTGCGTGAACCACCAGGACACCGTTTTCCGTGCAGGCTGCGACATCGATATTGTCGACACCCACACCAGGCTGGCCTATCACCTCAAGACTAGGGCAGGCCTCAATAATCCGGCGGGTGATACACTCGACACGGGGAATCACGGCGCCGGCTTTATTCTCCCGGATACAGCGGATCAGGGTTGCTTCCGAACCATCCGGCGCCACCACCACCCGATGCCTTGCCTTCAGAAATGCAACACCATCGGGAATGATCGCAGGTTCAATCAGTACAACGGTCTTGGCCATAAAAACACGCCTTCCTATTTTATAAGCCCCATCAATTTGGGAAGATACAGGCTGATGATAGGAATATAGGTCACGATGAACAATACTATAATGCTGATGATCAAAAAGGGCAAGGATTCCTTGACCACGGCTTTCAGTTTCGTATTGCTGATGGTGGCCGCCAGATAGAAAGCAAATCCATAGGGTGGTGTGATAAGACCGATCATGACATTGATGACCATGACAACACCGAAATGAATGGGGTGTATCCCCATTGCCACAACCAGGGGAGTAAAAATCGGGGCAAAGAGGATGAGCTGAACAGAATCAGAAATCCACATGCCGTTGAAAAGGATAAACAGATTGATCAAAAACAGCACCATATAGGGTGAAAGATCATAGGCCTGTACAAATTGGGAAATCATCTGAGGAACCCTCTCCACGGCAAAAATCCAGCCCAGCACATAGGAGAAGGCAATAATCAGATAGACCGAGGCCGTCGTCTTGACGGAACGGGTGAGTGAGGCCATGAACCCGTTGAAGGTCATGTTCTTGTATACAAACGTGGCTATAAAAAATGCGTAACCCACGGCAACGGCTGCTGCTTCGGTAGCAGTGAAAATGCCGCCTAGTATCCCCCCCAGGATAATCACCGGCATAAGCAATGCCCAGAAGGCTGATGCAGTCACCTTTGTTGCTTCTTGCACGCTCACCTGCTGGTAGTGACGGGGAAATTGACGGCGCCTGGCCATCAGGGCAATCATCAGCATCTGGCCGATGCCGATCAGAACGCCGGGAATGGCGCCCCCCAGGAACAGAGCACCAACAGACACATTGGTCACACTGGCAAAGATAACCATGGGAATGCTCGGCGGAATGATAGGACCCTGGATGGCTGAGGTGGCTGTGATGGCAGCGGCAAATTCGGTTTTATAACCGTCTTTTTTCATCATTTCAATGATCACGGGCCCCAGGGCCGATACGTCGGCCATTGCAGAACCGGAAATTCCACCAAACAGCATACTGACCAGGACATTGACATAGGCCAGGCCACCCCTGATCCGCCCCACGAGGAGTTGACTGAATTTAACCAAGTGGTTCATCATACCGCTTTGTCCCATCAGATCCCCGGCCAGGGTGAACAAGGGGATGCAGAGAAAAACAAAGCTGTCCATGCCGGTGAAAAACTTATGGGCGTAAATTCCTACCGAGCCCCACATATTCGGGGCGATGATAAAATAGCTGAATCCGGCCACCCCCACTGCAAACATAACAGGGGCGCCGATGATCAACAATACCATTAAAATAACGAGGATAATAATGAGTGACATGTTTGTTTAACCTTTTGGAAAAATTTGCTGGTTATATTCTTTTGCCATGCCCGATAGCCGGCCGGTTTGCCTGCACAGTCAGGGACCAGGTAACAACCTGTCACCGCCTGAAGGATTTGATCAGGGTGAAAGCGGACTGGTAAAGCATTAGAAGAGCACCCACCGGGACCGCCAGATAAGGAAAAAACCAAGGCAGATCGAGGCTGGTCAGTCTTGCATGCCATCCTTCCACGGCCTGCAGCCAACCCTCTTTGAGCAGGAAACCAAGCAGTATGATGATCACTACCTGATAGGACTTGTCCCGCCATTTGATAAAAACATCCGGCCAGAAGCTGTCCAGAAAATCCACCTTAATGAGAATATCTTCCTTGATCAGAACATTCCCGGCCAGACAGACAGCCCAGATAATGGAGTATTTGGCAATTTCATCAGCACTGGTAATGCCATAATTGAAGACATACCTGAGAATAACCTGGATAATGAGAATCATTGTCATTACAAAGATGAAAAAACAGGATAGTTTCAGGGTAATTTTTGCTATCAGATCACTGATATACTCAAGAACTCGCATACTGCTCTCCATGGGTAGAAATTTATTTTTTTACAAACAGGGCATCACCCGACACCCTGCCGGTAAGCGGCCTGAAACGGTCGTAACAGGCCGCTTACCGGTTTGCTGGTGGCTTTCAGGAATTCCTCCGGTTAAGGGGTTAATCCCGTCTCTTTCTCAGCCTTTTCAATCGCTTTGAAAAGCTTATCAGTCCACACTTTATCGACCTTACCCTCCAGGGTCTTTAATACCGGCCCCTGAACCTTCTCCCTGAATTGGGCAAATTCAGCTGAGGTGGGGTTGTAGATAGAACATCCAGCTTTTGAGATGGTCCTCAGGTCCAGGTTCTCTTTGGCTGTAACAACGCCCAGCAAGGCCAGCTCGGCCTGGCGGGCAGCATGCTTGATGATCTGCTGATCAGCGGGCTTTAATTCGTTGAAAAATTTGTCATTAATAACCACCACAGCGACATTGAGCAGATGATTGTCCAGGGTGTAGTATTTCTGAACCTCGTAAAGCTTGGCCATGACCACAGCATATGGAGGGTTCTCCTGGCCGTCTACAACTCCGGTCTGCAGCGCTGAATACAGTTCTTCCCAGGGTATGGGCGTGGGGTTGGCTCCCAGCGCCTTGACCATGGACATGTGAATCGGAACCTGCATAGTCCTCATTTTCAGACCCTTCATGTCCTCCGGCGTACGGATCTGCCTCACGCTGTTGCTGAAATTACGGAAGGCTGTGGGTAACCATGAGATGACACGAAGCTTGCTCTTCTGGGCGATAAAATCACTTATTTCGTTGCCGAATTCACCGTTGAGCACAATTCGACCGACCTCAGTATTCTGAAAGGTATACGGAATGGCCAGCACCTGGATGTTGGGGTCATAGGAAGCCAAAAGGTCAACGGTCATACCGGCAGTCACCTGCATAGTCCCAAGAGCGGTCTGCTCCATCTGGGAACGCAAATCGCCGAGTTGAGAATTTGGAAAAATCTGAACTTCAATGCGTCCGTCGGTCCGGCCTTCGACGATCGACTTGAAGGTTTCCGTGTAGGCATAATATGGGCTCTCGACAATACCGACGTGGGTATCACAATGGCCGATTTTAATGACCATTTCGGCCTTGGCAAATGCCTGGCTGAACAGGCCTCCAGTCAGTAACAGAGTTACTGCAACACTCGTTACCATGGCTGCCAATTTTAAAAACGATGGGGTTCTTTTCATGCAACGGCTCCTTTTATTAGGTTGTAGTTGGTTTTCAGACGGCATAATCAAAGATGCCATCCGTTGTTATATTTGCTTACGGGTTTTCATATTCAATACGCGCCCCAATAATTTTGGCTTGCCGGGAATCAACCCGGCCCAGATAGATGTCCGGATCGGTGATCACGGCGCAAGGACCTATGGCGCATTTTCCGCAACCGCGTTCCAGGTCCGGATCTCTCTTGTTTTTCTGGTGGGCCCAGCATCGTTGTTTGTCCAGGCCATCGACGGTCAGGGCACCCACCGGACAGTTGTGAACGCACTGCTGACATGTTCCGTTTCTGAGATAGAGGCAATACTCTTCATCCGGGCGCCGAGTCGGGGCAATGGGCGCTGAAATGACCATACTGCAGCAGCGGCCGGCCACTCCGGCAGCCGTGATCAGCATTTTGTGAAGACCGAATCGACCCAAACCTGCTACATAGGCCATGCTCTTATGGGACCACACGGCTGTCAGGTCGCTGGGGTTGAAATTGTCCGTGGGTTTCTGTTCCACAGCCTTAACACCCCACGCGGCCAGCTGCTGTTTCAGCTCAGTGCTGATTGTCTCGATCAGGCGGTTTGTTTCCACATAGGCCCGGGACCAGACAGGTTCGACATAAGCCCACTGCCGGCTGGCCTTGACCACCTCACGGCCGAACGGCAAAAAAAAGACCACAATGGTCTGCGCTTCGGGCAACAGATCGGTTGGATGTAAGTGATGAGGCCCCACCTCTGTCTTTAATGTTTCCAAAATAGGGTCATGTGCAGAGGCGAACCCTACCAGCGGGGATCTGAGCGGGGTTTTAACGGCTGCCGCCACGACTCTTTGTTGAATCAGCTCAATAATTTTATTTCCCAGGGAATTGTCCATTATAGTTTCTATCTTAATTTAATTTATTAAATTACAATACATTCGACCCTTCACAACATCTGAACCTTCACCGTAACCAAATCGAACCGCGGCAAAAGATTCGTTGGATTCCATGTAGCTTATACAGTAGCGTATGCAAGATCAATACCAATTGCAATAAGTATTGATTCCGCCTTCCATTGCGGTTTTGCCTGCACTTTATGCCAACAGGCCCAGTGGTGTTTGATTCAATTATGAATCGTCTGCCTGGAGATTTCCAGCAATTGCAACGGCAATGGACAACAAGGTTTCACATCGATATCCAATTCATTCAGCCGTCACTGCCATGATTCATTATTGAATCGATCGGCTTGTCAAAGGGTCCGGGTTGTACTATAGTGCAAAAATATAATAGCGGCCCATTGGTTGATCAAAGGAGGAGTTGATGATAGCAAATCCTGATAATCTGAATTTCCTGACGGTTCTTGAATCAATGAATTACGGGATCATCGTTACTGATGCAAAAGGCCGTATCCAATGGATCAACCGCCAGGTCCGGGATATTCTCAAACCCTCCGGCCTGCTCAGTCTTGGGGATCCTGTCAGCAGACACCTGCCGATGACCGGCAAGCTCGTGGAACGCTGCATGGAAAGCGGCGAGCCGCAACTGGGAAAACATCTTCATGGACAGCATGTTGACATCGTGATCCATGTTACCTGCATAAAGGTTAATGGAGAGATTACCGGGGCCGTGTGCACTCTGGATAAAGTCGAACTCTCCGGAGAATCAGCCAATCAGTTAGACGCTTATAAACGCTTAAGCCGGCAGTTGACGGCCATCGTGGACAACAGTTCAGACGGTATCTGGGTCTGCGACGGTAACGGCACAGTGATAACCGTTAACAAGGCATCAGAGAGGCTTAACGGCATCCAGGCTGAAGAAGTGATCGGACAAAACGTGTCCATAATGGAGGAGAAGGGAATTGTAGACCGGAACGTAACCCCCGAGGTCATCAAGACGGGCCGGAAGATCAGTGCTCTTCAG
>Ga0156388_1048_pt1 | contig 15626 bp, 14 predicted proteins | sample RifOxyA3_FD_108032 | JGI IMG/M metagenome (GOLD analysis project Ga0156388, IMG submission 108032) | Desulfobacterales bacterium RIFOXYA12_FULL_46_15
GGGAAAACCCATTAAAAATGAACCAGTTTTCACGCACAGAGCAGCTTCTTGGAAGCCAGATCATGGAAAAGATCAAAAATGCAAACATTGCTGTTTTCGGTTTGGGCGCCGTGGGGTCCTTTGCCGTTGAGGCCCTTGCCCGGACAGGCATCGGCAGCCTTCACCTGATTGATTTTGATAGGGTGGATGCATCCAATATCAACCGTCAGCTCCTGGCTCTGAATTCAACCGTGGGCCGGGAAAAGGCTGTTCTTGCCGGAGAAAGGGTAAAAGATATTAACCCGGAATGCAGGATCACGGTCAAAAGCTCGTTCATTAATGCCGAAAGCCTTGAGGACCTGTTGATGCCGGAAATGGATGTGGTGGTGGACGCCATTGACGGATTGAATTCAAAGATCAATCTCATCGCAGGGGCAAGAGGGATGAACATTCCTGTTGTGTCCAGCATGGGAGCCGGGGGCAAGACAGATATTTCCCTGATCCGGGCCGGGGATATCAGTGAAACCGAGGTCTGTCCACTTGCCCGGGTGGTCAGGCGGCGGCTTCACAGAAGGGGGATTTATGAAGGCATACGGGCTGTCTATTCCATTGAGAAACCATTGAACAAACAGCCCTTTAAGCCTGAAGATGCTGTGGACGCGCTGCCGGATCACGGCCGGCAGCGGCCGCCCATCGGAACCGTAGTCTGGATCCCGGGTGTTTTCGGTCTTACCATTGCCCATGAAGTGATCAAGCTGATCACGCGTTAGCCCTTTTTTTCTTCATCCCTTAAGACCCGTCTCAAGACTTTTCCCACATTGGATACAGGGATTTCATTTCTGAATTCAATGATTCTCGGCCGTTTATAGCCGGCCATATTTTCCTTGCAGAAATCATGGATTTCAGCTTCAGTGGCAGTCATCCCGGCTCTCAGCTTGATAAAGGCCTTTACCTTTTCCCCGCTTTTTTCATCCGGAACACCCACAACAGCCGTCAGCTCAACCTTGGGGTGGGTGTAGAGGATATCTTCCACATCCCTTGGATACACATTGAAACCACCCACAATGATCATATCCTTTTTCCGGTCCGTAATGGTAATATAGCCGTCTTTATCGATATGGCCGATGTCTCCGGTGAGAAAATACCGTTTGCCGCCCAGGGAGACAAAGACTTCATCATTGGCATCCGGCCGTTTCCAGTATCCTTTCATGACCTGGGGGCCGGAAGCGGCTACTTCGCCGTCTTCACCCATCTGCATTTCTTTTTTGGGATCTTCAAGATTGACGATTTTTACATCCGTACCCGGAAGGGGGAACCCGATGGACCCTATTTTCCGGGTTTCCTTAAATGTCGGGTTGGCTGTTATGGCCGGGGCGGTTTCGGTCAAGCCGTACCCTTCAAAAATGATGGAGCCGGTTTTTTCTTCAAAGCGCTTACAGACTTCAGGAGGCAGGGGTGCGCCACCTGAAAAACAGCCCATGAGGGAAGACAGGTCATATTGATCGATCAGGGCATGATTGGTAAAGGCGACAAATATGGTGGGAACGGCCGGCATGAAGGTGGGTTTGTATTTCTGGACGGCTTTCAGAACCTCTGTAAACGGCGGCTTACCGGCCCTGGGGTCAGGGATGCATATGAGTTTTGCCCCCAGCATGGCCGACATCAAAAGCGCAACGGTAATTCCGAAACTGTGGTACCAGGGCAAAACCCCCAGGAAAGAATGGTAATTTCCCTTGTACATGGTTTCCGGTTTTTTGCCCTGCCCGTGGATAAACCGGGCATAGTGGTGCAATGCCAGGACATCATATGTAAAATTGGTATGGGTCAGTTCCGCTCCCTTGGGTACTCCGGTCGTTCCGCCGGTATAGAGCATGACGGCCGTATCCGCTTCAGGGTTTATGGTCAGTGAAGGCGGATTGGGTTGCGTAGAGGAAACAATATCATCATACATCAGGTGTCCCGGGTTTATTTTACCGGCTGTTGGAATTTTTCCCAAAAGCCCGCCAAGGACGGCCTTGAATTTTGGAAGATAGGATTTGATATTGCACAGGATAATGGTGTCAATGCCGGTTCCCTCAACAGCTTTTACCGTGTTTGGGTAAAATACGGGATGATCCATGCAGAATACCATTTTTGATTCCGAATCCTTTAGCTGATAGTTAAGTTCGGAAGGTGTATATACGGGGTTACAGTTTACGGCCACTGCACCGGCTTTCAGAATTCCGAAAAGAATCTCGGGAAACTGGGGCAGGTTGGGCAGAAAGATGGCGACTTTGTCTCCTTTTTTGATGCCCCTTTGGACAAGGAAGGCAGCGATCCTATCGGCAGTATCTTTTACCTTGCCATAGGTTCTTGAAGCACCGTTAAACAAGGTAAAAATATTGTCAGGATAATTTTGGGCAGAGTCATCGAGAAATTTGAAAAGAGGGAATTTGTAATCGGTAAATGTGTGCGCCGCGCCTTCCGGCCAGAAAGGGGTCTTCCATGCTGAGTCACTCATTTTTTTTCTCCTTTTATTCAGGGTCGTCTGCCAAAGATAGATCTGTTATTAAACATTGCCTGGTTGTTTATACAGGCAAGTTTAAAATAAAGAAAAGCTTTTTTTAAAGTAAATATTTGGGTTGCCCGGCATCCCTTCTTTCATATATAGTATTCTATTTTCAAACTCATGAAATAAAGGAGATGGGAATATGATTAAAAAAGCATACCAGTGCCTTCTGATTCCATTATTTTGGCTGGTGTTGTTTGCAGGGATTTCTTTTTCTGAAGATATGTTTGTGGCAGGCGTGACAGAGATTTCCCTGCGTACCGGACCCAATGTGGAAAATAAAATCATTGCCATGTTGAAAACCGGGGACAAACTTGAAGTCATTGAGCATCAGAAGAACTGGTCCCAGGTAAAAGCAGCCGGCGGGAAATCAGGCTGGGTATTATCCCGGTTTATCACCCCAAAAAAGCCGGATACTCTGTTGTATGATGAATTAAAGGAAAAAAACCAGAGCCTTTTATCAAAAATAGCCCAGTTGGAAGAAGCAAACAAAAGCCTGACCGTGAAAATTGCATCCGTGGTTGAGATAGAAGCCAAATATAAAAAATTGCAGCAGGATTCAACGGATTTTTTAAAACTTGATGCAAAATATAATGAATCGGTTCGTCAGAATGAGGCTCAGAAAGCCATCATCGAAAAATTGGAAACCAATGTGGAAAGCGAACCCAAACTCTGGTTTCTCATCGGGCCCGGTGTTTTTATTGTGGGGTTGTTTTTTGGATTAAGCAGCCGTAAAAAAAGAAGAAGCAGTTTATTATGATAAAAAAGACAGATTTTTTAGTGATCGGAACCGGCATTGCCGGTTTAAGCTATGCGCTCAAGGCAGCTGAATTCGGCAAGGTCACCATTATCACGAAAAAACAGATAAAAAAAACCAATACGGCATTGGCCCAGGGAGGCGTGGCGGCTGTATTCGGTCCCATGGATTCCTTTGACTTGCATATCAAAGATACCCTTGCATCAGGAGACGGCCTTTGCAACAAAGAAGTTGTGGCCATGGTGGTGAAAGACGGCCCTGAAAGAATCCGGGAGCTTGTAAGACTCGGTGCAGCATTTAATAAAGCAGGTGATGGTGAAGAGGATTTCTCGCTGGGCCAGGAAGGGGGGCATTCAGCCAAGAGAATTGTCTATGCCCATGACCTCACCGGCAAGGAGATTGAGGATACCCTGGTCAGGAATGTTGAGGCACACCGTAATATCACTGTTTTAGAGGATTACATTGCAGTCAACCTGATCACCTTTTCCAGCAGTATCAGGAGCGGCCTTCTGGTGACCCAGCATGAAAATATCTGCTGCGGGGCTTATGTGTTAAACAACCAGACCGGGACAATAGAAACATTCTACTCAGGGATTACTCTTTTGGCCACCGGGGGTGCAAGCAAGGTCTATCTCTATACATCAAACCCGGATATTGCAACCGGAGACGGTATCGCCATGGCTTACAGGGCAGGGGCATCCGTTGCAAACCTGGAGTTTGTCCAGTTTCATCCCACCTGTCTTTTCCATCCGGAAGCAAAGAATTTTCTGATTTCCGAGGCGGTTCGGGGAGAAGGTGCCGTTCTGGTGGATTCAAAAGGCCGGCGGTTCATGGATAAATACTCTCCTGATAAGGAACTTGCCTGCAGGGATGTGGTGGCAAGAGCGATTGACAGCGAACTGAAAAAAACCGGGGCTGATTCTGTTTTTCTGGATATCACCCATAAAGATCCTGGATTTGTAAAAAACAGGTTTCCCAATATTTATTCAAAATGTCTTGAATACGGCATTGATATGACAAAAGAGCCGATTCCGGTTGTGCCGGCTGCCCATTACATGTGCGGGGGGGTAGCCACTGATCTGAACGGTAAAACAGATATCCACAGGCTTTATGCTGTCGGCGAGACAGCCTGCACCGGGCTTCATGGCGCTAACCGGCTGGCATCGAATTCCCTTCTTGAAGCCCTTGTCTATTCCCACAGGGCCTATCATGCATCTGTTGAGGAGTTTAAGACCATCAGCCATAAAATTACAGTGAGCCTTGATTTATGGGATGCAACAAGTACGACAGATAGTGATGAAGCCATTGTCGTATCTCACAACTGGGATGAAATCCGGCGGCTTATGTGGAATTATGTGGGCATTGTAAGGTCTGACAAGCGCCTGCAAAGGGCCTTGAGAAGGATTGTCAATATTAATGAGGAAATCAATGAATATTACTGGGATTTTAAGGTGACCTCAGACCTGATCGAACTGCGTAATCTTGCCACCGTTGCCGAGCTTATTATCCGGTCCGCCCTGATGAGAAAGGAAAGCCGGGGATTGCATTACAATATCGGATACCCTGAAAAGGATGATATGAATTATCTGAAGCACACTATCCTTAAGAAAAATCTATAAATCAGGGAAAATCCCCTTCCGGTTCATATCAGGCTTTGACCCCGGTAAACAGGGTTACAATTCCAAAGGTCATCTGTTTGAACCGGATATCTTTAAACCCGGCATCCTTCATGACGGTTGCAAACTCGACCGGGGCAGGAAATTTTAAGACCGACGCCGGCAGATACTGATATGCATTTTGATCTTTTGAAAAAAAAGACCCGATCAGGGGAAGTAATTTCCGGAAATATACAAGGTATAATGTTTTCATAAAGCCTTTGTCCGGGGTTGTTAATTCCAGGACAACCAGCCGCCCCCCCTTTTTTAAAACAGCAAGGAATTCACTTAAGGCTCCTTGCCGGTTCATGATGTTTCGAATGCCGAAGGCAATGAATACCGCATCAAAGGTGCCCTGTCTGAACGGCAGATGAAGGGCATCCCCGTTGATGAGCGTTATGCTTTTGTTGTTCTGTCCCTTTAATTTTTTTTTCCCCAACCTGAGCATTCCATATGAGAAATCAAGACCAATGATCCGGGTCTGTCCGCATAATTGGGAACCGGCTTCTAAAGCAACATCACAGGTTCCGCAGGCAACATCAAGGATTTGGCAGTCTTTTTTAAGATTGGCAGCCTTTACTGCCTTTGTTCTCCATACCGTATCCCGCCGAAGGCTTAAAAGGCGGTTTAAAAAATCATATTTGGGAGCAATCCGGTTAAACATGTCTTTAACAAAATCAAGTTCCTTGTTCATCGTTGACAACCTGAATTTTTGATTTATTTTAGTTTATTTGCCAAGGTAGACAGGAAAAGTATCATAACACAAGGAAGATTACAATTATAATCAAACCTTAGAACAGGAACAAGACATCGGGACCCATATGACGGAAAAACGCGATTACTATGAAATCCTAGGCGTAGCAAGGGATGTTTCAAAAGCGGATCTAAAAAAAGCCTATCGGAAACTTGCCATTCAATATCACCCGGATAAAAATCCTGATAATAAAGAGGCAGAAGAAAAATTTAAGGAAGCATCTGAGGCCTATGAAGTTTTAAATGATGATAATAAACGCCAGATTTATGATCAGTTCGGACATAGGGGGCTTGAAGGCGCAGGACACTCAGGACCCAGCGGGTTTGAAGATATTTTTTCAAGTTTTGGTGATATTTTTGAAGATTTTTTCGGTTTCGGCGGAGGAGGGGGGCGCGGGAACAGGGTCAGGCGGGGCTCAGATCTCAGGTACAACATGACCATAGAATTCATGGAAGCCGCTTTTGGTACGGAAAAGACCATATCCATCCCGAAACTATCCACCTGCACTGATTGTAAAGGCTCGGGATGTGAGGAAGGCACACATTCCGAAACCTGTTCCCAGTGCCGCGGAACAGGTCAGTTTATTCAAAGCCAGGGATTTTTCAAAGTCAAAACCACCTGCCCCTATTGCAAGGGTCAGGGCACCATTATTCCAAATCCATGCAGAAAGTGCAGGGGTGCAGGCCGGGTCGAAATCATCCGGAAGGTTCAGGTCAAAATACCTGCCGGCGTGGATGTGGGGTCAAAACTCAGGCTTTCAGGAGAAGGAGAGGCATCCCCAAGCCCTGACGGGTCACCCGGTGATCTTTATGTGGTCATCAATGTTAAGCCTCATAAATTTTTTCAAAGAGACAATACCGATATTATCTGTGCCATTGATATTTCTTTTGTCCAGGCCATCCTGGGAGATGACATCACCATTCCCACCCTTGTGGGGGAGAAAAAGCTGACTATCCCGAAAGGTACCCAGTATGGGGATGTTTTCAGGCTTCGGGGAGAGGGAATCGCTTCGTTAAGAAACGGCCAGAGAGGAGACCAGGTGATTAAGGTCATCATCAAGATACCCGGCAAGGTGAGTCCAAAACAGGTTGAACTATTGAAGCAGTTCGATGAACTGGATTCAAATAAGATATCCAACAAACTGAAAAATTTATTTAAAAACCTTTAAGATACTTAAAGAATAGATATTTATGTTTGAACTCAAAGTTAAAAGTCATTTTTCAGGCGCACACCAGTTGACCATGGTAGGGCAGAAATGTGAAAATCTTCATGGCCACAACTGGAATGTGGAAGTCTGTGTTACAGGTGAGAAATTAAATTCGGCAGGGGTTCTGGCTGATTTCGGTGATATTAAAAAGGCTGTTCGAAAAGTAGTGGACGAAGAACTCGACCACAAATTTTTAAATGACCTTGAGATATTTAAGGGAGTTCAGCCCACATCAGAGCGCATTGCCATCTATATCGCAGAAAGAGTTCAGGCTATGTTAAGTCAAGAGCTTTCCGAAGAGGTCCGGGTGTCAAAGGTTATGGCCTGGGAATCCGAGGATGCCTGTGCTACTTATATTCCATAGAAAACTGCTGCCTGAGGCACTGATCAGGTGGTCAGGACCGATTTTTTTCTGATAGACTATGTTCGATAATGCGCTTTGCCGGAATAATACCGGTGGCTGCCGCAGAGACAATATTGCCTGCAACCCCTGGTCCGTCACCGGCAACATACATCCCTTTGATGGATGTCTCAAGATAATTGTCGGTTTCCACCTGGGTTGCAAAAAATTTTATTTCAGGTGCATAGAGCAGGGTTTCGTCGTTGGACACCCCCGGGACCACAAGATTTAAGGATTCAAGCCCTTCAATCAGGTTTGTCAGAATACGTTCCGGCAGGGCCATGGCAATATCACCGCAAACCACGTTGGTCATGGTGGGGTCGATATAGCCTTTCCTGATCCTGTTCCAGGTTGAACGCCGTCCTCTTTTCAGATCTCCGAATCTCTGTAGAATGGGTTTGCCTCCGCCGATAATGGCAGCAAGTTTGCCGATGGACTCTCCATAAGCCTGGTTATCCGTAACCGGTTCTGTGAGAACGACCTTTGAAAGAAAGGCAAAATTGGTATTGGATGATTTCTTATCTGAATAGGCGTGTCCGTTTACGCAGACAAAATCCTTGTAATTCTCAAGGGAGATGAATCCGCCCTGATTGGTACAGAAAGTCCGGGTCTGGTCATCATAGGTCGGTGTCTGAATAAAAAAAGTCGGATCATATATGACGTTGCAAAGGTCATCCATGATATCATTATGGACCTCCACCCGGATCCCGACTTCGATTCCCCTCTGGCTCAGGTTGATTCCGTGTTTCTGGACAACGGATGCCACCCAGTTGGCCCCGATTCGGCCTGGTGCAAGAATGACATTGGCTGCATCATACCTTGATTTTTCCGTGATGACGCCTTGGATATGGCCCTCTTTTTGAATGATATCCTGAACCGTTTCACGGGTTTTTATTTCAAGTCCTCTCGACTGGATATAATCCGCCATTCCGGCAATATAGGAAGGCAGGTTATCAGACCCCAGGTGTTTTTGTTTAATCAAAAGAAGGTCGATTCCAAATCGTTTGGCTTCTTTCCTGATCTGCTTGGCCTCTTCCAGGTTGGTAGGGAAAATCTTGCCGTCCATCTTGAATCGTGTAAAGATTTTTTCTGTTTCATCAATCAAAGCGTTTGCGGCAGTCAGAGGCATGAACTGGGTCAGGTCTGTTTTGCCGAGCCTCGGGATAAAATTGAGTTTCCCGTCAGAATAAAGACCGGCTCCGCCGATGCCTGAGAGAATATTGCAGGGATCGCACTGGATGCATTGTTGAAGATTATGGTTCGGACACTTCCGTTGCAAAGGGCTCTTTCCCTTTTCAATTAACAATACCTTCAGATGTGAATATTCAGTCAGGTGATAAGCTGCAAACAGTCCTGCCGGTCCACCCCCTACAATAATGACATCATACACCCTGCACCTCCATGAAATTTCAGGTCAGAATCAGTTAAAGCGCAATTACGGAATTATCGACACCCGGGAACGGGGATGGTAAATATGCATCGGCATTCGTGTCGTTCAGCCATTTTTCGTTATCTATAAGATATCTGAACTGATAAGCCTTGTCCTTATTCAACTCGATATTGTATAAAAAATCCCCGCTTTTTAATTTTTTCATGGCCGGCGCATCCAGATTCCAGTTATTGAATTCGCCGATGATTTTGACGGACCGGGCAGCCCCAATGTCTTTTTTTAAAACTTTGAAGGTGACCTTGCAAATGGGTTTTGACTTCAGATACTGTTTTGTAAACATTTTGTCCTCCATATGGGTGTTATAAGTTTTTTCAAGGATTTCGTGAGTTTACAATGATTTAGATATTTTAACGGTTTTTTTCAAACTGTCAAGAAAAAGCTCAAATACTTGCAGATTCACCTATATGCTGTTATACAGGATGCTTTGATATCTTGAAGGATGTGAAAGGCTGGCATGGAAAAATCAGACGAGCAACAAAGAGGTAGATTCATCGTTTTTGAAGGCATTGACGGGTCTGGGAAAAGCACCCAGATTCAAATGATTTCAAAACGGATACAAGCTCTGAATCTTAAGGTTTACACAACCTTTGAACCCACGGCCGGTCCCATCGGATCTTTAATCCGGCAGATGCTTTCCGGAAAAATAAAAACCGATCAAAGAACTCTTGCTTTGCTTTTTGCAGCAGACAGGATGGACCATCTGATCAATGATGAAAATGGAATCCGGAGGAAAATCGATACAGGAGAGCTTGTCATCTGTGACAGATATTATTTTTCATCCTATGCCTATCACGCCCAGTACATGGATATGGAATGGGTTATTGATGCGAATTCGCTGAACGCAGGAATTTTAAGGCCGGATCTCACGGTTTTTATTGATGCAGACCCTGAAAAATGCTTTGAGAGAATAAAAAACAACCGGAGCGAGTTTGAAATGTATGAGAAAATTGATATTATGAAAAATGTCAGGATTAATTATTTAAAGGCGTTTGAGCATTTAAAGAATTATGAGAGGATTGCCGTCATTGATGGGAACGACTCCATGGCGCATGTGGGCGATGCAATTTTCCATGAAGTCATGAAAACCATTAACCTTGCTTCAGAAAAGGCAGATTTTTAGATGGGCTTTGAAACGAGAAAAAAAATATGTGTGATTGACGGACAGGGCGGTGGAATAGGGGCTACGATAATCAAAAAACTCAAGGAGAAATTTGAGGAGAGGATCGAAGTCATTGCCCTTGGAACCAATGCCATTGCAACGGCCCAGATGTTGAAAGCAAGAGCCAATAGGGGGGCTTCAGGAAGCAATGCCATTGTCCATACTGTAAAAAAAGCCGATGTTATCATCGGATCAGTCGGTATTATCATGCCCCAGGCCATGATGGGGGAGGTTACCCCCCTGATGGCGGAAGCGGTATGTTCGGCAGATGCAAAAAAAATTCTTCTGCCCCTGACCCAGGAAAATATCGAGATTGTGGGAGTGAGCGGGTTGCCGCTTCCCCATCTGGTTGATGAACTCTTAGATAAACATTTATTGTTTTTACAATAGAAGAGGAGCAGGAACGATATGTGCGAAGCAAATGCCTATTTACTTGAAAATGATCAAGAGACACTTTTAATGGAAGCTGTTGACAGGGTGGAGCCGGACGAAGACGGAATACGGCTGATATCCATTTTTGGGGAGCAAAAATTTATCAACGGGCATATTCATGCCTTGTCGCTGGTGGATCATAAGGTTTATATCAAACATTAACGGATCGGCCCTGAAATATGGCTTGAAATCAATTTGCGGCCATACAGTGTTAAAAATAAGTGAGCCGTCGAGACAGACTCAACGGCTCACTTAAAGGCCTTAAAAGTTTTACAAACTGAATTACCAGCCCAGCGTCAGGTAGTCATGCATGGAATTTGCAGCAGCCCTTCCGGCACCCATGGCAAGGATGACGGTAGCAGCACCGGTTACAATATCACCTCCTGCCCATACTCCCCTTTTGGATGTTTTCCCGGTCACAGGATCTCCGATAATATTTCCCCACCGGGTCAGGGCAATATCCGGTGTTGAATTGGTTAAGAGAGGGTTGGCATTGGACCCCACCGATACCACGACCAGATCGCAGTCAATTGTGAATTCAGAGCCTTCGATTGGTACCGGGCGTCTTCTTCCCGATGCATCCGGTTCGCCCAGTTCCATTTTCAGGCATTCCATGCCTTTGAGCCGTCCGCTGGCATCACCGAAAAACCGGATCGGGTTGGTCAGAAGAACAAATTCGATTTTTTCCTGTTCAGCATGATGGAGTTCTTCCGCTCTTGCCGGCATTTCCTCACGGGACCGTCTGTATACGATTTTGACAGTGTCCGCCCCAAGCCGCATGGCAGTCCTTGCAGAGTCCATGGCGACATTGCCGGCACCCAGGACAACGACATTTTTCCCGCGGGCGATGGGTGTATCATATTCAGGGAAAAGATATCCTTTCATAAGATTGGTCCGGGTCAGATATTCATTGGCAGAATAGATGCCGATAAAATTTTCACCAGGAAGATTCATGAATCTTGGCAGACCTGCGCCGACACCGATATAGACGGCATCATACCCTTCTGCAAAAAGCTCATCAATGGTGACGGAGGCACCTACTACAAAATTGGTTTCAATTCTGGCACCCATTTTTACCAGGGCAGCGACTTCGGACGCAACTATTTCTTTGGGAAGCCTGAACTCAGGGATTCCATAGACCAGAACCCCGCCAGCCTTATGAAACGCTTCAAAAATAGTGACATCATGGCCTTTGAGCAACAGATCCCCGGCAACGGTCAGGCCTGAAGGACCTGAGCCGATAACAGCCACTTTTTTACCGGTCTTTTGAGCTACGGCAGGGACTTCACCAGTGCCTTTTTTACGTTCATAGTCGGCTGCAAATCTTTCAAGATACCCAATGGCGACCGGTGCATCTTTTTTACCCACGATGCATCGCCCTTCACACTGTGCTTCCTGGGGACAGACGCGTCCGCAGACAGCGGGAAGCGCATTCCTTTCCCAGAGTTTGCTGATGGCTCCTGAAAAATCATTGGCAACTATTTTGCTGATAAAGCCCGGAATGTCGACGGATACGGGACATCCTTCCATACAGGCGGGTTTTTTACATTGAAGACACCGGGATGCTTCTTTCATAGCCATTTCAGGGGTCAGCCCCAGGGGTACTTCCTCAAAATTTCTTCTTCTGACATCCGGGTCCTGTTCCGGCATTTTTACGCGCGGCAATTTTTCTTTATTCTCTGCCATTTATTCCTCCATATATTCAATCAAGACGGTTTTTTAAAGCTTTGCAGTTTTTATAGGCTTCCAGGCTTTTTTTCTCATCTTCAAGATAAGAGGCGAGCCGTTTGGCGAGTTCATCAAAGTCCACTTTATGTCCGTCAAATTCCGGACCATCCACACAGGCAAATTTTGTTGTACCGCCGACAGATACCCTGCAGCAACCGCACATGCCTGTTCCGTCAACCATGATGGGATTCAGGCTGACAAAGGTAGGCACATTTTTTTCCTTGGTAATCAGGCTGCAGAATTTCATCATGGGAATGGGGCCGATGGCCACCACAAGATTGATTTTTTCTTTTTCAAGGACATCTTTCAGGACATTGGTAACAAACCCGTGATGACCGTAGGAACCGTCATCCGTACAGATGTGCAGCGTGGTTGAAGCAGCCTTCATCTTTTCTTCCATGATCAGAAGATCATAGGTTCTTGCGCCCAATATGGTTGTTACATCATTTCCGGCAGCTTTGAGCGCCCGCGTGATGGGATGAAGAACCGCGATCCCGGTTCCGCCCCCGACACAGACCACCTTCCCGACTTTTTCAATATGGGTGGGTTTGCCTAATGGTCCGATGAGGGCAAAGTATTCATCCCCGACTTGTAAATCCTTAAAGCGGGCAGTTGATTTCCCCACGACCATATAAATGATGGTGATGGTGCCTTTGTCCGGATTTGTATCCGCCATTGTCAAGGGAACGCGCTCTCCTTTTTCATCGGCCTGAAGTATCACGAATTGTCCGGGCTTGGCTTTTTGTGATATGCGGGGTGCTTCTATTTCGTTAAGAATAATGGTTCCCTGAGCCATTTCCTCACGAGCTATAATTTTTGCCATTGTTTCCTCCTGTTCGGGTTTCTATATTTTATTCAGCATCCGGCTGAAAATCAATTCTGTTTCAAGTTGAACTGAAAAGTTATTATAATACTCAGATAAATACAATAAAATCAAGAAGAAAACTTTAGGTTTTCCAGGTGAAAAAATTGCTCAGGCAGGCTTAAAAAAAAGCCTTGATTTCAGTCTGGATCAAGGTCTTTTTTTAAGTTTAATATGTTGAAATAATATCATATTTAACATCAGCTCAGGTTCTGTTATTTTTAGTTGACTTAATCATATAAAAATAGTAGGAAATAACCCGGTTATTTGGGTTGAGTGTATTGGAATTGAGTTTTATAAATCAATCAGGGGATTGAACTATGTCAAAAGTTAAATCATTTCAGTTGATACTATTTGCAATGATTGTCTTGTCCTTTTTGTTTCCTTTCTTAGGGCAAACCAGCACAAAGAACAGTGGGGAGAAAAGACCGGACCGTCTTGTCATTCAGCTTCAAGCCGAACCGGGCAAAAATGAAATGCCGGTAGCCGGTTTTCTGCACGATCTTCACACCAAGGCAGTGGATGGTAAATGCGTGTCCTGTCATGCTGAAAAGGATAATGCATTTATCTTCAAATTCAAAAGAATTGATGAAAAAGCTTCCATGGCGCTTTATCATGACAACTGCATTGCCTGTCATTCTGAGAAAAAAGCAGCCGGTGAGGCTTTCGGGCCCGATGCTGCAGATTGCAGAGCCTGCCATTCAGGCGAAAAAGCGGAAAACTCTTCCTGGAATAAAATTGAATTTAACAAATCCTTGCATTTTATTCATGAAAGCTCATCTGAGATCAAGGGAATGACAGCATCGGATAAAGATAATTGCAGCCGCTGTCATCATAAATACAATGAAAAAACAAAAGAGATATTTTATATAAAAGGCGAGGAGGAATCCTGTGCCTATTGCCACAAAAATACCCGGCAGGAGGATATCAGGCCCATCCGGGAAGCCTCTCATGATGCCTGTGTAAAATGTCATCAGACTTTGAAGGGCAAAAATATTGCCGCCGGCCCTGTTACTTGTGACGGCTGTCATGACATTGAGAAACAGCAGAAAATGAAAAAAATTGCCGATGTCCCCAGGCTCAAAAGAAACCAGCCTGATGAGACAACCATCACAGGCTGGAAAGCCGACAGCAAAAATACTAAAAATTTCATGAAGGCTGTTCCCTTTAACCATAAAGCCCATGAGAAGACCACTGAAAATTGTAAAGCCTGTCATCATGAAACTTTAAAAAAATGTCAGGACTGCCATGGAACAGAGGGTGGAGAAATAAAGGGAGGGTTTATCAGTCTGGAGCAAGCCATGCATCAGACAGACAGCGACAGAAGCTGTACCGGTTGTCACAGCAAAACCGCACAGGGAACTGATTGTGCCGGGTGTCATTTCCATAAAAAAGCGAATAGGGAAAATCAGGAGGCATGCAAAACCTGCCACAGCCTTTCACCGGAACAGCTCCAGTTATCTGACCCTATCCAGCTTGCCAAAACAGCCCTGTCCGGCCGTTCATCTGAATATGCACTGGTTGAGACGGACAAAATTCCTGAAACCGTTGCCATTGAAGTACTGTCCAATGAGTATGGGCCCAGCCGGTTCCCCCATCGGAAAATAGTTCAGGCCATTTTCCAGAGGGTTGAAAAAAGCGAAATGGCCAAGGTATTTCATACAGACCAAGCCGGGTTGTGCATGGGATGCCATCACAACAGCCCGAAATCGCTTGAGCCCCCCAAATGTGCCTCATGCCATGGTAAAAACGGCCAGGGATCGGACGGCAGGCCCGGATTAAAGGGTGCATATCACGGCCAATGCATCACCTGTCACCAGCAGATGAAGGTGGAAGCGGTGGCTGCAACGGATTGTGTAAAATGTCATGAAAAAAAGAAATAGAATATATTAAAGAATATAAATAAAAGGGTATAATTATGGCTATTTCTCGTAGAAAGTTTTTGACCTCGATAGGAGCGGCTATCGGTGCCGGAACAACCGGCGCATTGACAAAAGCTTACGGTGCCTCAAACAAACATTTCATGGGATATCCGGATGGTTTCGGTGTTCTGCATGATACGACCAGATGCATTGGTTGCAGAAAATGTGAACAGGCCTGTAATGAAGTCAATAAACTTGATAAGCCTGAAAGACCGTTTGATGATCTTAAGGTTCTGGATCAAAAAAGAAGGACAGGTGAAGCTGTCTATACAGTAGTGAATAAATTCAGTGCTGCTCCTGATGTGTTTGTCAAGAAACAGTGTAATCACTGCCAGGAACCGGCATGTGCATCGGCCTGTTTTGTAAAGGCGTTGAAAAAGGATAAAACCGGGGCCGTGGTCTATGATGAATCGCTTTGTGTCGGGTGCCGGTATTGCATGGTGGCCTGCCCTTTCAATATTCCGGCTTACACCTATAATGATCCCCTTTCACCAAAGGTAACTAAATGCACGCTTTGCCTTCCAAGGATTCAGGAAGGCAAACTTCCGGGCTGTGTGGAGATATGCCCGAAAGAGGCATTGGTTTTCGGGAAACGCAAGGATTTGATCAAGGTTGCCTGGAAAAGAATTACTCAAAGCCCTGGCCATTATATTGAGCATGTTTACGGTGAGCATGAAATGGGAGGAACAAGCTGGCTTTATCTTTCAGGCACTCCTTTTGAAGAAATCGGTATGCGGGAAGATCTCGGGATCACTCCTGCTCCCCAGTTTACA
>Ga0156388_1050_pt1 | contig 15371 bp, 20 predicted proteins | sample RifOxyA3_FD_108032 | JGI IMG/M metagenome (GOLD analysis project Ga0156388, IMG submission 108032) | Desulfobacterales bacterium RIFOXYA12_FULL_46_15
ACTTTTCAGAACATACCGTAAATCGATGTGGGCATGGTTCAGCTTTATTTTAAAATAGCCTTCAATAAAAGGCACATCAAAGGTTTTCCCGTTGTAAGTGACGATGACCTTATATTTTTCAATATCATTGATAAAATCTTCCAGGTTTCTCCCCTGGATATAATATTTGATGGTGGCTCCGTCATACAGGGCAATGGTGGTGATATCAAATCCCCAATAATCCAGACCGGTAGTCTCAATATCCAGATAGGCGGTAAAAGATCTGAATTCAGGGAAGATACACCAGTGACGGTCCGCCGGTAGCAGATCCATAAAAAAATTCGGATTGCCGGCAGCCAGATGATGATTGGACGCCTTGATAAAGTCTTTTATGATTTCTATTCTTTTGGGAGACAGTCTTACGTGTGGTGCTTTGAAAAACCCGGCCCAGTCCCATACACCGGATTCCCACAATTGCCTTTCCGTTTTTGCCCCGATTCCGGGGATGTGTTGAAATGAATATGTCAGCATGGATGGCCTTTCAGATTGATGGTTTCCATGGTATGTACCTGGTTTTATCCTTTATTACAAGGGCTGAAGTATCAATCTCAAATTTAGAAGCACCAACCCTATTATTTAGCCCTGACAGGACCGTTTTTTTCTCGCAGGGTTTCCTGATGGTGCAGTTCTGAAGGTGAAAAACCGGCTTTTTGGAATGAATTCTATTCTTTCCGGCTTTGTTTTATTGGAAAATTGGAAAAAAGGAATCGGGCTGTTTCATTCGGCCTGTCAAAAACACTTGCCGACCGGCTCAATGCAGCGTATTTTAAAATCAAAGATCTGAAGGCCAACCATCTGGTTGATATTTAACGAGGAGGTACGTTGTGAAGGAAAAAACCGTCTATCCCTTTCTGGCCCTGCCCCACAGGGCGAGGCGCCAGCCCCTCCGGGATATTGTCACCGATATTTCAGGCCTGCAGGACCGAAAAAAACAGCAGGAGTGACAGGATGATCCGGATACAGAATCTGAATAAAACCTATAAAAATGTCCAGGCTTTAAAGAACGTGAACCTTGAGGTGAGTAAGGGTGAACTCTTTGCCTTTCTCGGACCCAACGGCGCGGGCAAAACCACCACCATACGAATATTGACGGGATTGGCCAAACTCGGTTCGGGAGCTGCCCTCCTCAATGGATTCGATGTGGGCAACCGCTCTGTCGAAAGCCGGAGGCAGTGCGGGCTTGTGCCTCAGTCCATCAACCTGGATCGGGAATTGTCCGTATTTGAAAACCTGACCATCCACGGCAAACTGTTCCGGATGGACAAACCGGAAAGAAATGCAAGGATTGACGAACTCCTGGACTATGTTGAGATGGGTGACCGGAAAGAGACCCTGGTCAAGAACCTGTCCGGCGGTCTGAAACGGAGGCTCATGATTGCTAGAGCCCTTCTGCATTCTCCCTCCATCCTTTTTCTGGATGAACCCACCGTGGGCCTGGATGCCGCCATCCGGAGAAAAATCTGGGCTTTGATCAAAAAAATCCAGCAGCACGGCACCACCATTTTTTTAACCACCCATTATATCGAGGAAGCTGAATTTCTGGCCGACCGGGTGGCCTTCCTGGACAAAGGGTCCATTGTGGTGGTGGATACGCCGGAAGCCCTGATGAACCGGATGGGCACCTGGGCCCTGGATCACTTGAAGGAAGATGATATGGAAACCCTTTATTTTAATGACCGGAAAGAGGCCAATGAACATATTGCCGCCCACAAAGACAGTTTTACCCTGCGGCGGGTCAATCTGGAAGATGCCTTCCTTTCCCTGACAGGAAAAAAAGTATCATGATACAGAGTGCATTTGCTGTTTATTACAGGGAAATACTGATCTTAAGGCGCAGGCTGACACGGCTCATCCCTTCCTGGTGCGTCTCCCCTTTGCTCTATCTCATTGCCTTTGGTTTTGCCATGGGAAAACTTGTCACCCTGGACGGCCACACATATATGGAATTTCTCCTGCCTGGCCTCATTGCCATGAGCAGCATGACCCAGGCTTTTGCCATTTCCAGCGAAATCAATATTGCTCGGTTTTACTGGAATATTTTTGAAGAAATCCAGGCCGCCCCGGTTTCGGATTTCTCCTATGTGGCTGGTGAAGTCCTGGCCGGCATGACAAGGGCCTTTCTGGCCATCCTGGTAGTGCTGATCCTAGGGTTTTTATTCGGGGTAACGCTGTCCCTGAACCCCTGGTTCTGGCTGGCCATCCTTTTGAACAGCTTTTTATTTGCCTCCCTGGCCGTGGGCATTGCCATGCTGGTGAAATCCCATGCCGACCAGAGCCTGATGACAAGCTTTGTGATCACACCTATGGCTTTTTTAGGCGGCACTTTCTTTCCTTTGGAGAATTTCCCGGCCTGGGCCCAAAACATCATCTATTTTCTGCCCCTGACCCATGCAGCCACGGCCATTAGAAGTGCATCCTTCGGCACCAGGCCGTCAGGGATTTCCCTCACGATCCTGGGTGTCACCGGAATTGTATTTTTCTCAATTTCAGTATTATGCGTTAAAAAGGCAAAAGATTAAAAAAATCAGCCGTCAATTTTCTTTTTCAGTTCTTCTATCAGCTTCTGGTAATTGTCTCTCTGAAGAATTACATCAAATTGGGAACGGTAATTTGCCACAAGGCTGACGCCTTCAATGACAAGATCATAGACCCGCCACGTACCGTCTTTTTCCTGGTACAGCCGGTAATCAATGGGGATTTCAACTTTTTCCGTCATGATCCGGGTATTGATCTGGGCTTTTTTGTCTGTAATATTTTCCTTTAAATATTCTATTTTTTCATTGGAATATCCCTCGATCTTAGAGATATAGGTTTCTTCCAGGAGTTTTCCAAACAATTCAATAAATTCTTTTTTTTCAGTGTCGCTCCTGTCTTTCCAGTATTTACCAAGACACAACTGGGACATTTTTTCAAAACTGAATCTTTCGTCAATGACTTTTCGAAGGGATTCCCTTCTCTGGCGTATTGACGCATCCCCTTTAAACTCCGGGTTCCCTAAAATCTCAATCACTTTAGTGATGGTCCCCTGCAATTGATCCTGGACAGGAGAAGCAAGGCAATGACTTGCCGGGGAAAAAATACATATTGCAACCAATACCAATACTGCAATTCCAAACTGTTTCATCGATCCCTCCAGATATGGTAGACTTACTGTGATTTTAATTTTGACACAATTGTTGATATGCACTCTCTGTATCGGTTTTTATATTGAATACATTATTGAGTTTGGTGAGGGTCAAGGCATTCAGCACATTGGTTCCAAGTCCTGTCAGGACAAATTGCCTGTTTTCCCTTTTACTCCATTGAAGCCCTTCCACAAGGGTTGCAATGCCTGAACTATCCATAAAGGATACCCCTGAAAGATCCACGATAATGCCTTTGATTTTTTTCTTGAAAAAAGGCAGCAGCTTATCCCTCAGGTTTGGAGAAGTGAACATGTCCACCTCACCTTCGACCGTTACCAGCCCGATATTTTCCTTTATCCTGCTTTTTATTTTAAATGTCATGACCTGTTATTTATTAAAAATATATTTGCTGACCAGTTCTTCAAGGCTGATGGCAGATTCTGTATCCGTCAATACCCCCTTATCTTTCAGTAAATCTTGTGACCCCCCGGGGGATAATTTGATAAATTTATCCCCGATAATGCCTTTTGTGCGGATGGAAGCGATGGTATCATCGGAAATTTTTGTCCCTTTTTTGATTTCCATTTCCACAAGGGCTTCATTCTCCTCAAGGGTGATTCTTTTTACCTTTCCCACCGGGACCCCGGCAATTTCAACCGAGGCTGCCGCTTCAAGACCTTCAATGGACCCGAATCTTGCTTTGAGGATATAAGAATCTGAAGAAAAAAAGTCCACATGGCCCAGACGAACCGACAGATAAACGAGACAGGCAATGCCCGCCATCATGAAAATACCTACTGAAATCTCTGTTTTTTTACCATACATGAAGAATAGTTTAAATCCTATAGCAATAAAGATGTCAAGATATAATCCACGATCAGAATGGATAGCGATGTCAGGACAACCGTATTTGTCGTAGCGCGGCTGACGCCTTCGGTTGTGGCCTCTGCCGTATATCCTGTAAAAGTGGCAATCCAGGTGATGATAAGACCGAAACAAAGGGATTTTATGATTCCGCCGTAAACATCCTTGAACGTTACTGCTGCTACAAGCTTTCCGATATAAGCACCCTCATTGACGCCTAAAAGATTCACCCCCACAAGATAACCGCCCGTAATCCCGATCAGGTCAAAGAACGCCGTCAGAAGCGGAAGAGAAATAATCCCTGCTATTATTTTGGGGCTGACCACATATTTTAAGGGATCTATGGCCATCATCTCAAGGGCGGGAAACTGATCGGTAATTTTCATGATCCCCAGTTCTGCCGTGATGGCTGACCCGGCCCTGCCGGTCACCATGAGGGCACAAAGAACGGGCCCCAGCTCCCGGATAATGGAAAGAGCCACCATGATCCCGAGAGCAGCCTCTGCACCGAATTGGCTTAAGGAATAATATCCCTGGATACCCAACACCATGCCGGTAAAAAGAGCTGTGACAAAAATAATTAAAAATGATTTAGAGCCGATAAAATCAATTTCCTTAATAAGACGGGATATCCTGAAGGGGGGCAGGAATGCCTGAACAATGGCGGAAAAAATAAATATCCCGCTCCTTCCCAGAACCTGGATGCGATACAGGGTTAAACGGCCAATAGATGCTGCAATTTCCAAATTCCTGAATCCTCCTTTAATCATACAAAATTTCGTCCAGATAGTTCTTTGCCGTCCGGGTAAAGGGAATGGGGCCTTCGGGCTCACCGTGAATAAACTGTTTGACCCGCTCATCCGTGCTGTTCCTGATTTCCTCAACCGTTCCTTTGGCAATGATTTCCCCATAATATAAAAGGATGATATTGTCGGCTATTTTAAAACAGGACTCAATGTCATGGGAAACCACAATGGAAGTAATGTTCAAGGCTTTGTTGAGATCCTTGATAAGCTTTCCGATAACCCCGGTTGAAATCGGATCAAGCCCGGATGTGGGTTCGTCATAAAAAATGACATGGGGGTCCATGACAACCGCCCTGGCAAGCCCGACGCGTTTCATCATCCCGCCGGAAAGCTGGGAGGGCATCAGATGCTCGGTGCCCCTTAACCCGACCATTTCAAGCTTCATGGTCACAATGGTTTTAATAATATTATCTGCTATTTTAGTATGCTCCCTTAAGGGGAATGCGATGTTCTCGAAAATATTCATATAATTGAACAGAGCAGACCCCTGGAACAGCATGCCCATTTTTTTTCTGATATCAAATAATTGCTTTCTGCTCAGAGTTGTCAGGTCTCTGCCATCGATATACACAGACCCCTCATCCGGCTTTTCAAGGCCTGTCAATTGCCTTAAAAGCGTGCTTTTGCCAGAACCGCTGCCTCCGAGAATAACGGTCACTTTGCCTTTTTCAAACCTGCAGTTGAGATGATTGGACGCTGTAATACCACCATATTGCTTCACAAGATTTTCAACTCGGATCATAGATGGAATCCGTTAATTTTTGCGGTTATGAGTTTTTGCAACCATAACTTACCGAAGTTATGGTGTCAACGGGAATTGCAAGGATTGACAAACCCTGAAAGGCTTTATATAAATTCCAGTATGGAAAAAAATACTCCCCGGTTTATATTTACCGACCATTCTTCAGATCTAGAGGCTTGTATCAGCAAAGTTGAACGCCTGTCCAGTTGTATTGAAATCGCAAACCTGATCAATTCCGAACTGTCCATCGGAAAACTGCTTTCCCATGTCATGGCAACCACCCAAAAAGCCTTTCTGGCAGAATCCGCAAGCCTTCTGCTGATCGACGAAAAAACAGGGGATCTGACATTTCAGATAGCCCTTGGTGATGTTGGAGATGACATTAAAGAACTGTACCGCCTGAAAAAAGGAGAAGGCATTGCCGGTCTTGTGGCTGAAAGCGGGATTCCCCTCAACCTGAAAGACGCTTATGAACATCCGAATTTTTCACCGGCAGCAGACAGGAAAACCCATTACAGGACCCGTGCCATGCTCTGTGTCCCCCTGAAAATCAGAGGGGAGATCATTGGGGTCATCCAGGTGATGAACAAACTGACAAAACCCTTTACCTTTTCCAATGAAGAGCTTGAAATGCTGGTTACCATCAGCAGCAGCGCTGCCGTTGCCATTGACACGGCAAGAATGCACAGGATCATCCTCCAGAGGGAAACCCTGGAACGGGATTTAAAGCTTGCCAGGGAAGTCCAGGAAAGTTTTCTGCCAAGGGATCTCCCTGTCATCGAGAATTACAGGTTTGCCGCCGTGAACCAGCCTGCCCTTGAAATCGGGGGTGATTTTTACAATTTTTTCAAGTTGCCGTCAAATAAACTCGGTATTGTTCTCGGGGATGTATCTGGCAAAGGAATTTCCGCCTCCCTTTTCATGGCACGCCTGACCAGCGACCTGCAATATTACACCCTGTTGTTCCCGGAACCAAAGGAACTTTTAACCCGAATGAATAAAGTGTTATATAACCGTTCCAAAAGGGGAATGTTTGTGACATTGATCTACCTTTTGCTGGACCCTGTTGAAAACCGTATCCAACTGGCAAACGGGGGGCATCTGCCGCCTGTGTATTGTGATACAAAAGAAGCCCGGATTCTGGGGGATGATGAAAAAAAAGGCCCTCCCCTCGGCATCCTGCCTGATGCCGGATATGAACAGGAAACATTTGATCTTGGAGAACAATCCAGTATCACCCTTTTTACAGACGGTGTCATTGAAGCAAAAAACAGCGCGGCAGAACTGTTCGGACTGAAAAGGCTGTTAAAGGTGATCAGATCACAGCCCAATAATCCTGAATCCATCTGCCGGGGCATCACCAATTCAGTGGACCGGTTCACCTCGGCCGACGGCAGAAGCGATGATTTAACACTTCTGACGTTTACAGTGAACTAATTTTTTAACGAAACGGCTTGTTTTTATTTTATGGAATTTAACCGGATTCAGATTAATATAACCGCAAACCCGGCCAACCTGAAACAGGTCCGGGCAATGATGGCAAAGGTTGCTTTGGCTGCAGGACTTTCTGAAAAAGATGCCGGGTCCTTTATCCTTGCGGTTAATGAAGCCTGTTCCAATATTATTAAACATTGTTGCAAAGATGATCCGACGCGATGCATTGACGCGACCATCAATTTTGAGGGGGATTCTCTTGCCGTCACCCTTGTTGATAATGGAAACCGGTTTGATATCGGATGCATCAAATCCAGAGACATCGAAGAAATAAAACCAGGGGGTCTTGGTGTTCATATTATCCGGGAAATCATGGATGTGGTGGAATACAGCCATACCCCTGAAGGGTTGAACCAGATCAAACTCATCAAAAAACTGAATTAAAGACCAAAATCCCGGAAAAAGAAAAAAAAGCAGCCTGCCTTCCCGCCAGTCGCATTTTTGCAACACTCTTTATCCCCTCAAAATGGCATTAAATCTTATTTCTTTATAACACACTAAAATAATTGATTAATTTAAAAGCATTAAAAATAATTAGCCCTGGCATGGCCTTTGCTATATGCCTTCAGTGTTCAAGTTTTTTTGAAAGGAATACTGATGTACCCGGATCGAAATGATTTTTTAAACAGCCATTCATTACATTATATCGAGATGGCCTTGAGTACTGACAGGATTGAAAGAATTGCCCATCCGGACGGATACGGCAAAAGGACCGGCGACTGCGGGGATACGGCTGAATTTTTTCTGATCTTAAAGGACAATATTCTTCAATCCGTCTCTTTTGATATTCATGGGTGTATGAACACCACTGCCTGCTGTAATACGGTTGCAAAACTGGCCGTGGGGAAAACTGTTGAAGCGGCATGGGAGATCACCCCCGAAATTGTGGACGGATTTTTAGAAACCCTTCCCAAAGACCATTTCCATTGTGCCGAGCTTGCAGTGGGCGCGTTTTATCTCGCATTGACGGATATAAACGTAAAATAAACCTGAAAAATAAAAGGATAAAAGGAGACTCTCTTAAATATGAACCAGATACTTCTTGTCAACCCTGAAAAAGAAATTTTCAAAACCCTTGAACTATCCTTTTCGGAAAACGGGTTCACCACCCAATGGACCGGTACGGCAGAAAATGCCCTTCACTTGATTGCAAAAAAAAAATTTGATCTTGTGATTCTCCATGAACAATTACCGGACATGACCGGCAGAAAGCTCGTGGAAGCCGTCATCAACCTCAATGCCATGATGAACTGTATCGTCATCAGCGCCCTGTCAAAGGAAGAATTTCATGAGGTTTATGAAGGATTGGGTGTCCTGATGCAATTTCCCCTATTACCCGGAAAAGCCGATGCCCAAAGGCTTTTTGATCACCTGGCCCGGATCAGCCGGATCTCAAATCAAATCCAGGGGGTAAAAGGAGACCGGATTCCATGATTATCAGTGTTGCCAGCGGTAAAGGCGGAACCGGAAAAACAACAGTTTCAACTAACCTTGCCCTCTCCATCGGACAAGGGGTCCAACTGTTTGACTGTGATGTGGAAGAACCCAATGTCCATCTTTTCCTTCATCCAGCCATCTATAAAAAAGAACCGGTGATTGCACCGGTTCCGAAAATCGATCTTGCAAAATGCATTTTCTGCAAAAAATGCATGGATATCTGCCGGTTCGGTGCCCTTGCCGTACTTAAAAAAGATGTACTGGTTTTTGAAAATCTCTGTCATTCCTGCGGGGGCTGTTTTGAAATCTGCCCGGAAAATGCCGTCCTGGAAAAAGAAAGATCCCTGGGAGATATCGAGCATGGGACAGTCAACGGCATTTCATTTATCCATGGCCGTCTTTCCATCGGACAGGTCATGGTGCCGCCTATCATCAAAAAAATCCGGTCTTATACAGATCCGGACCTCATTACCATCATTGATGCACCACCCGGAACCTCGTGCCCGGTCATTGCAGCCATGAATAAAGCCGATTTTATCCTCCTGGTGACGGAACCTACCCCCTTTGGCCTTCATGACCTGAAACTGGCCGTCGAAACGGTAAAAATACTCAATATCCCCTGCGGGCTTGTCATCAACCGGGTAGGCATCGGCAATGATGCAGTGAACCAATATGCAAAAAACGAAAACATTCCGGTGCTCATGGAAATCCCTTTTGATAAAAAAATTGCACAACTCTATTCCAGGGGAGAAATGATCATAGAAAAAATGCCTGAGTACAAAGACAGGTTTCTCAACTTGTTCAAAAAGATCGTAGGGCTTGTTGAAAAAAAGGAAGACAAAAAATGAGAGAGCTGGTGATTTTAAGCGGAAAAGGCGGAACCGGAAAAACAAGTATCACTGCAGCATTTGCTTCCCTTGCCCAAAATATGATCCTGTGTGACGCAGATGTGGATGCAGCCGACCTTCACCTGATCCTGAACCCTGATTTCAAAAAAACCATGGAATTCAAAGGCGGTCACCAAGCCGTGACCAACAAAGCCCTGTGCACCCAATGCGGACGGTGCATTGAGGTCTGCCGGTTCGGGGCGGTCAGGGATACCTTTGAAATCGATCCCATTGACTGCGAAGGATGCGGGGTCTGTGTGGATCTGTGCCCTGAAAAGGCCATTGATTTTCCTGAAACCGTGTGTGGGAAATGGTATATTTCCGATACCCGGTTCGGCCCCATGGTCCATGCCAGGCTCGGCATTGCCCAGGAAAATTCCGGGAAGCTTGTCTCGCTCATCCGGGGAGAAGCGAAAAAGCTGGCGGCAAAAAACAATCTGGATCTCATCCTGACCGACGGCCCTCCGGGTATCGGATGCCCGGTCATTGCCTCCATCGGCCAGGCCACGGCCATCCTTATCGTTGCAGAACCCACAGTGTCGGGTATCCATGATATGGAACGGGTGGGACAATTGTCAAAACATTTTAACATTCCGGCCATGATCTGTATCAATAAATATGACCTGAATCCGGAACAGACCCAAAAAATAGAGGATCTTGCCCAAAAGGCCAATATCACAGTAGCGGGCAGGGTTTCATTTGATCAGACCTTTACCGAGGCCATGATAAAGGCAAAAACCATTTTTGAATACAACCATGATTCACAGGCAAGCCGGGAAGTCCGGCAGATCTGGAATAATATCCTGTCTCTGCCGGCATTCAACAGCCCTGTGACCCAAATACTAAAACATTTATAGGAGTAATACGATTATGAAAAGCGGAAGAATAGCAATCCCTTCAAACGGCCAGGGCGGACTTAAAGGAACAAGAGCAGGACATTTCGGTCATTGCGATGTGTTTACCCTGGTAGACGTGGAAAACGGTGAAATTAAAGAGGTCTCCATCCTTCAAAACCAGGAACATGTCCAGGGCGGCTGTATGGTCCCGGTCAACCTTCTTTCCGAAAACAGGGTCAGCGCCCTGGTGGTCGGCGGGATCGGCATGAGGCCGCTCATGGGATTCAGACAGGTCGGGATCAATGTGTATCATGATGATCAGCGCATTGACATCGAACCTGTGGTAAATGACCTCATTGCAGGTAAACTGCCTGAAATCAAGAACGACCAGGTCTGCGGCGGTGGCGGCGGACAGGTCTGATGCGGTTTAAAAGAGGAGAAACAAAATGAAAATAGCAGTCAGCGCCCAGGGAAAAACCCTGGATTCACAGCTCGATCCGAGATTTGGACGAGCAGCTTATATCCTTGTCGTTGATACGGAAACCCTTGAGTTTGAGGCCTTTGACAACGGCAGCAATAAAAATGCCTTCAAAGGCGCCGGAATCCAGGCCGCAGCCATGGTCAGTGATAAGAATGCCGAAGTCCTTCTGACCGGTTTCTGCGGCCCTAATGCATTTTCAACCCTCACGGCAGCCGGTGTTAAAGTGGTCAGTGATCAGAATGGCCGGGTCATTGATGTGATTCAAAAATATAAACAGGGAGGAGCTGTTTATGCTGAGGGTGCCAACAAGGACGGCCACTGGTAAAAGGAGACACACATGCCTCTGTATGAATTTAAAAAGGATAGCCATGGCCGTATACCGTTATGGGGAAAGAATCCCAAAAATCGGAATGACAATTGTTATATCGGCCACGGGGCCATTGTCATCGGTCCCTGGGCCATTGTGGCGGAAGGCTGTGTCATTCCGCAGAAATCCATTGTTCCGGGCGAGAAAATCGTTGGCGGGGTCCCTTTTGTAATTATCGGCAATGTCGAAAACCGGCATAAGGAGTTCTGGACCTATGGAAAACAGCTTTATGTGGACCTTGCCCGGGGCTATCCGGCTAAATTTGAAAAACTGTAAGAATAAAAAACTGTTTTCTTTCCGTTCATTATCTGAAATAATCATCGCAAAAAACAATTTTGGAAAGGAACGCCCTTCATGAAATTTGAACAGGTGATCGTTGAAACAATGGAACGCCATGTCGCAACCCTGACATTGAACCGTCCGGACAGCATGAATACTTTCAGCACCCGGATGGCTGCCGAACTTAAAGAAGCCCTGTGTGAACTGGATGCTGATCCATCGGTCCGGGTGATTCTGTTGAAAGGGGCGGGCAAGGCATTTTGCGCCGGGATTGATGTGAACGAACTGGAAGGAAAAACCGGTATGGAATACCAGAAATGGATCGAGCACATGGAAGCCCCGCTGGTCTTCATTTCCAAAATGAAAACCCCGGTCATTGCCCAACTCCACGGCGTTGCCGCAGCCAATGGCATGGGGCTTGTTGCCGCTGCCGATCTGGTCATCGCTGCCGGCAATGCCAAGATGGGACTGACGGCCATCAATGTAGGGCTCAACTGTGTCGGCCCTGTTGTTGCCGTGGCCAGATGCGTGGGCCGCAAAAAAGCATTGGAACTTCTGCTTTACGGCGACCTCATCAAGGCTGAAGAAGCTCTGTCCCTTGGACTCATCAATAAAATCGTACCCATGGATGAACTTGATGCCAAAGCCATGGAATGGGCAAAAGAGCTGGCCCGGAAAAGTCCTGTAGCGGTTCAGATTGCCAAATCCGCCTTTTATCAGTCCGAAGACATGAGTTACGGGGACCGGTTTGCCCATATGAATGAAGCCTTTGCCCGCCTCTGCACGACGAATGATGCAAAGGAAGGGGTCAAAGCCTTTTTCGAAAAACGCATCCCGGTCTGGCAGGAGAAATAATCAGAGCTGCATCCCCCCTGGTTGATTATTCTCCTCCAAGCCTTTTCATATTTCATGATGATCTACAGGGATGAGACGGATATCGCCTATTGATGAAATCATGAAAAATCATATCCTCTTTCACCATGAAGAGACTGGTCCATTCCGATGTATTCGTTTTCCTCGTCAATCCTGAACCCAACCGTTTTTTCAACAATAATACACAGGATAGCAGTCACAACGGCTGCCAGCAAAATGGTTGCACCAAGCCCTTTTATCTGGATAAAAAGCTGATCAAAAGCGGTCCAGGTTCTGCCTGCAGCTTCTGTGGCGGAGGCCAGCCAGGAATCCCGGATAAAAAAACTTAAGAGAATCACACCAAGGCCGCTGCCTACGCCGTGGATTCCGAAACAATCAAGGGCATCATCATATCCTAATTTAATCTTGGCCTGTACGGCATAAAAACAGGCAACAGAGGATGCAGCTCCCAGAAAAAAGGCTCCAACCGGCAGAACCACGGCAGCAGCAGGTGTGATCACGACAAGGCCCGCCAGGGTACCGGATGCAAAGCCCAGAGCTGATGCTTTCCTGTAAATTATACCTTCTATGCAAAGCCATGTTAAAGCCCCTGTGGCAGCAGAAATCTGGGTCATGGTCAATGCCCTTGCCGTATCAAGACCACTTTGAAGCGTAGAACCGGCATTAAACCCGAACCACCCGACCCATAGGAGTCCTGCACCCATTAGCGTCATCACCAGGTTATTGGGCGGAGCTGCTAATTTCTGGAATCCCAGCCTGGGTCCTAAGAAAACAGCCACAACCAATGCACTGATACCTGCCGACACATGGATCACAAGGCCGCCTGCAAGATCAATGACGCCGGCAGCTCCGGAATTGAAAAGCCATCCTTCAGGGGCCCACACCCAATGGCACAAGGGACAGTAAACCATCAGAAACCAGAGGGCTATAAACATGATATATCCCCGTAGATAAACTCTTTCAGCCATGGCTCCACTGATCAGGGCCGGTGTAATAATGGCAAATTTCCCCTGGAACATGGCAATGATATATTCCGGGATACCTCCGGTAATGACCTCATCAATCCCTCTTAAAAAAAAGAAATCCTTGTTCCAGCCGATTAAACCCCCAAGGATGTTATTACCAAAGGTCAGTGAATATCCGCAGATCACCCATAACACCCCGATAACCGCCATGGCCACAAAGGTATGCATCATCGTTCCAAGAACATTCTTTGCCCGGACAAGACCTCCGTAAAACATTGCAAGCCCGGGCATCATGAGTAATACCAGGGCTGTGGATATGAGCATCCAGCTCGTACTCCCGGTATCAATCACGGAACCATCAACTGCAAAAACTAATTCTGGCAGGAATAGTAAAACAAACGAAACAATTATCATTTTCATTTTTCCCCACATAATAGCCCTCCGTAAATTTAAAAACAAACCTGGTGTAGAGTTGCAAATGGTATGCCATTGTTTTTTATTTGTGAAATAACTTGGAATACCAATAAAATAGGTGGTCTTCACATTCCATTAAAATTTGAAATAAATCACGAAACAAGATTCAATAATAATTTATTACAAAAAAGTTAATATTAAAAAAATATTTATTTCAATTTTGTATATAAAATACATCCTGGTAGTCATAACCGTTTTCACCTCTTTAGACATAAGGCCAGGATAATAAACCAAACCATAATTGACTGTCCTGAAATTACAATTTTGATAAAAATGCAAAAAAATAGCTCTAACAAGTGGCAAAAATACCACTTGAGTTTGTATCAGTTAAGGCTATTTTAAAAGGGCTCGCTGGAACTACTCAATGATGAAAGATTTGATCAGATCAGGCCATGGCAAGGCTTAATCTTTCCCAGGAACAGGGGGATATTGCCCTGATCATCGGACAGACGGGAATTGGAAAATCATCTTTGATCCGGCTTTTTCTTCAAATCATGGAACGAATCCAAAAACATGAGACAGAAATCATTATTATAGACGAAACTCATCTTGTGCCTTCCCAGTCCCTGACAGATTTAAGACTTCTTGTCAGCTCAGGAAAAAATCTGTCCTGCAAAATCATTCTAAGCGGTCAGGAACCCCTTGCCTATGCTTTAAACCACCCCGTGTTATCTCAGAGACGATCACTGCTTCGCACATGGTCACAATTAAAAGCCATGTTTGGCTCGAATGTTCTCAACCAACCCATCTTGAGTGATCTGCGCTAATCCGCGGTTGAAATCCTCGATTTTCTGTTGATACGCCGCAACCTGCTTGGACATCACGACATATTGCGGCATGATTTCAAGGGCTGGTTCCAACCATTCTACAGTGTCTCGCGCTTCAGGCAAGGCGGTGGTCAGGAGATAGGCGGCTAATCCCTTGTCAATGAGGGCTAAATCAATGTGATTCGCCACTAATTTTTTTAAGTTTTGCAGATCCTGCGTCACTTCCTCTTTCTGTAAATACGTGGCTTGCTCAAAGGCGGATGGGTTCGCATACCCTCTGACCGTGCCAATCCGATACGGCTTCAACTCTTCTAATGTCGTAAAGTGAATAGGATCGGCTGTCCGTTTGTAAAATCCTATTTCGTTTGCAGGTAACGGATCAGAGAACACAAACCACTGTTCGCGTTCCTGGGTAAACCAAAGCGCAAACATCCCGTCACAATCGCCGTCTTTTGTCATCTGGATCGCTCGCGCCCAAGGATAAAATTTAATGGTGACCTCATACCCCACACGCTGAAATGCGGCAACAATGATTTCGCCGAGTCCCCCATAGTTGGCTAATTTTACTCCAAAATAGGGCGGATATTCCGATGAAACCAGGGTAATTTTCTGCGCCTCCGCATACCCTATGACAGGGCATATCAAGCACATCATCATGAAACTCGCCAGTAACAATTTCATATCATTTTCTCCTTATGGATAAAGATATTCTGAGTACTTGTGTATTTGCGTTATGTGACTATCTCGTCTTTTTCACTTTCATATATTAAAGACCAGCCAACTTCAGTTCGCATATGCCTTAAGTTTTGCTCAGGAAAAAGTACAATTTCTTGTATGTTAGTATGGTCGAATGGTTTGATCGAGAGGCCAGCCGAGCCAAAGTAAAAAGAGTCAAGCTCTTTTAGAGAAAATTGAAAGAGTGGCATTACAATTTT
>Ga0156388_1053_pt1 | contig 14824 bp, 13 predicted proteins | sample RifOxyA3_FD_108032 | JGI IMG/M metagenome (GOLD analysis project Ga0156388, IMG submission 108032) | Desulfobacterales bacterium RIFOXYA12_FULL_46_15
GTTTGTTTGTGAACGTTGAAACAGCCTGTATGCTTGCCGAGCCCGATGGCCATCATCTTCATGAGCCCGCTTTCAATGGGGCCTTCAAACTCGGTATGGGGTTTGATCCGGTTCATGACCACCACCTTGTCCGCTGTTGCGGCATGTTTGTCCACCAGTACCGGGAACCCGTGGGACGACACCCCGATCTGCACGACTTCCATGGAGGAGAGGATGGGGACCCCCATGGTGTCTTCCGAAATTTTCAGGCTTTTTAAAATTTCAAGCTGGCCCAGGGCATCCCCATTGCCGTGGCTTCCCATGGCCGGGACAATAAAGGGGAGAGCTTCATGGGTTTTCAGGACATCAATGACGGTTTTCAGGATCAGGTCAATATGGTTGATTCCCCTGCTGCCTGCGGTAACGGCAATCCTGTCCCCGGGTTTGATCCGGGAAGCAAGATCAAGCCCGGACAATTCCCGGATCACAGCGGCCCGGATATCGTCAATTTTCGGGGCATCCATTTTTCTCTGGATGCAATACATGTGAGGAAATTCCATGATATTCTCCTTAAAAAAAAATCATTGCTCAGCCGGTGATAACATATACGATCATCTGTCTCGGGCCATGGGCTCCATGGACCATGACAAGTTCGATATCGGCTGTTTTACTGGGGCCGGAGATAAAGGTCATGCAATTGGTCAGCCCCTGTTCCTTTTCTTTTGGATCGAATTTGAGTCTGAAATAGAGTTCTGAAAGGCTTTGAATGATCTGATCCATTTTTATGACAGCCACATGAACGGAAGGAACAAGGGAGACCGCCCTGGGCCGGCCGGGCCCGGATCTCATCACAAGGGTTGCGGATTCGGCCACACAAAAATCCGCTGTCGTGATTCCAATATAGGATTCAAGGAGGTGACGCCTTTTTTCCTCTCTTTCTTCCAACCCGGGTGCCGGGGATGACTGGGTGATAAAAAGGGCAACGTTGTCAGAAGCCAGTTGTTCTTTAAGACCCAGTTGTTCGATCAAGGGGTCCTGCCAGGCTATTACGGATTTTTCTATTCCCCATTCAGGCTCTGTCTTGAGGATCAGCTCCCGGACGGCGCTGCCGGCCAGGGAGCCTGTTTCCACCGGGATGACCTTCATATTCACAAGTGCTGCCTGCTCCATAAAAAGATCCAGCAGTTTTGTTTGATCTTGTCTGTTCCTGCTGCAATACAGGCTGAGGCGGTGTTCAAGATCCGGGGGCGGCGCCTGGGTCAGCACGGACTGATCCGGCAGAACAGACCCGGAGGGTCTTCCCAGGGCTTTTTGAATATTTGTGATAAACTCATGTTCCCCTGTTTTTTTCTGATTCCCGGAAGGCATCATGATTTCTGGTTCCTGTTTTTCCATAGGGTTAGAAAATTTGTCCGGGCAAGCGGTTTGATATCCCGGCTCTGGGTCCATCCTTTGAACACAAAAGGGATATGGGATATCATACCCTGTTTGCGGGGCAGCCATTTCTGGAAAAAGACACCTGCCTTCATGGCCAGGTCATACAATTTTCTGTTCCGGATCAGAATGGAAAAAATTTCAAACAGGAATTTTTCCCTGGGGTTGACCCTGGTAACTGCCCATTGATGATCACCGTATGCCGCTTTGGCCCTGAGAGCCAGAAGCATCCGGGGCAGGTCAATATCGACGGGGCAGGCTTTTTTGCAGGCGCCGCACAAAGGTTCTCCCAGGAATAGATCCTTGGCCCGGTTTATCCCTGTCAGCAAGGGGGTGATAACGGCGCCGATAGGCCCGGAATAAGGGTAGCCGTAACTGTGGCCGCCGATTTTTCCATAGGCCGGGCATACGTTGAGACAGGCGGCACACCGGATACAGAAAAGAGCTTCCCTGAACTCGGGGTCGGCCAGTATCCTGGAGCGGCCGTTATCCAGGATGACCAGGTGGAATTGGTCCGGCCCGTCGAGCTGGTCCGGGGTCCTGGGACCGCCGATATAACTGACGTAACCGGCCATGTTCTGGGCCGCCGCCCCCCTGGACAAAAGACGGAACAGCACATCATGATCTTCCAGCCGTGCCGTCACCCGTTCCATGCCCATGAAGGCCATGTGAATCTTCGGCAGGGTGGTGGACATGCGGATATTGCCTTCATTGGAGACCGTGGTAATATGTCCGGTTTCAGCACAGGCCATGTTGCACCCGGAAAGTCCCATGCCGGCTTTGAGGAATTTTTCGCGCAGAAATTTTCTGGCAGCCTGGGTCAGGACAGGGGGATCTTCGCTATAGGGAATCCCGAGTTTTTCCGTGAACAGGCGGCCTATTTCCTTGCGGGTCTTATGGATGGCCGGGGCAATGATGTGGGAGGGGGATTCCCCGGCCAGTTGAATGATGTATTCGCCCAGATCGGTTTCATTCACCTCAATGCCGTTTGCCTCAAGAACCTGGTTTAATCCGATCTCTTCGGTAACCATGGATTTGCCCTTGACCACCATCTTGATCCGGTTTTCGCGGGCCACTTCCAGGCAGTAAGCCGTGGCTGCTTCAGCATTCCGGGCAAAGAAAACCTTGCCGCCCCTGTCACGGATCTTTTGGGCCAGAACCGGCAGCAGTATATCCAGGTTGTTGACGGCAAATTCCCTTATCTTATGGGCTTTGAGCCTTAAATCCGGTCCCTCGGCAAGTTTCTGGTAGCAGAGTGCCGTTGCCGGTCCCAGCCGGTTCTGGACATTGGAAAGCGCATTCTGCAAAATGGGGTCGCCAATGGCCTTTACTGCATTTTGTTTATAATATTCGGTTTTGATCTCAGCCATGCGGATTCCTTTATGGTCCTGCCAGCAATTGGGCAATATGCAGGGTTTTAATGGAAACATTCTTTCTTTTCAACATCCCCTCGATATTCATCAGGCAACTGATATCACATCCGACCACTGCATCTGCCCGGGCCGCGATGATATGGGCTATTTTTTCTTCCAGGATGGCAGTGGAAATATCCGGAAATTTTACAGAGAACAGGCCCCCGAAGCCGCAGCATTTCTGGGCATTTTCCATTTCAATGAGTTTTAATCCCCGTACTTTTGTAATGAGTTTCCTGGGCTGATCAGCCACGCCAAGGTTTCTTAAAAGATGGCAGGAGTCGTGATAGGTGACCGTTCCCTCAAAGCTTGCCCCCACGTCTTCAATTTTAAGGACATCCACGATATATTCCGTCAGTTCAAAGATTTTGCGGCTCACGGCAAGGGCTCTTCTCTGCCAGGCCGGGTCATCCTTAAAAAGAACGGGGTACTGGTGTTTAACCATGTCGACACAGGAGCCGGACGGGCAGACAATGACCCGGGCCTTTTCAAATATTTCAATAAACCGCCTGGCTGCAACCAGGGCTTCCCTGCGATATCCGGAGTTAAAAGCAGGCTGTCCGCAACAGGTCTGGTCCATCGGGATGTCAACCGGGATATTCAGGTTTTCCAACAACCGGACCACAGCCTCACCCACTTTTGGATACATGCCGTCCACCAGGCATTGGATAAACAGGGTGACGGGTTTGTCATTACCCATGATAGGACCTCTTTTGTATGATGATTATGAAAATTAAAGGGATCATGATGGTAAATCCTTATCCATAGGCTATGGACGGCAGCCAGAGAACCAGCCCGGGCCATAACATGCAAATGATTAATCCGATGAGCTGCAGGATAATAAAAGGAACCACCCCTTTACAGATATCTGCAAGGCTGATTTCAGGCGGTGACACCCCTTTCAGGTAAAAGATGGCAAACCCCACCGGCGGTGTAAGAAAGGATGTCTGAAGGCTGACCGCCACCAGGATGGCAAACCAGACCAGTTCAGGCCGGTCAACCCCCGCGCCCATATCAAAATGCAGCCCCAGGGCGGACACCACAGGAGACATGATGGGCAGGATAATCAGGGTGATTTCAATCCAATCCAGGAAAAATCCCAGGAAAAACACCATGGCAAGGATAGTTGTGATCAGGCCATAGGGTCCGAAATCAAGCCCAGTAAAGACACCGGCAATAAATTCATCCCCGCCTAGTTCCCGCAGCACCAGGGCAAAACAGGTGGCTCCCACCAGGATGCCGACAATATACCCGGTAGTATTAAAGGTATTATAGAGGACTTCCCTGAAAACTTTTAGACTCAGCCTTTTATTGACCACGGCGAGAATGGTGGCTCCCATGGCTCCGATACCGCTTGCCTCCGTGGGTGTGGCAAGCCCTGCAAAAATGGAGCCCAGAACGGAAAGAATCAATACTGCCGTGGGAAAAATGGTTTTCATCACACGCCAGACCATGATAAATTCCAGCTTCTGCCGGTTTTTTGCCAGGGGAGCGGCATGGGGGAAGATAAAAGCAAAGATCAGGATATACGCCATGTACAGGATGCCCAGGAGAATCCCGGGCAAAAGGGCTCCCATGAACAGATCCCCCACGGACAGGCTAAGCTGGTCTGCCATCATGACCAGCATGATGCTGGGAGGGATAAGGATTCCCAGGGTACCGGATGCACAGACCGTTCCCACGGCCAGGGTTTTGGAATATCCCTGGTTCAGCATGGCCGGAAGGGACAAGAGCCCTAAAAGCACTACCGAAGCCCCGACGATGCCGGTGGATGCGGCCAGAAGAATACCGATGAGCGTCACACTGACGGCAAGTCCTCCCCTGGCTTTTCCGAACAGATCCTGCATGGCAATCATCATTTTTTCAGCAATCCCGGACCGGTCCAGCATTAACCCCATGAAGATAAACAGGGGCAGGGCAATGAGGACCCAGTTATTCAGTACGCTGTATAACCGGTTGATCAAAAGCCCGATGGTCATATAATCGAGGCCCGTAATGGTGCCGAACAGGAGATCCGAACCATACCCGATCAGGGTGAAAAGCATGGCCACCCCTCCCAGGATAAAGGCAATGGGGTAGCCGGTGAACAAAAGGCTGATAAATGTGACCATCATGCTGATGACAAGAATGCCGCTATGATCCATGGGAGGCCTTCCTTTTTTTTAAGTATTCCTTATTTTTTAAATATTCGAAGGCCTGTTTCAGCCGGGATACGGATCCTATGAACAAAAGAAAAAACGCGATGGGGATGATGGATTTGATGGCCCACCGGTAACCAAGCCCCATGGGGGCATCTGACCGCTCCCCCACCCGGAAGGATTCTTCAACAAAGGAAAGGCTGTGCATGAAAATAATAAACAGCATGGGCCAGAGAAGTAAGATGATGCCCATGATTTCTATTTTTTCCCTGACAGGGCGTGAAAACCTTGAATGCAGGATATCCAGCCGGATATGGGAATCTTTAACATATGAATAGGAAAGCCCTATCATAATGATCACGGCATAAAGGTGCCATTGTATTTCTTCAAGAGCGGTAAAGCTCAGATGAAATATATAGCGAAGCACGACCTGAACCAGGATGGTCACAATCAATACCGCAATCAGCCAGGCAGCCGCATGGCCGACACTCAATATCACCCTGTCCGTCAGGTTTGATATTCCTGTTTTTTTATCAGTATCTTCCGTTATGCTCATGGTTTTTTAACCCTCATATCTTGGTTTTTCTGGGTAAAAATCCCAATGATTTCCAATAGGCATAGTCAGCCCTGAATGCGGTCAGATCATCCCATATTTTTTTAAAAGCCGGGCTTTGGGCTGCCTGTTCCTGAGCTACCTCTTTCCAGGTGCGCTCAAACAATGCCAGCATATCGTCAGACCAGTACATGTTGTTAACGCCATGGGTTTCCACATTTTCCCGGATGGCTTTTCCCTGGATGGCTTCACTATGAGAAATGGTGTTGATAATGGTGGCCTTGGTAGCCATTTCAACCATTGCCTTTTGGCCGGGTGTCATGCTGTTCCATGTATCCTTGTTGATGAGCATTTCAAGGATGGTGGCCTGCTGATGCCATCCAGGATAATAATTATATTTTACGATCTTATAAAATCCCAGTTTCTGGTCAATGGCAGGAAAAGAAAATTCAGTGGCATCAATGACCCCTTTTTCAAGGGCCTGAAAAATTTCTCCGGCAGGCAGCAGGCTGACGGCCACCCCGAGTTTCTGCATGACATTTCCGCCCAGTCCGAAAAACCTCATTTTAAGTCCTTTCAGGTCTTCCGGTGAATTGATGGGCTTGCTGAACCAGCCCGATGTTTCCGGGGAAATAATCGCATAGGGGAGCACTTTTACATTGTAACCGGCTTTATCGTACATTTCCTGATACAGGGCCATCCCGTTTCCCTTGAACAGCCAGGCCAGATATTCATCAGCCTCGGGCCCGAAGGGAATGGAAGAGAACAAGGCCGCTTCAGGTATCTTTCCCTGCCAGTAAGCGCCTGAACCAAACCCGGCATTGACTTTTCCCATGGAAACCGCCTCCAGTATTTCAAAGGGAGGAATCAGTTTTCCGGGTTCATAATACTTGATCTGGATGCTGCCGTTGCTGGCTGCTTCAATGTCAGCGGCAAGCGCCGGTATGGAGTCGCCCAGCACGGGCATGGATGTTGCAAAACAGAGCGGGGTCTTTAACAGCAGTTTTTTTTCTTCAGCATGGGCAATAACGGTAAGAATTAAGATAAGACTTGCGATACAAAGGATGTGCTTTTTCATTGAATACCTCCTTGGTTGATGGTGACACAATTTGATGGTCGGATACTCATACCAACAGAATTATGATATGTCAATAAATATTTTAAACATAAAATATAGATAGTTAACTATAATATAATGGATAAAGTTCAATGATATTTACAGGATAATGGTTGTGGTCAGACCAACAAAAGTATGCCTATTGACAAGATGGGGCCTAATTTGATACTCATCATAAAAAACAATTTTTCATGGAGTTCCAGAAAATGGACGGGGTATTTAAAAAAATAAAACTGCAGAAAGTCAGTGAGGAAATTGCAGGTCAGATCCGGGATCTTATAAAGGACGGAAAACTACAGTCAGGAGAAAAATTACCGCCGGAGAGGACATTTGCCGAAATGTTGGGTGTGGGCCGGTCATCCCTGCGGGAAGCCTTTAATATCCTTGAAACCCAGGGGTTTGTGAAAACCAGAAAAAGACTGGGGATATATGTCAATAACCTGAGTACGTCGATTATTTCCGATCCCCTGCGTAAAATCCTTGGGGAAGACAAGCAAAAGCTGCTTCAGCTCTATGAAGTCAGAAAGGACATTGAGCTGGCCTCTGCATGGGCTGCTGCCGAACACCGCACAGACGCTGATCTCAGAAAGATGAAAAACCCCCTGGAAAAAATGGAAGCAGATGCGGAAAAATCAGTGCTGAATCTGTGTGATGACCTTGAATTTCACCTTGCGATTGCCCAGTCGAGCCATAATATTTTCAGAAGTCATATTCTTAAAAATATTTTTGATATTTCAGATGAACCGCTTCAATATGTCAAGGGAATTATGACCAGTGAAAAAGACAGAACCCTGAAACTTCTGGAACAACACCGGAATATCTTTCTGGCTATTGAGAAACAGGACCCTGCACTGGCGCAGAACAGGATGGCTGAACACCTGATCTGGGTGGATCAGAAGTGGAGGGTATTCATGCAAAAAAAAAATCAGGAAGCATGATCCCTATCGGTGCCTTGCTCTGCAACATTCCTAATTTCTTTCTTTACAAAGCATTCAGATTTTTTTAGAATAACATCAATAATCTCAAACAAAAACTGAACCTCAACTCTGATCTGAAATTGATTAAACTGCCTGATCCGGTACTCTTACAAATTTGCTCCCTGTTTGTCTTGTTTCTTTAACCGTTAAAAAAAGGAGAAAAACCATGGTACAGCTTGAGCTCATTGAAAAACTTCATATTTTTAAAGACTTTACCCTTGATGAATTAAAGAAGTTTCCCGAGATCTGTTCAGTTGAAAATTTTCAGGTGGGTGAAAGCCTTTTTTTAGAGGGAGAACCGGCAGAACACATGTGGATTGTAATTGATGGTAATGTGGAGCTCAGGTTTGAGATGCCGGACGCCCGGCAGACAACGCATGAAAACGCACTTTCCTCACATAACAGAGATATCCCGGAATCCCAGATTTTCGGATGGTCCTGTTTTACCCCGCCCTATAAAATGAAACTCTCAGCCTATTGTACTTCCAGACGATGCCAGGTCCTTAAGGTCAATGCAAAAGAGCTGAATCACATTATGGAAAAAGATACGGCCATTGGATTTAAAATCATGCGGTATATTGTCCAGGTAGTGGGCTACAGGTTCAAACAGATGAAAGAAGAAGTTGCCAAATTTATGGGGATCAACCTGATGAATTCCTGGTAGACGGGTGCTTTTTAAAGGGACCTGTTTTTTGGTTTGACTTAAAAACGGAATTGTGACCCAAAAGGATTTAACCCATCAAAAGGAGGCATTTTGAAAAAAAGTTTTTTTAACCTGATTCAGGACGTCCAGAAACAGGGAAAATGCAACCGCTGCGGGGGATGCGTTACTTTCTGTTCTGCTATTAACTATGGCGCATTGAGCATGGATCAAGACGGCAAGCCTTTTTTCGGAAATATCGAAAACTGCATCGAATGCGGACTGTGTTATTCCATCTGCCCGGCAACCAATGAGCTTGAAGGAGAAATCAAAGCCAATTCCCTGTGGAAGGAACCTTTTGGAAACACTATTGAAATTTCCATTACCCATGCAAAAGACAAGGGCATCCATCACAATGGAACGGATGGGGGAGTGGTAACGGCGATTCTGGTGCACCTCTTTGATAAAGGTATGATCAATGGCGCCATTGTATCAAAAAATACCCCGCAGGGCCGGGTTCCATGGCTGGCCAGAACTAGAAAGGAAATCATGGAATCAGCTGGTTCCCATTTTGGCAGCTCAGAAGGAATGGTTCAGTTTGCACGGGAATATTCCACTTTTTCTCCCTCTTTGAAGGCCTTGAACCGGTTTTCGCCCGATAGGCTATCCTTTGTCGGAACTCCCTGCCAGATCGTTACCATCCGGAAAATGCAGGCATTGAAGATTATTCCGTCTGATTCGATCCTGTTCTGCTTTGGCCTTTTCTGTTCCGGGAATTTTTTTTTTAATAAACGCCGCCTCAAGGACCTGGAAGAAAAATATGGTTTTATTGATGATGATGTTATTAAGATCAATATTAAAGATGATTTTATTTTCTCCCTGTCGGACAAGAGGCAGATCCGTATTCCCATTGCAGAAATGTCACCTGTAAAACGGGCGGCATGTAATTATTGCAAGGATTTTTCCGCTGAATTCGCCGATATCTCATTTGGCGGGCTGGGTGCTGAAAACGGCTGGACAACATCCATTACCAGGACCCAGGCCGGAAGGGAGATATTTGAAAGTGCTTTGAAAAATGTATTGACCCCCTATCCGTATAAAGATGATCACCGGTATATTACAAAAGCAGAAGAAAAAATACACATTGCTGCCGGACAAAAAAGACATCAAGCCCTGCAAAATATTGCAGACCGGCAAAAGAGGGGAATCGGAGTCATTTCATGAAAAAATGCCGGAGTAAAATACCATAAAAGCGCCGTACAGGAAACTATGGATAGTAAACAACCCCTGAAATTAAATTTTTTTTAAGGCTTTAGGCCGGATCTGCAATATTCAATTTTTTATAAGAATCAAATTTTAAATTGACCTTTTGCCCAACCCGGCTCTCCTGCATCAGGTATTTGAAAATTTCGGGATCATGCCTGGTTTGGGCAATAAACCGTTTATCATCCTTTGTCTTTCCATAAATAACCGCATAGGACGGGGTCTGGCCTGCGGAAAAAATAACAGTATAGGTTTCGATGACGCCGGGGCCGTCAGCTCTTTCTTTGCATACCAGGGGATTTTCTCCAGCCAGGGGATCTTTCCGATCTATGCCATGGTCCTCCACAATCATTCTGGGATTCGGCTTGGAGCCGTAAATACCGGCTGCATGTTTGTGCATAAACCAGCCAAGAGCTGTGACAAGTCCGTTTGAATTTTCTCCGCAGGCAATCTTTTCTGCAAGCGTTGCAACGGCATGGAGATTGTAATTGTTGCCAGGACCCCCGAAAAAGCCTAAACCTCCTGTAAGGGTAAGGGGTCTTGGGTCATCATCCTTAATCCCGATCATCTTTTTTGCAATTGAGACGGCACAGGGAAAGCAGGAATAAAGGTCAAAGCAGTCCACCTTTTCCAAAGGGGTGGAAGACCGCATCAGGGCTTTCTTGACTGCGGCCCTGAGTGGCGGGCTTGAGGTAAAATCGGTTTTCTGGATCATGAACCGCTGCCGGTCTTCAGCATACCCGCCGCCAAGAAAATAGACCTTCTGCCGGTTTTTAACTTCATATTTTTTGGCTTCTGACTCAGACATCAGGATGATTGCAGCGCCCTGATCCACGGTGACAAAGGAATTCATGAGTTTGGTATAAGGAAAGGCAATGGGTCTGTTCAAAGGGCCTGGGGTGATGATGTCTTCAGGTGTTTTTATTGTTTTTGTCCAGGCATAGGGGTGCCTGGCTGCTGTTTGGCTGAAGGAAGACCACATCTTTCCGATTTTCATGAGATAGGAGTTGAGATCCAGACCGGAATTCGCCCAGAGTGCGGTTTCAAAAAGAGGAAAACCCTGCATGGGATGTTCCATGCCGTGCAGGTTCTCAAGAGGAGTTGTGCCTATCCGGTCATCTCCAGGATAATCCTCAGGTATGCCGCGGAAAAGGGCGCTTTCCACTTTTTCTGAATCCGTGCCTCTTTGAACATAGGTTTCCGCACCAGCTACGAGAATGGAATCGAGCTTATTTTCCGCTATCATACCGGCTGCCATGTTGATCAATGTCTGGGGGGAATTCCCGCCGATCCCGGAAACATGGGTGAATTTGGGCGCAGCGCCAAGGGCGGCTGCAAGTTGTTCGGCCGGGGATGAATAATGGCGGCTCAAGGTTCTGACTATCATGATGCCGTCAAGCCGGGAGAGAATTTTTTTTGAACCCATCATTCGGGCGGTTTCCAAGCTGGCTGCCTGCATCATACCCAAGGGGTCCTTTGGCATTTCACTCAGGTTTTTGGGTTGAATGACCTGACCCCATCCTGCAACAACAACATTTTGTTCCATATGATAAGAAATCCTTTTTCAGCTTCAGCTCAAGTTTTGAAAACTGTGTCGTAAAATTCTTTTTTTGTCAACCCGGTCAATTTCAATCTTTTTGGGATTTTGGTATTTTTTGGCTTCACGCCTGGATGAAAAAGTCAAGGTCTTTGTATCCAAGTCTTTGTTCATAAAAATAAGTTCTTTCCGTGATCTTCATATTCCCCTTCCGATCCACCCGCATGATTGTAGAAGACCTTGTGCCGTAATTGTCGCTCTCAATAAACAACGGGGAAAGGATTCTTTCCCATTCAGGCCCGATGCCGGTTTCAGGAAGCTTGTCATCATCGGGGCGGGACCGGTCTTTTAAAAGGGAAAAAAGATGATCCTTTGAGATACTGGTGTCCATGATTTTTTTCAATGCTGTTTTCCCGGATTCCACTTTGGGCCATGGGGTATTGAGAAACCGGTTGGAAAGCCCGTGGATACCTGGCTTTATTCTTTCAATCCGGTTGGTAAGGTTTGTAAACCAGAAAAGATCGTCCATATTGCCCAAAATCAGGTTAAATCCGTTATATTCCCCGGCTGTTGGCTCAAAGTCATGGATAAAGCATTCCGGGGATTTATTTGAATTCAAAAAATCAATGATAATTCCACCTCGTGACGGTGCATTTTGTTTTAAAGCTGCCGGGTTCCGGTAGTTTGTCAGGGCTGCAAAAGTCCCGCTCCTGTGAATACCGAACCATGTGCCGCCCTGTTCAAGGTCTTTTCCTGCCAGAATATCGGGAGAGTCATCCCAAAAATGCATGACAGCAGTGGGACGCCGGTAGAATTCATCCCTGTTGGCAGCTAAGACCAGGGGGAATTCGTTTGATATTTTATATCCAAACAGAATTAAACACATTGATAATTCCTTGTTTTTTATCCGTCTCTTTGTTATTGATCCTATATTGTAGTTAAAATGTAACTGTTAATAATGAAAAAATCAATATTGATGGAGGCTTTAAATGAAAAACGTAGTGATTGTCAGTGGAGTCAGAACTCCTGTCGGGTCCTTTGGCGGAGTATTAAAAGATGTGCCGGTGGTTGAACTGGGGACCTATGTCATGAAAGACGTCCTGAAAAGAGCCGGTTTAAAGCCGGCAGTGGATTCAGCCCAGGATGAATTTTCACCCGATACCTTGAGGGCACAGGGTGTAATTGATCTTGAGAAAAAAGGATATGATTATGATGATTCCTTAGCCCCGGTATTTGTTGATGAAGTCATTATGGGTAATGTTCTCCAGGCAGGACAGGGACAGAATACGGCCCGTCAGGCCATGATCAGCGCAGGTATCTCCCGGCAGAGCGCTGCCTTTACCATTAACAAAATCTGCGGATCAGGACTTAAGGCCATTGCCCTGGGCGCCCAGGCCATCATGGCAGGTCAGGCCGATGTGATCATTGCAGGCGGCCAGGAAAGCATGAGCAATGCACCCATGGCCCTGACCAAGGCCAGATGGGGACACAGAATGGAATTGACCGGCGTCGGACCGGTTCATGATCTCATGGTGTTTGACGGATTGTATGAGATTTTTTATGGATACCACATGGGTCTTACGGCTGAAAATATCGTTGAAAAATACGGGATTTCCAGGGAAGAGCAGGATCAATTAGCACTTTTGAGCCACACCCGGGCTTTTGCCGCTGTTAATGACGGAACCTTTGCCAAGGAAATCATTCCAGTGGTCATCAAATCCAGGAAAGGGGATATCATTGTTGATAAAGACGAGCGCCCCATGCAGACCAGCATGGAAAAACTCGGCAAACTGGCGCCGGCCTTTAAAAAAGGCGGAAGCGTGACGGCCGGTAATGCATCCGGTATCAATGATGCGGCAGCAGCGGTTCTCCTGATGTCTGAAGAAAAAGCAGATGCTCTGGGTCTTGAAAAACTGGCAAAGATCAAAGGCTTTGCCTCAGGCGGTCTTGATCCAGCTTATATGGGTCTCGGGCCTGTCCCGGCTGTCAGAAAAGTTCTGAAACAGACCGGCATGGGCATTGGCGACATTGACCTGATTGAACTCAACGAAGCCTTTGCAGCCCAGGCCATCGGCTGCATCCGGGAGTTAAAGATCGATGTGGAAAAACCCAATGAACTCGGGTCAGGCATATCCATTGGCCATCCCATCGGCTGCACAGGCGCAAGACAGGTGGTAACCGCTATTCACCAGATGAAAAGAAAAGGCTATGCCACAGGTCTTATCTCCATGTGTATCGGTGGAGGAATGGGAATGGCAATGATCATCGAAAGATAAGTTTTTCCCTTTACTTGGATGCATTAAAATGTTAAGAAATCAAGAATTTTAACAGGGTTTAAATATTTGAAATAAAATGCATAAAGGGGTGCTTTGATCATGGATATTCCTCGAAAATTAGGCATACTGATTTATACAGCGGTTCCGGCCATTGTCGGTGGCGGAATCGTATACCATTTTTTTGGAAGTTTTGTTCAAGTTATCATATTTGAGTGTCTTCTCCTTCTGGCAACCCTTGGTTTGATCAGAAACTAAAAAAAAAGATGATTGTCCGATAAATGTAAAGCCGTATCATGCAGATTTTCTGAATGATACGGCTTTACATGGTTATTTTTCCTTTTCATTTCCCAGGCATTTGACGGATAGAATGGTGAACCCGTGGAGCAGATTATTTCTCAGAAAGCGGTTTTTGTCTTTTTTATTGTTTTGTTCTGCATTGCAATCTTTCTTGCAGGCAAACTCATGGCTCCTTTCTTTGCCTTTATTATCCTTGGAATTGTATCCACCGGAGTTTTCAATCCTGTTTTCAGATTTTTTTCAAAAAAAATAAGAATATAAAGTAAAATAATTGGAGCACTAATTTTGACAGAGAACAAAGACACCATTGTGACCAGTATTGAGAAGGAAATGAAACAATCCTATCTCGAATATGCCATGAGCGTTATTATCGGAAGAGCCCTTCCTGATGTCCGGGACGGCTTGAAGCCGGTTCACAGGCGGTCCCTCTATGCCATGCAGCAGGTCCGCAACGACTGGAATAAACCCTATAAGAAATCCGCCCGTATTGTCGGTGATGTCATGGGTAAATATCATCCCCATGGTGACTCTGCCATCTATGACACCATTGTCCGCATGGCCCAGGATTTTTCTTTAAGATACCCGCTGGTGGATGGTCAGGGGAATTTCGGATCAGTGGATGGCGATTCTCCTGCTGCCATGAGGTATACGGAAATCCGGATGCGCAAGATTGCCCACCAGATGCTGGCAGATCTTGAAAAGGAAACTGTTGACTTTGTCCCCAATTATGATGAAACTCTTGAAGAACCATCTGTACTGCCCACGAAATTCCCGGCTTTACTAGTCAACGGGTCTTCAGGCATTGCCGTGGGCATGACCACCAATATTCCTCCTCATAACGTCAGGGAAGTCATCTTGGCTCTTATCCATCTTATCGATAATCCTTCAATAGATATCCAAGGTCTTATGGAACATATCCCAGGGCCAGATTTTCCCACCTATGGACATATCTATGGAACCAGGGGAATTCATGAAGCGTACAGTACCGGACGGGGGATTATTACCCTTCGGGCAAAGGTTGAGGTTGAAGAAAATAAAAAGACCGGTCAGGAAAGCATTGTTGTTACGGAATTGCCTTACCAGGTCAATAAGGCAAGAGTGGTTGAAAAAATCGCCGAACTCATGCGGGACAAGGTGATTACAGGGGCATCTTTTGTCAGGGATGAATCCGATCGGGACGGCATGCGCATGGTCACCGGGC
>Ga0156388_1054_pt1 | contig 14775 bp, 11 predicted proteins | sample RifOxyA3_FD_108032 | JGI IMG/M metagenome (GOLD analysis project Ga0156388, IMG submission 108032) | Desulfobacterales bacterium RIFOXYA12_FULL_46_15
CGGGTTTCCACCTGGGAAAGGAATTTTTCTGTGTCCGGGTTTTTTGTCTCAACCGGATAAAGAGATAAAAGGGACTCAAGTGTTTCCAGGCGGATCATACTCCCCCTGGACCGGATGGCGGCAGCAACAATCACATTTTCGAGCTCCCGGACATTCCCTGTCCAGGGATGGCGTTTAAGTCTTTCTATGACCCCGTCCTGAAGGGCTATCTGTTTGACGCCCAGGTCATGGGCGGTTTTTTGAATAAAATGGGCCGTAAGATCATCAATATCGGAAAGGCGCTCCCGCAAAGGCGGCATCAGGATGGTGACCACCTTGAGACGATAATAAAGATCTGCCCTGAAGGTTTTTTCCCTGACCATTTTGGAAAGATCCCGGTTGGTGGCGGCTATGATCCGGCACCGGGACTGGTGAAGGTTTTCCCCACCCACCCGCATATATTGTTTTCTTTCAAGAAACCCCAGGAGTTTTCCCTGGAGATTCAGGGGCAGCTCCCCGATCTCGTCTAAAAAAAGGGTTCCGTCCCCGGCCAGCTCAATTTTGCCCGGCCGTGAACTGACAGCCCCGGTAAATGCCCCTTTGGTATGACCGAACAATTCGCTTTCTAAAAGCGTCTCCACCACGGCTGAACAGTCAAGGGTGATAAAGGGTTTTTTGCAAAAAGGGCTGCTCAGATGAATCCGCATGGCCACAAGCTCTTTTCCGGTTCCGGTCTCGCCTGTAATCAGGACGGCAGCCCTGTTCTGGCAGACCATGCCGATGAGCTTGAAAATATCTTTCATGGCCCGGCTTTTCCCCACGATCCCGCTATCCCTGTAAAGCACAGGGTCATGGCCTTTGCCTTCTGCATCTTCGTAAAAACTTTCAATTGCATCAGCCACGGTCTTTGAAAGCTCATCCGCATCCAGGGGTTTGTGGATATAATCGTAGGCCCCCCGTTTCATGGCTTCAATGGTGGTTTCCATATCCTGAAACGCCGTGATCATGATAATTTTAGACAAGGGATAAAACCCATGCATCCTTGCCAGGGCATCCAGGCCGTTGCCGTCCGGAAGCCGGATATCCAGTATCACGACCAAAGGCCTTAATGTTTCAAAGATACTGTTGGCTGAACTTATGGTAGCAGCAGTATGAATTTTGTGCCCCTTTTCCGACAGAAACATGGAAATGGATTCCCGGATCGCCTGTTCATCATCTACAACAAGGATATCAGCCATTGAATTCTCCCAAAGGCAGGAACACTTCAAAGACCGCGCCCTTGTTTTTTGAATCCGCTACCCTGACCCTGCCTTCATGGGCAGTCACAATCTGCTTTACGTTGGAAAGGCCAAGACCGGTACCGGTTGTCTTGGTGGTATAAAAGGGTTCGAAAATCCTGGGCAGCAATTCCCTGGAAATCCCTTTGCCGTCATCTTCAACCCGGATTACTGCATAGGGTTTTCCTTTTTGCTTTCTTTTTCTTGTCAAGATCCTGATATGGCCTGAATCATCAACAGATTCCAGGGCATTGAGCAAAAGATTGATGACCACCTGTTCCAGTTTCCCTTTGTCTGCCGGAAAACAGGGCAAGGTTTCATCCGCCTCGATATCACATTGGATCTTACGCTTATTGAATTTGACTTCCAGAAGATCCACACAGGCATAAATGGTCTCGTTGAGATCGATCCCGGAAATCTGCAGGGACAGCGGTTTTGCAAAATCCAGGAGTTCCTGGAGAATCCCTTCCAGCCGTTTGATCTCCCGTTCCGAAATATCCAGCCGCTTTTTATCGTTACCCTGGAATGCGTTATTCTTACCCAGGATCTGGAGGTTCATTTTAACCGATGACAGGGGATTGCGGATCTCATGGGAAAGTGAGGTGGTCAGTTTTCCGATATAGGCCATCTGTTCGATTTCCCGGTTCCTTTTTTCCATCTCCACCCGTTTGGTGATATCCCTGACAATGCAGAGATTATACTCCTGGCCGTCAAACAGGGTCGGCCGGAAATTGATTTCCGTGGGCAGGTGTTTCCCGGTTCTGGTCATCCTGAGATATTCAAAGGCTTCAGGCTCTGTATCTTTTTTAACATCCCGGGTAACGATATCGGCGACTTTTTCCTTGCTTTCTTCAGCCACAAAAAACAAAAAAGAAGCATCCGGGATATTTTTTTCATTATACCCGTGCATACTGCAGAAAGCCGGGTTTACAAAAATAATTTTATCCCTGAACAAAACAAGATAACCGTCACTGATGTCCTCCACCAGGGATTTGTATTTATGTTCCGATTCCTTCAGCTCTGCCGTCCTTTTAGCCACATCCTTTTCAAGCTGCCCTGCATAATCTTTCAGATATTGTTCGTGCATTTTCTGGAAATGATAGCTGAACCTGTGGATGGTATAGGCAAGGCAGGTGTTGACAGCTTCGATATTGCTGCAAAGGAGTCCGGGCGGTGACTCCCGGACCAGGATGGGAATGATAATCTGCCGGTAGAGTTCAAAGGCCTTCTGGACGTCCTGGAGGGGGAATCCTTCTTCCAGGCGGATCCGGGTTATTTCATTGATAAATTCATTGATAGGCGCATAATCATTTCCGGTAATCATATGACAAAAAGAATCACAGGCCTTGCCCGTGGTCAGGGTCAGTTCTTCCAGGGGCCTTCCTGAATAATGTTCGGACACCTCGATTTTAAGCCTGTCCCGCCACTGGGAAACGATGGTATCCCGATAGCGGTTCAGAAAGATTTCCCAGTCAAAGGTCACATTTGCCATTGGTCCGGATCAATCAACAGGCAGTGCAAGACCCTGCATGACTTCTTTTTTCTTTTCTTCGGAATAGAGAAGCGCTACAAGGGTTAAGGCAAATTCACAGGCTGCGCCAGCACCCCGGCCGGTGATGCAGTTTTGGTCCACGGCAACGGCTGATGAAAGGACATTGCCGCCATCAATGTCTTTCGCAAATCCGGGGTAGCAAGTTACCTTTCCCGGCGTGGCAAGCCCCAGGGGATAGAGAACAACCGCAGGGGAGGCACAGATGGCAGCATAATATTTTTTCTGATCTGCCTGTCTTTTCAAAAGAATTTCAAGGTCCTTTGAATTCCGAAGATTTACAGCCCCCGGCATTCCGCCCGGAAGCACGATCAGATCGAATTCTTCATCCATACAGTCTTTGATCAGCCGGTCTGCCTTGAATTCAATACCCCGTGAGGCCTTGATGGTGATGGTATCCACAGATGCCACGATCACTTTTGCCCCTGCCCTTCTCAGGACATTAATGATGGTGACGGCTTCCATTTCTTCCGTGCCCTGGGCCACCGGCACAAGAACTTTTTTTTCCACGGTTCACCTCTTATTTATATGGTTCAATCATAAAAACAAGAAAAGATATCAGTTGAAAACGGTGAAGTCAACCACCGGAAATCTGCTCTTCAATATTCAGATCTTCACGGCGTCCATTGTTTTCACCCAGCCGGCCCTGTCTTTTGAAAACCTGATTTTCAGATATCCTTCGCGTTCATCTTCCACACTTATTTTTGTTCCGGCATGGAGGCTGAATAATTTTGTGGCTGCATCCGAGGTGCCGGACCGGACCGGGACTTCTTCTTTGACAATCACTGCATCCATGCGATACGCCTTTTGCATGTATTGAACCAGGGCCATCAGGGTCATAAGGGTAAGAATCATGCACAGGATCATACCCGGGCCTGAAAAAATTTTTTTATTTTTAACAATTCTCACTGAAGACCATGTAAAAAAAACAAAGGAGAAAAAAACAGCCAGGCCCTGGATTATTCCTGCCGGGAAAAACCGGTTCCAGGAAAACAGGATATCCGTGATGCCCGGGGATGATTCTTTTTTATCCTTTACAAGACCCATGGCATAATCCAGGTTAAATAAAAGGTCAGGATCATTGGGAATCATTTGCCTTGCCCGTTCATACCATAAAACGGCCCGGCCCAGGTCGCCGGCTTTAAGATAAGCGTTCCCGGTATTGTAATAGAGATACGGTCTTTTGGCAGGCCCTGCGGCAAGGGATTCAAAAATGCTTGCAGCTTCTTTGAAATTTCCGGATTTATACTGATTGAGTCCGTTGATAAAGTCCAAAGCAGGATCAGCCATGGATTTTTGCGGAAAAAAAGAAAAAAGCCCAAAACAAAAAAGCGCAAGGCAGAGCATCCGGACAACTCGTCTGACTTCGGACAAAAGGGTTTTCCCTTCTTTGCCGTCTATCTTTTCCCTGCCGAATCTTGCTGATTCTATCTTTTCCAGGAGACAGGCCACATCTTCCGAGAGCTTGTTATCAGCCCCTGTTTCCATGAGGATGGACTTTGCCTCGGCAAGGGTCAGGGTTTCTCCTTTTTTCCCTGCCTTTGACAGGACTGAGGCAACAAGGGACGAATAAAGCCCGGCTAAAAAATCCTTATTCTGAGCATTCATTTTCCCGGCTTCTTTCAAATGACGTTTTGCCTTTTCCTGCATGATTTTTTCAATGGAATCTTCTTTTTTCCGGACAAGAAGAATGGATTTGACACCGGAACATAAAAAGGCAGGGATCAGTATCAGGAAAGCAAACGTGGAAGGGCGGATATCCCGGTACGGGGTTAAGGCTTCAAGGCCTTCTTTTATTTCCAGGATATCCCTGTTGACAAGGACAACCTCTTTTTGGACCACGGCTGCATTGCCCGAGGGCATTTTCTCCGGTGTTTCAGCCATATGAACCGCTCCGGACGGGGTGACTGTCATTGGAATTTCAAGGGTTGAAACCTCTTTATAGGTTTCCGTCTCTGTATCAAAATAAACCAGCACCACCGGGGGGATCACATATTGACCCGGATTGACCGGCACAACCGCTTTCTTGAATACTTTTTCACCCTCATACCCTTTTTGTGTCAGATGAATGCTCTCAACCGGGTTGTCGTCATATGTCTTAAATGCATCCTGATCCATATTGATGGATGGGGGACCGGCATCCATGATATTTCCTGAACCCGATAGCCTGATGGTCAATGTGGCCGATTCCCCGGCTTTCAGGCTTGTTTTATCCATGGCGGCATCGATGGAAAACCTGCCCACAAGCCCTGAAAACACGCCCTTTCCCTGGTATGGAGGAAGCGGCAGCACCTCCAGGGTTAAGAGGTTTGAAGCCACCCGTACAGGTTTATAACTGTCGGATGAAAAAAACGGGTCATTAAAAAAAGAGGGTATCCCGGAATTCCGGTCTGATTTGACAACGACATTGGCCACAAGGACAGCCGGGTTGAGGGTAAAGGTTCCGGGTTGCAGAGGAAAGAGCAGATAATCCGCCTGGGTCACCTGGAAAAGGATGCCGCCCAGGGTCTCGGTATAATTATTATCCTGGTCAAAGGGCTTTGCCAAAAATCCATTGAATTCCGGAGGGGTTTCAAACCCAAGGCCGGACAGGCGTTTTGAGGTAAAAAATTTCAGGGAATATACAACAGCCTGTCCCATGAAAATTTTTTTTTCAGAAATTTCAGCTTTTGAAAAAAGGGCTCTGACTTCATCCGCAGCCGCAGGCTCATCCGTTACCGTGATGATGATTTCCCTTGTAAACGCTTCTTCCCCATCCCTTGAGGCTTTGATGGAAGGAATTATAAGCTCCCCTTTTGACAGGGGGGTTAAAACATATTGGCAGGAAAATGTGCTTTGGGATTTGCCGTTGATATAATTATAAGATGAGGTGGTCCCCTGTGAAGCCACCTTGAAATCCCTGATCATGGACAGATCAAGATCGGCTTTTCCGCCTTGAATCTCTACCTTAAGAAAAATTGAATCTGCCGGGGTGATCTTGTTTTTATCCACCCGGGCCGTGACCTCGAAACTAAAGGCGCTGACCGGCATTGCTGTTACCAGCAGCACCAGGATCAGAAAAGATAATGTATTGAGTTTCATATGGTTACCAGTCTTTTTCAATATAGTGTTCCTGCAAGACAGGGATCATGGCACTGCCCGGTTTATCTTCAAGACGGTTGAGCATGTTGTCCAGGTTTCCCTTTGCCTGTCCGTGTTGGCTGTCAGGTGCGCCCGGTGCATTTTTCTCTTCCTTTTGCGGGTTTTCTTTTCCAGGCTCAGGAGGAGGGGCCTCAGGTTTCCCCTGATCGCCCTTTTTTGGGTCCTGTCTGTCTTTATTCTCCTGATCTGTTTTGTTTTCCTTGTCCTGTTTTTTTTGTTTTACAAATTCAAGGTTTTCTTTTGCTTCAAGGTCATCTGGAAATTCTTTCAAAATCTCTTCGTATTCCTTGATGGCCTCATCCATATTCCCCAGCCGGTATTGAGCAGCGGCATGATTAAACATGGCATTGTGGCGAAGGGTCACATCCCCGGCATCCAGGGCCTTTGAAAAATGACCCAGGGCTTCTTCATATTCCTTGTTCATATAGGCAGCGGTTCCGATATTATAATAATGCCGTTTGTCATCCGGGTCTGCAAGCTGGGCATCGATAAAATGTTTTCTGGCTTCTTCATATTGCTTTCCCTCATAGGCTTTTATTCCCTGTCCGGCAGGAGAAAAAAACATGCCGGCCCGGGCTGTCCCCAAAGGGATGCATGAAAGGATGATGCTCACCATCAAAACCGGAAGAAAACCGTTCAATGTCCTTTTCCCGGGTGCCAGGACAAATTCGGCCAGAAGGATGATCAGGCCGGGGAATAAAAACCACTGGAACCTGTTTTCCCAGACCTTCTGCCTTCCCGATGCCAGGGTCTTTCCCTCCATGCCCTTGCGGATCCTGTCCGTATAAATCAGATCCAGGTCCATATCCCCGGCCACGGACCGGACATAGGCCCCATCTGTGAGGGCGGCCAGTTTTTCAAGCCCTTTTTCATCCACCCGCGAAAGCACAATATTGCCCGAGGCATCCTTTTTAAAACCGCCTTTTTCATCCGGTATGGGAGCTCCTTCCGAATCCCCCACCCCGATACAGAAAATCTTAATCCCTTCCTCAGCCATTTTTTTTGCCGTTTCTTCTGCATCCCCGGCCGTATTTTCGCCATCAGTAATGAGGATGACGGCTTTTTTTGTGTCCGACTCTTTTTCAAACCCATTGTAAGCCGTCATCAGGGCTTCGGAGAGATTGGTGCCGCCCACGGGCAGGAATCCTGGGGTCAATACTTTTAAAAAAATATAAAAGGCTTCATGGTCAAGGGTCAGGGGGCATTGCAGGACGGCTTTCCCGGAAAAGGCCACAAGCCCGGCCCGGTCGGATTTCATCATGCGCAGAAGATCCACAATCTCCCGTTTGGCCCTTTCCAGCCGGTCAGGCTTTATATCTTCCGCCAGCATGCTTTTTGAGCAGTCCAGGGCGATCATGAGATCCACCCCTTTTTCATTTATTTTTTCCCATTTATATCCCCACTGGGGGCCACAAAGGGCAACAATAAAACATCCTGCGGCCAGGGTGGTAAGACAGGCCTTGATCCATCTGCGGTTCGGGCTGGCGCCCGGGATAATGGCTGAAAACATCCCTGTGCCGGCAAACCGGGACAGGATTTTTTTTCGTTCCAGGATGCCGTATGCCATGATGCTGAAAAACGGGATCAGACCCCATAAAAGATTCAGAAGATAGGGATGGGTGAATTTCACGGTTAGGGTATCCTCAAGAATCTTGTATTGGCAAGAACGATATAGGACAAAAGGAAAAAAAGCCCGGCAGCCAGAACCCCAGGATACATTTCCTCATATTCCACCCATTTTTCAAGATCTGTCTTTGTTTTTTCAAGACTGTCGATCATTGCATAAATCTTTTCAAGGGATTTTAGATCTCCGGCTTCGAAAAAACTGCCGCTGGTTTCCCTGGCTATGGTTTTCAGGGCTTCAGTATCCATTTCCACTTTCTGATACACATATTGTTTGCCGAAAAATCCGTCCACAAGAAAAGGGGCTTCACCATTTGTTCCGATCCCGATGGTATGAATCTTAACCCTTCGTTCAGCGGCAATTTTAATGGCATCCTGCCAGGAAATCTCTCCTGAATTGCTTTTGCCGTCTGTCAAAAGGATAATAATATTGGATTTGCTTTCAATATCTTCAAGACGCTTCAGGGAAATACCGATGGCGTCGCCAATGGCGGTCCTGGGACCGGCCGCCCCGATCTTAAGCCTGTCCAGGATAAAGGCAATGGTATTGTAATCCCGTGTCAGGGGCAGCTGCGTGAATGCATTGGAGCCGAACACCACCATAGCAATACGGTCCCCTTCCCGTTTCAGGATAAACTCGCGAACCACTGATTTGACAGCATCGAGCCGGGTCACAAGCTTGTTGTCTTTTTTAAAATCATAGGCACTCATGGATTCGGAAAGATCAAGGGCCAGGACAATATTTACCCCTTCCGTGGAAACAGTGATTTTTCTGTCCCCCCACTGGGGTCTTGCAAGGGCCAGGATGATCAGGACAAGGGCTATTGTCTTGAAAACCGGCAGAAGCCCTGAAAAGCGGACCATCAGGGAAACCGGGAGTCTGTCAAGCCCTTCAAGGGTGGACACCCTGATATCATCCTGTTTTTTTCTCAGTCTGAAAAAAAGAATCAGCAGGGGGGCCAGAAGAAAAAATAAAAATAAGGGAGAGGCAAATCTGAACATCAGGCCCCTTCCTTTTTTTCTACGGTCTTTTGTTTTTCCTGTCTTTTTCTTTCCAGGTCTTTTTCCACCTTTGAGACGATTTCCCGGACAGCATCCAGGTCCTTTGCCACCATGGTTTTTTCAGCCTGGACACCGGCATACTTAAAGGGATCGGACAGGGCCTGGAAGTATGAAATATCTTTTTTGATTTCTTTTGCAAGATCCAGCCGGCCGGTTTCCCGGACAAATTCTTCAGATGTCATTTCCACGGCATTGATGGAAAAAGACCGGCCCATATACTGCCTCAGCACAAAAGTCAGGTCATAATAAAAAAGCCTTGGATCATTCATGGGGTTTTGTAAAAGCGAGCCAAGCGCATTCAGGGCTTCTTCAAAGGGGGAAAGAGGTTCGGCAACCGCATCGGCAGGATTTACCCCCTTTCTTTTTTTCCGCCATTTTCTGATCAGAAAAAACAAAAGCCAGGCCAATAAAAGGCAACCCAGACCGATCACCGCCATTTTGATCATCACAGGATCAAATCCGGTTGCCACAGGCGGTCTTATATCATGGATATCCTGCATTTACCTGTTCCGTCTTTCCCTTTGCCTGAAATATTTTTGCAGGGTATCAGAAACTAAAGCCCCGGTTTCAAGTTCAATCACATCACTTCTTGCCTTTGAAAAAATATCCAGGGTTTTCTTCCGGGCAGCTTCCCGTGCGTCTGTAAATTCATTTTTCGTCTTTTTGCTGAACCCGTCCAGAGTTATCTGTCTTGAGGTTTCAAAATCAGACAGGGTCACAATGCCTTTAAACGGGAGCTGAAACCCGCCCTTATCATAAATCATCACACCAATGGGTTCATGCCGCCGGCCCACGGTTCGAAGACTTTTTTGATACCCGTCATCCAGAAAATCAGACAGGATAAACACAAAAGATCGTTTTTTGGAAATTTTCGCCAGAAAGTCAAGGGCTCCGGAGATATTGGTACCGCGTCCCAGGGGCGAAAAGGTAAAAATTTCCTTGATCACCCGCCAGACATGACTGCTGCCTTTTTTAGGAGGAATATATTTTTCCACCCGGTCTGTAAAAAAAATTACCCCTACCTTGTCATTGTTTTTAACGGCATTAAAGGCCAGAACCGATGCTGTTTCGGCTGCCTTTTCAATGGCCGGGCCATGGAACGTGCCGAATTTCAGGGATGAGCTCATGTCAATGAGAAGCATGACAATACTCTCACGCTCTTCCCGGTATAATTTGACAAAGGGCTTTCCAAGCCGTGCCGACACTTTCCAGTCAATGCTCTTGACCTCATCACCAGGAGAATATTCCCTGACTTCCTCAAACTCGATACCGGAACCCCGGAACACGGATCTGTACTGTCCTGCCATGATGCTGTTGACTGCCCGGCCGGATTTGATATGAATCCGCCTGATCTTTTTGATGATATGGGCCGGGATCATTCCGCAAATCTCCTTTTAAGGCACCTCGACTGAATCAAAAAGAGTCTCTATGATATCATCGGCAGATACATCTTCGGCTTCTGCCTCATAACTCAGAATAATGCGGTGGCGCAGCACATCCGGCCCCACATGCTTGATATCCTGGGGCGTGATATAGCCCCTGCCGGACAGAAAGGCATTGACCCGGGCGGCTTTGGCAAGAAAAATAGAAGCCCTTGGCGAAGCACCGTATTCAATATAGCCGGCTGCATCCACACCGTATTGTCCGGGTTCTCTTGTGGCAAATACCAGATTCACGATATATTCTTTGAGTTTTTCATCCACATAGATCTGATCCGTCAAAGCGCTCATGGCGGAAAGCTCGTCGCAGTTGATGACCGGATATATGGGCTCAGGCTGTGAAAAACTGATCTTTTTAAGGATTTCAAGCTCCTCTGCCTTATCCGGATAGCCCACAAGGACTTTGAGCATAAACCGGTCCACCTGGGCTTCGGGCAAAGGATAGGTCCCTTCCTGTTCAATGGGGTTCTGGGTGGCAAGGACCAGGAAAGGCGACGGCAGGACAAAGGTCTCATCCCCGATGGTCACCTGTTTTTCCTCCATGGCTTCAAGAAGCGCGGACTGGACTTTGGATGGGGCCCGGTTGATTTCATCAGCCAGGATAATATGATTGAACAAAGGGCCTTTCCGAGTGACAAAATCTCCTGTTTTGGGGCGATAGATTTCCGTTCCCGTCAAATCCGCAGGGAGCAGATCCGGGGTAAACTGGATGCGTTTGAACTGTGCCTGGACCGCTGATGCAAGGGCCTTGACCGCTCTTGTCTTGGCCAGCCCCGGAACCCCTTCAATGAGGACATGCCCTCCGGTTAAGAGTCCTGTCAAAAGACTGTCAATAAGTTTTCCCTGTCCTACAAGATGTTTTGATATTTCTTTTCGAATCCGGCTGATGAGCAGGTGACTTTTCTCCATCTCTTCTTTGATCTTATCCATAATCCTCTGTGCCTGTACTCCTGAAATTTTATCCCTTACCGGCTGATCAACTGATCCGTATAGAGGGAGGAAGTGACTTTGACAAGCTTGTGGATATGATCCCGGACTGCTTTTTTATTCTTCAGGGGAGAATTTCTGAATGTCATCAATATCCCGGCCAGGGAGGCAATGAAACAATGGGCGTAGAGTCTTACACTGTCTCCCTTTGCACCGTTTTTAACCATGAGCTGTTCACAGAGGTCAAAAAATATCTTGGTCACTGAATCAAACCTGCCCATGACCGGGTTTGTAAGGTTGCTCTTCAGCATGAGATAAGTCATCATCTGAAAGGTGGATTCATTTTCAATGAGGTGGTCCACAAAGGCAAGGCCGAAATCTTCCATACCGGCCGGTTCATCTTTTTGAAGCATATTCCTGAAGGCTTTGCTGGCCGTATCAATCTCCTGTATAAATGCCTCATGAAACAATTCTTCCTGGCTTGAAAAATACCGGTAAATGGTTGCGGCCGAAATACCTGCTTCCAGAGCCACCTCCCGCATACCGACCTCGTAAAAGGGTTTTTTTGCAAAAAGTGCAAGAGAAGATTCTACAACAATCTGTCTTCGTGTTTCTCTTTCCTTTTCCTTTAATTCTGCAAATCTTGATTCAGCCACTGTCTTTCACCCTTTCCCGTGCATTTATAAATCCGGTAAAATTATATTGACTTATCATTTGTTCTTTCTTCTGACAAGGTTAAAAATACCGGACTGCACCAGGCCTGAAAAACCCTGGTCACACCTTGAAAGTCTGTACGATTTTTTTCAATCCCTCTGCCATTGAACTCATTTTATTCGCACTCTGCATGACAAGGTCGGAACTCTGCTTCATCTGAACCGTGGCTAAATTGACCCCCCCGATTTCCCGGGTGATATTTTCTGCCGCTGCCGAACCCTGGCTCACATTTTCATTGGCGCCCTGGATACCGGCAGACAGGCTTGAAATATTGCTGACGATCTCCTGGGTGGCGGCAGACTGTTCGGCTACTGCCGCAGCAATGGTGGCAACAATATCATTGACATCGTGGATCACGCCGGAAACCTCTTTTATGGCAGTCAAAGTTGAATTTGTATTATTCTGGACATTATCGATCTGGGTTCTGATATCATTGGTAGCGGCAACGGTCTGGGTGGCCAGTTCCTTTATCTCATTGGCAACCACAGCAAACCCTTTGCCGGCTTCCCCTGCCCTTGCCGCCTCAATGGTGGCGTTCAGTGCCAAAAGATTGGTCTGATCGGATATTTCAGCTATGGTATCCGTTACTTTCCCAATGGACTGGGCTGCCTTGTTTAAAACCGACATGCTGTTTTCAACTTCAGATGTTTTTGTGGCAGCATTACCGGATATGGCCCTTGCATTTTCAGCATTCTTGGAAATCTCATTGATGGTGGCATTCATCTCTTCTGCGGCAGAAGTCACCATATTGGCATTGGCTGAGGATTCTTCCATGGCCGAGGCCACGGAATTCAGATTCGAACTCATGGCTTCAGCCGCTGCAGTGACTTTTCCGGCCAGATCCGATGTGGTGTTGGCATTTTTTGTCATGTCTTTTGCAACAGACAAAAGCTCATCCGAGGACATGCCTATATTCTGGGAATCCCCTGATAACTGCTGAATGATCTTCTGAATCTTTTCCATGAAAAGATTAAACAATTCCCCTAATTTGGCCAGTTCATCATTTGAATTGATTTTTATTCGCTTGGTCAGATCACCCTCTCCCTTTGCCACATCTTGAAAATTCACGATCATGGCGTTAAGGGATGAACCGATGCCGAGCACGATAATCATGCAAAGCACTGCGATACCGATAAAAACAAGCCCAGAGATGATGATCATCTTGACAATGGAGGTTTTGACCGTCCCGTTGATTTCATTGGTTATGTTTGCCTTTGTGGCTTCGATATTATCGATATAAACCCCGGTACCGATAAAATAATCAGTACCGGGAATCATCTGGGCATAGCTTATTTTAGGCATATCCTTCTGCCCTGGTTTATCCCATATATAAGATACGAATCCGCCTCCATTCTTCGCCTGTTCCAGTAATGACCGGGACAAATACACACCGTTTTTGTCTTGAAGATCCTTCAGGTCTTTGCCCAGAAGACCCGGATTGATATGGGCGACCATCGTCATCCCCCGGCTTACAAAAAAATAACCGGACTGGTCTGCCTCAAACCGTATCCCCTCAATCACTTTTCTAATGATCTGGATTTTATCTTCTTCCTTGTCAACCCCCTTGAGCATATTGGAAATCGCCACAGCCATGGAATGGCCGGCTACTTTGATTTTCTCCTTCTGATTTTCCAGCATAACCTGGGCGGTTTTTTCAATGGCCAGATCCCGGGCCCTGCGGCTGCCGTCAAAGGCAAACCAGATCATGATTAAAAAAAGTGCCAAAATGGAAACAATAATCAGATACATTCTTCCTTTAATACTGAAACGGTTTAACATGGGGCTCCTCCTGTGATTGTTAAAACAATGGAACAGGCATTTATATTCTCATATTCAAAGGAAAAATCAAGCTTAAATCCGGATATTGACGATTCTGAATCGAATTGATATATAGGGTTTAATATCGGATAAAAAAAGGCATTTTTTATGGAAACCATCATTATAAGAGACAAATTTGATTTTGAAATCGGGTATCTGACCAAAAGCCCCTGCCTGACCTGTAAAAGCAGGTCGGAACTTCCTGTGTGCCATTCCGAGTGCGGCACCCTGGACAAAATCCAGACCCTGCTGGCCAGGGGAATTTCCTGCCAGGCCTCTTCCTATGAGAGTTAACGGATTTTGACAGCCGGCTTTTTTTCTGAAACATCCCGTTCCCTTGTCAAAAAACACCTGGGCCAGCCCCTTTTTGAACAGCTCCGGCACCTTAAGACCGGTTCCGGGTTTACCCTTGAAAAGGCGCTCCGGTCCGGCATTAAAAACCCGGACAGCGCTATCGGCATCTATGCCGGGGATGCAGAATCATACAAGGTCTTTTCACCTGTCTTTGATCCTGTAATTTTTGAATACCACAATTTTCCAAAGGGCAGAGATCATGTCCCGGATTTTACAAAACCATATCTTCCCCTGATCGACCCTGAAAAAAAATACATCCTTTCAACACGGATCAGGGTGGCCAGGAATCTGGAGGATTTCTGTTTTCCTGCCCATATGTCCCTGTCTCACCGAAAGGAGCTGGAAAAAAAAACGGTTAAAGCCCTGGACTCGATGAAAGGCAATTTTAAAGGGGAATATGTGTCTTTGACTGACATGGCAAAAAATGAATTCAAACAGCTTGAAAACAAACCCCTGGTCTTTGAAAAAGGAGACCGGTTCCAGGATGCGGCAGGCATTAATTCGGATTTCCCGGAAGGCCGGGGAGTATTTTATTCTGCTGACCGGCAGTTTATTGTCTGGATCAATGAAGAAGATCATTTGAGAATTATGAGCCTTGAAAAGGGTTCCGATATTGCAAGCGTTTTTAACAGGCTTTGCCAAGGTCTTCAGATCCTGGAGGAAGCCCTTGATTTTGCCCGGGACAAAACCTATGGGTATCTCACCTCCTGCCCTACAAACCTTGGCACTGCCATGAGGGCCGGGGTCCATATCCGGCTTGAAAAACTGAACCGGAAAATGGACATCCTTAACCGGTTAGCCAGGGAATATGACCTTCAGATCCGGGGAACACAGGGTGAAAAAACAAAAGTCGAAGATGCCGTCTTTGATATCAGCAATGCAAAAAGACTCG
>Ga0156388_1052_pt1 | contig 14769 bp, 10 predicted proteins | sample RifOxyA3_FD_108032 | JGI IMG/M metagenome (GOLD analysis project Ga0156388, IMG submission 108032) | Desulfobacterales bacterium RIFOXYA12_FULL_46_15
CTTCATAAAAAAGCAAGGTTTGTCAGAATTAGTGCAGCAGGACTCCGGGAAAGCCACGTTCACGATGTCATTATTACCAAAGAAGCTCCCAACTACAGAGTTGAAAGCAGTTCATCATAAATGGATCAGGGCGGGTCACCATTTTATCACCTTCACCTTCATACAGAGTTTTCACTGCTTGATGGTGCCATAAGACTGGATTCCTTATTTCAGAAATGTATTGAATACGGCATGGATGCCGTATCAATGACTGATCACGGGACTATGTTCGGTGTTGCGGAATTCTATGAAAAAGCAAAGAAAAAATCCATAAAGCCGGTCATTGGGTGTGAAGTATATGTTGCGCCGAGGACATTAAATGATAGAACTCCGCTGGACAGCAAAGGCTTAAGTCATCTGGTTCTGCTTGCAAAGGACCGGGAAGGCTATGCAAATCTTTGTAAGCTTGTTTCCATAGCCCAGCTCAAGGGATTTTACTATAAACCCAGGATTGACAGAGAGCTTCTTCGGCTTCATTCAAAGGGGTTGATTGGGCTATCGGCCTGTCTTAAGGGAGATATCCCCAAAAATATCCTCCAGAATCGAATGGATGCTGCAGATGATGCAGCAAGATTCTATTTGAATATTTTTGGCGAAGATAATTTTTTTCTTGAAGTCCAGGAAAACGGGATGCCGGTTCAACATAAGGTCAATGAGGGACTCCTGGATATCAGTCAGCGCTTGTCAATCCCCATGGTTGCCACAAATGACTGTCATTATCTTTCCAAAGGAGATGATAAGGCCCATGAAATCCTGCTCTGTATACAGACAGGAGATACTTTTGATAAAAAGGACAGATTCAAATTCGACTCGGATCAGTTGTATTTCAAATCCTCTGAGGAAATGATAAAAAGTCTCGGCCAATACTCCGGTGCCATAGAGAATACAAGGCTGATAGTATCCCGGTGCAATGTCGAGTTTGACGATAAAACATATCATTTTCCCAGATATGCCATATCCCCTGATGAATCTGAAGATGAACTTTTCAAAAAAAAAGCCATGGAAGGATTTGAAGATAAGCTTAAACGGATTAAGACTTCAAATCATGATATTGATGAGAAAGTTTACAGGGATCGAATTGAATATGAGATCGGTGTTATCCTCGGTATGGGATTTTCCGGGTATTTTTTAATAGTAGCCGATTTCATAGGATATTCCCGGAAAATAGGTGTGCCGGTGGGTCCGGGGCGAGGGTCGGCTGCCGGTTCCATGGTTGCCTATGCGATGGATATCACTGCCCTTGATCCCATTGAACACGGCTTGATTTTCGAGCGTTTTTTAAACCCTTCCCGTATCAGCATGCCGGATATTGATGTTGATTTCTGTATTGAAGGCCGGGATAAGGTCTATCAATATGTGATTGACCGGTATGGCGGTCCTGAATATGTCTGCCAGATCATTACTTTTGGGAGGCTTAAGGCCAAAGCAGTCATCAGGGATGTGGGAAGGGCAATAGGCGTTCTTTTGTCTGAAGTGGATGAAATTGCCAAGATGATACCGGATAATGCAAAAAACCTTGAAAAAGCCATTGAAGAAGTTCCCATGATCCGGGAAAAATGTTCGGAATCGACAGAAAAATCCCAAATGCTTGAAATTTCCATGCTCCTTGAAGGTCTTCCACGGCACGCATCCACCCATGCCGCAGGGGTTGTTGTTTCTGATAAGCCATTGAATGAATACCTTCCTTTATATAAGGGAAAAGACGGAGAAACCCTGACCCAGTTTGACATGAATTATGTTGAAAAACTGGGACTTGTTAAATTCGACTTTTTAGGACTCAGAAACCTGACAGTCATTAAAAACTGCATGGAACTCATCAAAAATCAGGGTAAAACTCCTCCTGATTTTCTAAACCTGGATTACACTGATGAAAAGACTTTTGAACTCCTTCAAAGAGCTGATACAACAGGTGTATTCCAGCTTGAAAGTTCCGGGATGAAGGATTTGATCCTGAGACTGAAACCCGGTAGTTTTTCAGATATTGTCGCCCTTGTTGCCCTTTACCGTCCGGGCCCTCTTGACAGTGGTATGGCCGATACCTATGTAGAACGAAAACACGGTCGTGAAGAGGTTATCTATCTGTTTGATGAGCTTGAACCCATCCTGAAGGAAACCTATGGCGTCATTCTTTACCAGGAACAGGTAATGAAAATAGCCGGTGTCCTAGCAAATTATTCAATGGCTGATGCAGATGGTCTTCGTAAAGCCATGGGAAAAAAAATTGCTTCCATGATGGAGGCCCACCGGGAGCTTTTCCTGAAAGGTGCCAAGGAAAATCGCAGAGATCTGAAAAAAGCCTCTGAACTATTTGATCTGATGGAAAAATTCGGCGGATATGGATTTAATAAATCCCATAGTGCTGCTTATGCCCTGATCGCTTATCAGACAGCCTATTTAAAAGCAAATTTCGCCCTTGAATTCATTGCAGCTCTGATGACCAGTGAAAAGGGCAATTCCGATGCCGTTATCAAATACATGGAAGAATGCAGGACGCATGAAATAAAGGTTCTGCCCCCGGATGTCAATAAAAGTAATGCCCATTTTACGGTTTCGGACGGGTGTATCCGGTTTGGGCTTGCTGCTGTTAAAAATATTGGTGAAGCAGCTATCGAATCCATTGTTGAGGCAAGAAAAAATTCAGGTGAATTTAAAAATCTTTATGATTTCTGCGAACAGGTCAATGTGGGCAAGGTAAACAAAAAAGTAGTTGAAGCGCTTATCAAATGCGGGGCCTTTGATTCAACTCAAAAAAAACGAAGCCAGATGATGGCGGTGCTTGAAGATGCACTTGACCACGGTTCCAGAATCCAAAAGGAAAAGGCCGATTCCCAGCTTGATTTATTTGCGGATTCCAATATGGGAGCTTTGCTGCCGGTTAGTACTCCTGTACTGCCGGAGATTGAAGAGTGGGATGATCAGATGCGACTTTCCTTTGAAAAGGAATCACTGGGGTTTTATGTTTCAGGACACCCTTTGGATAAATATAAAAAAATCATTCAAAAATATACGTCAGTGAATTCCATTAATATCCATGACATTTCAGACGGCAAAATGATTCGCATGGCCGGAACCATAAAACCTTTAAAACTTCATAAGACCAAAAAAGGTGATATGATGGCATTTGCCGCCATTGAAGATCAGTCCGGCAGTATTGAAGTTGTTGTTTTTCCGGATCTTTATGCTGGGACCCATCAATATATAGTTGATGAGGCGATCGTGATCCTGGAAGCACTGGTTCAAAAAAAAGAAAATATAGTCAAATTGATTGCAGAAAAAATCGTCCCCATTGACAAAGCATCGGAAGAATGGGCAAGCGGGTTAATTATCAAGCTTGATGCTAAAAAAAATTCACTCAAAACACTTGAAGAGTTAAAAACCATTTTAAAGAAATTTCCTGGCGATTGTCCCACTTTCCTGAATATAGAGATGGAAGATACAGCGCCATTGATCATGAAACTGGCTGATGACTATCATACGGCAACGGATTCATGCTTCTATAAGGAAATCGAAGAATTGATCGGTGAAGGCAGGATTGAAACAACCTGTTCGCCTGTCAAAGAAAAACAGAAAATCAAGAAAAACTGGAAGAAAAAACAAACCGGCAATTAATTATCGATCTTTATATCATTAATGATTTTGCTGTTTGTATAATATCTCTCTATTTAAAATCATCAAGATCTAAGTCGTCAAGGTCTGACAGATCCATGTCTTTTAATAAATCGTCTTCGTCCGGTGTGATGGTGTCATTCATAGTTTCGGTTTCATGTTTTGTAACAGCAGGGGTAGATGGCTCGGTAGAGAGAGGTTGTTGTTCTTTGATGAAATATTTCTCTTTCAGCATCATTCCCAGCATATACAGGAGGAACCCTAACCCCCCTATATTCAGGACAATTATTACAATTCCAATGGTTTTTTTTAGAAGCATGGCATTTCATATGTTAAGTTAATCGTTTGACGCAAAAGACTTTAGTGTTTATATATAATTTTTATTTATGATACAAGGACCTTGGTTTTTTTATTTGAAAGGAAGATAAATGAGCTGGCTTGGAAAAATGATAGGGGGAACCATCGGGTTTGCTTTGGGGGGACCTTTGGGTGCAGTGGCAGGTGCAGCCTTCGGGCACACATTTGTGGATAAAAAAGAAGAAAGATACCTGTCATCACGGCCGGGTACCCGGGAAACCCTTTCTTCAAACGAAGAAGCCCAGCTTGTTTTTTTTACGGCTGTTTTTTCCATGCTGGCAAAATTATGCAAAGCAGACGGCAGGGTATCGGAAAATGAAATTTCTGCAATCGAAGCTTTTATGAAACGAGATCTCCATCTTGATTTGAACAGCCAGTCAACAGCAATCAATATTTTCAAACAAGCACTGAACTCCCCGGAAAGCTTTGAAGGATTTGCCATACAGTTTTATTCTACATTCAGAACCCAGTCTAATATCATTGATCTGATGATGGATATCCTTTTACGGGTTTCTACAGCAGACGGAAAGATATCCAATGAGGAAGAAACCATCCTGTTATCGGCTATAAGGATTTTTAATTATTCTGATTCAGATTATGAAAGGTTTAAATCAAGATATGTCAGAAAAACCAACAAATATTATGCAGTTTTGAAATGTGATGAAACCGCATCTGATGAAGAGATTAAAAAACAATACCGAAAGCTTGCCACGGAATATCATCCTGACAAAATTGAAGCCAAAGGGCTTCCTGAAGAGTTTATTAAATTTGCCAATGACAAATTCAGTGAAATTCAGGAAGCCTATGACGCTGTAAAAAAAGAAAGGGGGATTTAAAACAGGCCTTTCTCCTGTGCAATTCTCATATAGGTTTCAACAAGGTTGGCCGGTGGTTCAATTTTTTCAGTTTCCGGTTTATCCCTGAGCGTCATGGCGCCAAACTCACAGACGGTAACACAAAGCCCGCAGCCAATGCATCGGTCAAGATTTACGACGGCAACAATATCTTTTGAATCCATATCTATGGCATCCATGGGGCATATTTCTTCACAGGCCTGACATCCGGTACACTCATCCGGGTTGACACGGGCCTGAAAATTGGAACTCACGATTTTTGCCGGCGCTTCAAATGCTTTTATGTTTTTGAGGATCTGGCAGCAACAGTCGCAGCACAGACAGATATTCAAGGGTTTTTTTGCATTGGATGGCTGGGGAACAAGCCCTTGTTTAACTCCTTCCCGAACAATTTCCAAGGCCTCATCCCGGCTTATGGTCCTGCCGATTCCCCGGCTTTCATAGATATAGGCACCGCCACCGAAAATCAGGCAGGATTCACTGATTTTATTACACCCTTTGCCCATGATAGTGTGCTCTTTGCGGCAGATACAAGGGGCAACCAGAATTTTGGACTGGGACCGGATAATGGCTTCAACCTGCTCATAATCCATGATATTAAGTTCTGTGTTGATGGCTTTTGCAACCGGGACGACCCTTAACTGTTGGGTTTTATTTTTGTACTGATTTTTAATGAGATAAGGGACATATTCATTAAAATCCTGAATCAATTCCTTTGTCAGGCGATTAACCTGGTATTCCCATATGCCCACTACAAAATGAAGCAGCATGAAACTATTGATTCCGTTTTTATAGACGTGAATAATCAGCCCCTTTTTTCCCATTTCAATAAGCATGGGTTCAATTTCCTTTGTATCCCTGTTTGCTCTCTTTGCAATGGTTTCGGCGGTCTCAAGCATCAGCACAAGGGAAAGGGTAAGCTTTGCCTCTTCTTCGGTAAAGAGTTGTTTTAAGATTCTCAGTTCAACCCCTGATTCGGTTTCAGGAAAGCCGCTGGGTGTATGATCAAGATGGACGGCGAGCTTTTTATAAATATTTTCCATAATATGATTCTCCTATAGTTTTCATGATTCTGATATTCTTCCTCTGACAGTCAGCACACTATCACACTGTTCAGGGACGAGATCAAGAATTTTTCCGCAAAGCTCAGGTCTTCCATTTATAAGAACAGTAAGATAATTTGAGGTTATGGCTTTAAGCATGCCTGTTTTTTTATCCGGCTTGTTTTGAACAAGTCCTTCTTTCCTTTTGTTCATATTGGCGTCAATAAAGGCTTTTCGTTTTATTTTATCTAATATATGCATCTTTGCACATCTTTCTTTGATAGTTTTTTCATCTGTTTTTTGATCAAAATGATAAGCAGGGGTTCCTTTTCTGGCAGAAAAGGGAAATACGTGAAGATAGGATATGGGAAGGCTTTTTATTAATTCATAGGTGTTTTCAAATTGTTTGTCTGTTTCTGAAGGAAACCCTATCAGAGCATCAACCCCAATACCGGCAAAAGGAAGGATTTCATGGATCATCTGGACCATATCTTTAAAAAAGATTGAATCATAGGGTCGTTTCATTTTTTTTAGAATATCATCATCCCCGGATTGCAGGGGAATATGAAAATGGTCACATAAAATATTCTCAGGTCGTGCAAGACGGATGATTCCTTCATTGATTTCACAGGGTTCGATGGAACTGAGCCTGACCCTGTGAACAGGGCGCTCTTGATTGATTTGTGTAAAAAGTTCAAGAAGAGATGATTTTTTTTTAAAATCAAGCCCATACATACCGGCATGAATCCCGGTGAGAATAACTTCGTTAAATCCTGAATCCCCCAATTCCCTTAAATGCCGGAACACTTCATGTTTCGGCATGCTTACAGATGACCCTCGGGCATGGGGAACAATACAATAGGTGCAGAAGGCATTACAGCCATCCTGAATTTTCAGATAGGCCCGTGTCATATCACCTTTTACTGCATGACGAAAACCATTAAACGAATTTGATTCAGTGTGATCGATTTTCTTAAATATCAAAGGGATTCGTTCATTCCGGGCAGATGCCACATGATCGGCAATACAGGTCTTGTCCTTATGGCAGACAATATGGTCAATATGATCAATCTTTTTTATGGCTTCAGGATCAGTCTGGGCATGACACCCTGTTACAATGATTTTTGCGTTTGGGTTTTCTCTTACGATTTTACGTATGGCCTGCCTTGACTGCATACCGGCTTTGGAAGTCACGGCACAGGTATTAATGATAATCACATCAGCGTTTTCCCCTTTTTCCCCTTTGAGCCATCCCTTTTCTTCAAGACTTGATGCAATACCGTCACTTTCATAGTGATTAACTTTACAGCCCAGGGTTTGAATAAAAAATGTTTTCATTGAATCATACCGGCGCCGAGCACTCTGACATTTTTATAAAATACGGCCGCCTGTCCCGGGGTTACAGCGTTCTGAGGCTCATTAAAAATAACCTCTCCGGAAAAACCTTTCATTATCAGTGTGGACAAAGCACCCTTATGGCTGTACCGAATTTTTGTAACAATATCCGGAATGATCCCTTTAGTTTGATCATTCCAGATTATCTCTTCTATTTTAAAGCTTTTAGTGGAAAGATCTTTTTTAAAACAAACCTCCAGAATATTGTTTTTGATATCAATCCGTTTTACGTAATAGGCTTCACGGGCAGGCGAGTTGATACCCCTGCGTTGTCCAATGGTGTACTGATGAAGGCCACTATGACGCCCCACGATTTTCCCGTCCATATCCACGATATTACCATGCTCGGATTTCAATTTTTGTTTTTCCAGGATAAATTTCCCAAAATCATTGTCATGAATAAAACAGATATCCTGACTTTCACTAGGCTGAAGCGGCCTAATGCCTTTTGCTTTGGCAAAGATTTTGACATCTTCTTTCATCATACCGGCCAGAGGGAAAATAATTTTTTCAAGTTGTGAACAGGTTAACATGGAAAGAAAATAGCTTTGATCCTTTGAAGGGTCTGAGGCTTTCTCAAGATAGGCCCTTCCGGTTTTTCCGCCAGAAAAAGAAAAAGAATTAATCACAGTTGCATAATGGCCTGTGGCAAGAAAATTTGCTCCCATTTGTGCAGCCTTAGTCATCAGTTCTCCGAATTTGATTTCCTTGTTGCAGACAATGCAAGGGTTGGGGGTTTCTCCCTTTAGATAAGTCCGGGTAAAATAGGAGATAACCTTTTCTTCAAAGGCCTTTGAAAGATCAACACAGGCAACGGGAAACCCAAGCTGATGTTCAAGTGAGGATACATCAAGCGGTTCTTTTTCATAACCGGTTCGAAAATGGATACCAAATACATGTTTGTATTTTTGCTTTAGAAGATATCCTGAAACAAGGGAATCAATCCCGCCACTCAGTGCAATTGCAATAACCGGGTTGTTCATCAGGCAACATCTTGGGTTTCAGCAGAAAAAAGTCCCATAGCCCGTGTCGGGCAGGTGACCACGCAAAGTTCACATACACTGCATTTGTCCTGATCAAAAATCACTTCCATCTGAGGCCTCTTAATATATAAAGCTTCAGTGGGGCATACAGCAGTGCATGCGCCGCAATGGGTACAAATTTCCTCATCTTTATAAATTCGGTGTTCAGGGCTTGAAACAGAGACTCCCTGCTCCTTCAGAAAATTAACCCCCTTGTTAAAGGCAGCCTTGGAAACCGATGATATTTCCAGAACCATATATCCTTCTTTTTTATTGGATATCTTGGCGCTCAAAATGTTGAACAAGAGATCGAATTTTCTGGTCAACTGACAGACCAGTGCTTTCTGAGCAACTTCCCTTGGAAAATTGAGTATGACTATTTTTGAATACAAAATAATCCTCCGATTTTAAATCATAATCCATATTTTTTTTAAAAAATCTGACTTTAAGTATTATTCTTTACAAGGTCAATGTATATTTTTGCATTGATCCGTTATACAATAATTTCTATTGATTAACAATCTTGTTTAAAGGCATGGGAATGAACAAATTCGTTTTTGAACTATCAGGTTATACCATGAAAACCTTTTCAGGGTTTTCAAAAGCGAATATAAAAATATTTGGGAAAGAAAATATTCCGGACGGCTCGATAATTTTTACAGCCAATCACTTCACAAGAATCGAAACCATATTTCTTCCATATCACATTCATAATCTCACACATCAAAAAATCTTTTCCCTTGCAACCGCCGAATTATTCAATATTCCGGTTCTCAAGGGATTCATAGATACCCTCGGTGCCACATCAACAAAAGATCCAAACAGGGATGAATTGATTTTAAAGACTCTTTTATCCGGTGAAGCTCATTGGATCATTTTCCCGGAAGGCATGATGGTCAAGAATAAAAAACTGGTTAAACAGGATCAATTCACCCTGACCGAAGAGGGATCCGCGAAACGACCGCATACCGGTGCTGCCGCCCATGCCCTGAGGTGTGAATTTTACCGTGAAAGGTTAAAACGATTGAAAAAAATGGGGGTGCCAGAATATGAAAGACTTCTATCTTCTTTTGACATCAACAATGTTGATGATATAGAGGGAATCCTTTCAAGGGAAACTTCTATTGTTCCGGTCAATATTACCTATTATCCGGCAAGCCCAAAGGAAAACATATTGAGCAGGATTGCTTCAATATTAATGAAAGAACCATCCAAAAGGGTTATGGATGAATTGATGACGGAAGGTAATATGCTGTTTTCCAATATCGATATCACTATTCGATTCGGAGAGCCCATAAAAATGCGGCAATATCTGAATAACCCTTATTTTGAGAGCATGCTTACCGTTAAGCGGAAGATTAAATTTGATGAAGACATTAGCTCCAAACAAATTTCCAGAGAGATATGCATTCAAATCATGGAAAAATACATGTCTTTAGTATATGCCATGACATGTCTCAATTATGATCATATTCTTTCCTGCATTCTCAAACATTTTCCCTACCGAAAGGACGGGATTGATATCTATGAATTCAAATGCAAGGTATATGATGCAATCACTTCCCTTGTTTCAGGGAGATATTGTTATTTATCGGATGATTTATTATTAAATCAGATCCACCTTTTAACTGATGATCGGTTTAAACGATTCATGGATTTTCTTTCCCTGGCTGAAACTACAGGGGTAATTCAGATAAAAGACAATAAAATTATCAAAGATCAGACAAAATTTATAACCCCTTTTGATTTTCATACCATAAGGATGGAAAATCCAATTCTAGTTATGGCAAATGAAGTGGAGCCGCTCAAAGATGTGGAGGAATTCTTAAAAAAACTGGCTCAAAAAACAAAACCGGAAATTATGGATATGGTCAAAAACAGTATAATTGAAAAAATTAACTCTGATTTTTTAAAGGATTATCAGGAGTATTATAGAGAAGGCGAATCAAAGGAAAAAAGCATTGGAAGCCCAATATTCCTGAAACAGGAAAAGGAGGACCCCGGTATCCTTTTGATTCATGGATATATGGCGGCCCCGGAAGAGATGAAAACCTTTGCATATTATCTTTTTAAGAATGGGTTTACGGTTTACGTGCCAAGATTGAAAGGACACGGCACCTCACCTGAGGATCTTGCCGGAACAAAATATGAACAATGGATAGAATCCGTGGAAGAGGGCTTTGTGGTGTTAAGACATTCATGTGGAAAAATCATTGTGGGTGGTTTTTCAACCGGAGCAGGCCTTGCCCTGGATCTATGTTCCAGGGTAGATGACATCAGGGCTGTTTTTGCAGTCGCACCTCCCATGAGGCTTCAGGATTTCGGGTCATATTTTGTTGGTGCCGTCGATTATTGGAATACAATGATCAAAAAGATTCATCTCAATGTCATAGCCAAAGAGTTTATTGACAATACTCCTGAAAACCCCCATATCAATTATTTTAGAAATCCTGTTGCCGGGATTCATCAACTTGAAAAATTCATGGACTCCATTGAGCCCAAATTGGAAACCATTCATAATCCGGCCCTGGTTGTCCAATCCAGAAAAGACCCGGTCGTAAACCCCAAAGGGGCTCTCAAATTGTTTGAAGGACTTGGATCGGAAACCAAGGAATACTATATCTTTGATTATAACCGACATGGAATTTTAATAGGCGAAGGTGTTTTAAGGATTTACAAGTCTATCGAAAATTTCATCCGGCAGTGGATTTGATTGAAAAAAAAGGCACTTCAAACCAAGTTTATTGACTTAAAGTGCCTCACAAAGGTCAGTGCAGAACTGTTTTTTTTAAATAATCAACCCTCTTCCGATATCATCATCGTTGATGAATCAAGCTTGAACTTCAGATCGGTTCTTGCCCCGTCTTTCAGAATAATTGCTTCTATCTTGTCTTCGACAGGGTTAAGAAAGAGGGCTTTGTCAAACAGAGTCTTATAATTCTCAAGCTGAATTGGAAACCCATCTGCGCACAATTTTTCCTCCCTGTGACATCTGATTGAAAACCATATAAAAACAGAAAATTCCTGACTCAGATGATCCAGTTTTTCGAGAATGGCTGAAACATCTTTGTCAAAATTCAAGCCATCCATGACAATAATGGATGGCAGGGCAAGATCTGCTTTTTTAAAGCTTTTCAGATATTCTCTGATCTTTTCCGTATCAAAGGTCAATTCATTATAGCTGATGCCGACTTTATTGGGGTATATATCCTCCCAAAGTCTCAATGCTTTCTGAGGATCTACATACCCGATACTGTCAATAAGATTGGTGTATCCGTCACTATATCTGAGGTTAATTTTTTCTATGGGTTCAACAAGGCTGATATGGAGTATTTTTTTGTTCCTCAGGAGCTGGGTAATGGCAATCTGTACAAGAAAACTGGTTTTTCCGACACCGGCCCTGGAAATAACTGCTCCGAATCGGCCGTCTTGAATGTTTTCAATCCCAAGGGTTTTTGAAACCGGGCTTTTGAGAATGAGATCTTTTTTTAACATGCTTCCTATCTCCCAATATGGTTTATTATTTTTTAGATTTTTCTTCCAGTTTTTTTCTGACAATCTCTTCTGCTACAGATTGCGGTACCTGTTTATAGGCTGAAAATTCCATGGTAAACTGGGCTTTACCCTGGGTGGCGGAGCGAAGAATAGTTGAAAATCCGAACATTTCCGATAAAGGCACCTGGGACTCAACGACCGACATGACTCCTTCTTCCTGAGAACCCTGGATAATTCCTCTTCTCTGGTTAATCAGCCCCATGCAGGAACCCTGAAATTCATTGGGAGTCTCAATAACCACCTTCATGATGGGTTCTTTTATAACCGGTTTGGCTTTTGCATAAGCCTCAAGAAATCCTCCCCTTGCCGCTGCCTTGAAGGCCATATCAGAGGAGTCAACTGCATGATAGGCACCGTCTTCCAGGGTGACTTTGATGCCTGTGACAGGGAATTCTAGTTTGGGGCCTTTTTCCATGCAGGCTTTGAACCCATGTTCACAAGCGGGAATGTAATTGGTGGGAATCCTGCCCCCGGTGACTTTGTTGACAAATAAAAAATCTTCATCACAAGGCTCAAGGAATCCTGATACACGGCCATATTGACCGGCACCGCCGGTCTGCTTTTTATGGGTGTAATTAAACAAGGCTTTCTGGGTAATGGTTTCCCTGTAAGCGACCCTTGGCTGTCCAGTAATAACTTCGGCGCCATATTCTCTTTTCATTCTTTCAACATAGACTTCAAGGTGAAGCTCACCCATTCCCTGGATAATGGTGTCACCGGTTTCATGATCCACATAGGTTTTAAAAGTCGGATCTTCTTTTGTAAACCGGTTAAGTGCCTTTGACATATTGATTTGTGCTTTATTATCCTTTGGCACAACGGAAAGTGAGATAACCGGTTCCATGATATGCATGGCAAGAAGTGTATAATTGATTTGAGGTGAAACAAAGGTATCACCGGAAGCACAGTCTATCCCGAACATGGCGCCGATATGTCCGGCTGGAACTGCTTCAACATCTTCCATCTGATTTGAATGCATCCGGATCAGCCTGCCAGCCTTAAATTTTTTTCCATCCCTTGAATTGATCAGGGTATCCCCTTTATTGATGCATCCCTGGTATACCCGGATATAGGTTAACTGTCCATACTGACCGTCCTCCAGCTTAAATGCAAGGGCAACCGTGGGTTTGTCAAAACTGCTTTCCAGGATAACGGCCTCTTCATTGTTGTTCATATCAATGGCCTGATTTTCGATATCAAGAGGGGATGGAAGATAGTCAACAACGGCATCCAGAAGGGGCTGTACGGCTTTATTTTTGTAAGCTGAACCCAGAAACACAGGTGTCATCTGCCGAGATATTGTTCCGATTCGAACCGCTTCCATAATCAGTTCCGTTGTGATTTCTTTTTCTTCAAGAACGGCATCGGTGAGAGATTCGGAAAAAAAAGACACTGCATCAATCATTTCTTCTCTGGCCTTCCGGGCGTCATCCATCATATGGGCCGGGATATCTTTGGATAATACTTTTTCGCCATTATCGCCTTCGAAATATAAAGCCTTCATGGAAACCAGATCAATTATGCCTTCATGTTTGTCCTCAAGCCCTATGGGAAGCTGCATGAGAACGGAATTGTGGCCAAGCTTATCCCTGAGCTGGGTACAAACCTTGGCAGGGTTTGCTCCGGATCGATCACATTTGTTTACAAAGGCAATACAGGGAACCTGATATCGTTTCATTTGCTGATCAACGGTAATGGACTGGGATTGAACCCCGGACACGGAACAAAGCACTAGGATAACGCCGTCAAGAACCCTTAAGGAGCGTTCGACTTCAACAGTAAAGTCAACGTGGCCCGGAGTGTCGATAATATTGATATTGTGCTTGTCCCATTCACAATAGGTGGCGGCTGAGGCAATAGTAATCCCCCTTTCTCTTTCCAGCTCCATGGAATCCATTGTAGCGCCAACCCCGTCTTTGCCCCTGACTTCATTAATCTTATGGATTCTTGCAGTGTAAAAAAGAATTCTTTCCGTCAGGGTGGTTTTACCGGAATCAATGTGAGCACTGATTCCAATGTTTCTAACTCTTTTTAAATCTCTGATCATTTTAAAACATCCTTAAATATAATAATAAAATCCGCCTTTGTGACAATCTCTAAATGCAATCGTTTCTAAAGGCTTTGCCGTATTTTGATATTGCCAAATTATTACGATTTTGTTAGTGTGAGCACGATACCAAGTAACTTATAAAAGGTGACATTTTATATTTAACTCTTTAATTTGTCAAGAAAAAATTAATCATTATATATGGATTATGGTGGTTCATCTGCAGGAACAATTCATAAAAAAATTTAAGCACCATCTTGAAAAATCATTGAAAACAATTAATATCACACTTTCAGAATTCCAGATGGACAGAATGGCCGGCCATGCATCAGAGCTGATCACATGGAATCAGAAATTCAATCTTACAGCTATAAAAGATCCATTTGAAGTTGCGGAAAAACATTTTTTTGATTCAATTGCGGCTACCTTATTTCTGGGTCAGGAAAAATCGCTGGTGGATATCGGGTCTGGGGGAGGGTTCCCCGGTATACCCCTGAAAATCATGAACCCGTCATTAAAAATGATTATGATTGACGCTTCACGGAAAAAAGTCAATTTTCTTAAACATGTCATCCGTATGTTAAAACTCGAAAATATCGATGCCGTCCATGCCAGGGTTGAAAATCTGAAAACGGATGAGGCATTTTTAAAATGCCATGATGGAGTGATTTCAAGGGCTTTTACAGAACTTGAGCGGTTTGTTGGCCTTTCATTACCATTATTGAATCAAACCGGAAGAATTTATGCCATGAAAGGAAAACATCTGGAAATGGAAATGACACCGTTTCTGTCCGACAGGTTTGAATACAAAACCGGTCATTATCTGCTTCCTTTTGAAAAAGCAGACCGCT
>Ga0156388_1055_pt1 | contig 14747 bp, 14 predicted proteins | sample RifOxyA3_FD_108032 | JGI IMG/M metagenome (GOLD analysis project Ga0156388, IMG submission 108032) | Desulfobacterales bacterium RIFOXYA12_FULL_46_15
AACCCGGGCGTGACACCAGCAATTTCCTGAAAGCCATCCAGGAAGGCGGGCGGGTTATAAAAGCGTTAAACCAATACTTGTTATAGATATGACAGAACTCCATATACCAACACTGATACGGTTAGCCAAGAAGCAGTTCCGTGAAAACGGCCGTGTTGGTACTGAAATCCTTGACCTGGTCATCGAAGACTGGCAGATAGACCTGACAGGTTTCAAGGATCAAAAAAGAGCAAGGGAACTCTGGCGCAATCTCATTACATTGTATCTCATTGACAATAAAGAATACATTCACGCTTTGGGATATATCAAAGGCATACATGATGCTGCTATAAACAGAAAGAAGGTAAAAGAAAATAATCCGGAACCAGATCTCCCGGACATAGTTGCATAAAAATTTTCGGCAGATTTTGCCGATGCTGGATATACAAATCCTTCGATCGCTTTCTGATCGGAGGCTGGTTCCTGCCCGGGCAACCTGATCCGCTTCCCGGACAGGAACACGGCAGCATAACATTATCGTGACTGCTGTAGAGGGCATAATAAAAGCGGTAAACAACTACCTGTCATGATATAAGAAACATGAATAATAACATCAGGCTGAGTGTAAAATATTTTCAATATCTGTCCTGTTTCGGATCAATAATAACGAACTTTTTTGATTAGCTTATATGATAAACGATTTAATTTTTTACATGAGGAGGTTTGAATTATGAAAGTTGTCCTATTAACCATATCCTTGGCTATAATATTGCTGGCACCACTGGTATGTTTTTCGGCATCAGTAGAAAAGGCTGAAATGCTAAATCAGCACGGGTTGATACAAGAAGCCAAGTCAGAACTGATTGATATCATTTTTAGTAAGTCTGATGATTCAGACAAAGCACAATCTTACTATTTATTAGGGACTATTGCATTTGATGAAAACAAGGTTTCAGTTGCACTTGATTCATGGCGAGAACTTGCCAATAAATACCCAAATTCCTCTCAAGCAAAAATGGTAAAAGACAGGATTAGTGAACTTGCAGAAATTGTTGGTGAATCTGCAAAGGAATCTGTTGAAAACGCTATAGCGTTATCATACCTTCGGCATGGCAACTTTTGGTCAAAAGGAAAAGATAACAAATTCTCAATAGATTCAAGTTGGATTCAAAATGTTGAAGCGGCAACCAAATGGTATGATAAGGTAATTTCTGAATTTCCAAACTCTGCTGCTTCGCGTATAGCCTATCAAGATAAGCTGAGAACGCTTATTGGTTGGGAAGAAACTGGAAAATATGGCCAGAAATATGGGATTTGTTTCTCTTTTAGCCAATACATGCCTCAACTGCTTGAAACTTTTGCATCTTTCGAAAAGGATCACCCAAAAGCATCAACGCTTCAGGCATTCAGGTATCAAATCGCACAGGCCTATTGGAGGAATAAAGACTGGTCGAAAACCCGCGAATGGTTGAATTTAATAATAAAAGAGTCTGGTGATGGAAGCATTGACAGTTTTTATAAAGATTTATCTGAACGCCGCCTCCAGAGGGTTGAATATTAAATCCAACAATAAATTAACGTGGACCCCAAATTAGTCCTTATCAATAGTCCCTTTAATTCAACGTCTATTTTTTTTAAAAGGATAGACGTTGAATTGTTTTCGGCATCCCCATAAAATAAACTTATGAAAAATTGATAATCATCATAATTGAGGAGAAAGTTAAATGGGAACAAATATGTATTGTCCGGAGTGTAAGAAAATTACCAGTTGTTCTGCCGAATCTTTTCTTCTATCCCAGAAAAATTGCAGGACTTTTGAAAGCAAAAAATTTAAAGATATCCAATGGTTTGAAAGGGGCAGGTATTGCGAAGAATGCAACAAAGGGTTTACCACTGTTGAGCTTAATTATAAATTTATGATCGAGTTGATTGAGTTAAGAAATCTGGTTGTTGAACTTGCTGAAAAATCGGAACAATATCTAACCGGCCCACAGTCTGAAAAACTTAAGGTAACTGTTACCAGAATAGAATCAAACAGATCTTCAAATTCTCCAGATCTTCAGGATGCTCAAAAGCTCAATCCAATGGAAATAGCTATGATAAAATTTGAAGAAATCAATAAATTGCCATACGGACTTAGGGGTAACGCTATGATAGGATTGGCAAATCAGCTTGGAATTGCAAATAGCACACTTTCAAATTGGAAAACGATATATGAAAGAACTGGAAAAATAGAGGATAAAAGAAAAACAACTGGTCCAAGAAAAAAAATTCAAACCGATCATTTAAAAAGATGGAAGGAAATAGATATGATGTTAAAAAATGGCCATTCGAAAAAAGAGATAATGCAAAAACTCAGAGTAAGTGAATCTCAAATTCAGAGAGTAAAAAGTCGGTATAAAAAACGCTGGCTCTCAGAAAAAAGCTTATAAAATTTTTCCAACTTCATTTTTTTTATTACTGGTGATTTTTTTTATAACCCGCATAAACAGTGAGTTTTTAAAAAATGGCAAAATCAATTTCTTTTTTAAAGAAGTTGGAAAAGAATTAGACGTCTAAAAATTGCTAATAGATTGAGTTTATAAAAAAATAGCATGTTTTAAAAATTTTAAATCTGCAATATTAAGTGAAAATATGGTCAGATCTTAGATAATTCTGCAAGATTGAAAAAGTCTAAGAAAAGTCGCATGAAAGGATCATAAAAGACTCCGAAAAAGCGCATGGATAAAAGATCTAATCCCACAAGATCCCGCTCAATCCTGCATTTTCCCGCCTTCCATCAATTCTGCAACATTGCCTGCCCCCTCACAACAGACGGTACTGTGTTTACATTCATTTTGCCTCGATAAAGGCTTGACAAATTTTCAATTTCTTAACATTTATAGAGAATTCATTTTTTGAATTTTTCAATAGAAACTAAAGAGGATTAAGTATTTATCATTAATTTTATAAGAATTAAGGAGCAGTTAATTGATGCAAATTCTTGAAAAATTTGTATGTGTTATCGACGGTCTGAGTGATAAAATAGGCCGTCTTGTCGGGTGGCTGACAACCCTGATGGTCCTGGTCGTATTTTATGATACGGTCATGAGGTATGCATTTAACATGGGGAATGTCGCCCTTCAGGAATTGGAATGGCATCTCTTTTCCATTGTTTTTCTGATTGGTGCTGCCTATACCCTGAAACATAGTGGGCACGTCCGGGTAGACATCATATTTGTCAATCTATCGGAAAAAACAAAAGCCTGGATCGATTTCTTAGGTATTTTTATTTTGCTCATTCCCTTTTCAGTGGCCGTCATCCTTGCAACACAAGGGTTTATTATGAATTCCTGGGCAGTCCGGGAAATAAGCCCGGATCCTGGAGGCCTCCCTGCCCGGTATGCATTAAAAGCCATGATTCCGATAGGATTTATTCTTCTCATTATTCAGGGACTTTCTGAAGCAGCCAAAAATTTTATGATCATCATGGGCTACAAGAAGCAGGAGGATAAATTATAATGGAATTCATTAATGAATACATGTCCCTGATCATGTTTGCCGTTGTCTTTGGATTATTACTATTCGGGTTTCCGGTTGCCTTTACCATTGGCGGGGTTTCTTTATTTTTCGGCCTTTACGGGTTTGGTACAGGATTTTTTGACCTGTTACCGCTTAGAATCTGGGGAACCATGACAAATTTCAGTCTTCTGGCTGTTCCCTTATTTATTTACATGGGAGTCATGCTGGAAAAATCAGGGATTGCTGAAGAATTGCTGGAAGCCATGGCCCTTGTTTTTGGCAAAATCAAAGGAGGCCTCGCAATCTCGGTAATTTTTGTCGGTGCCCTCATGGGGGCTTCCACCGGTATTGTCGGTGCCACTGTAGTGACCATGGGGCTTCTTTCCGTACCCACCATGCTGCGACATAACTATAATAAAAGCTTGACCACAGGAACCGTTGCAGCATCAGGGACATTGGGCCAGATTATACCGCCCAGCATTGTCCTTGTTCTTTTAGGCGATATCATGGCTGTTCCCATCGGGGATCTTTTTATTGCTGCCGTTATTCCAGGCTTGATCCTTGTGGCCCTATACATGATTTATGTATTCATCATTGCCCTGATAAAACCGGAATGGGCTCCCCCTATCGATCAGGCCATCCTTGACAGTATATCGACAAAACAACTTTGGGAAAAAGTCTTTAAAGCCCTTATCCCGCCTCTTTTCCTTATGATCGCCGTGTTAGGCTCCATTTTTGCCGGAGTCGCTTCCCCCACTGAGGCGGCATCTGTCGGTGCCGTCGGTGCAACCATTTTAACGGCCATCTACAAAAGATTTAATTACCGGATTGTAAAAGACGTCATGGATGCAACCACCAAATTGACCTGTATGGTGTTTATCATCCTGGTGGGGGCAAGTACTTTGGGTCTAGTTTTCAGGGGCCTGAACGGGGATGGTCTGGTCAGGAGTCTGATTTTAAGTCTCCCCTTTGGGAAATGGGGAATTCTTTTTATTGTCATGTCCATTATCTTTATTGCCGGATTTTTTCTGGATTTTATTGAGATTACTTTTATCCATGTCCCTGTCCTGGCGCCAATAATGATTCACTTGGGTGTTGATCCCCTCTGGCTGGGTATCCTCATTGCCGTAAACCTTCAAACTTCTTTTCTAACACCGCCTTTCGGATTTTCACTTTTTTATCTCAAGGGCGTTACCCCTCCTGAAATCTCAACAACAGATATTTACAAGGGGATTATTCCTTTTGTCATCCTCCAGATTATAGGGCTTTTAATCATCTGTTTTTTTCCTGAGACGATTACATGGCTTCCAAAAGTTCTTTCATAATTTAAAAAAAATAGGCCAAGGCAGGGAACCACCTGCCTTGGCCTATTCCAAAGATCCTGCCTATAAGTATTTTAATTTTTGATAAGGCTCTTCTGAAATTTTATTCCATTCATATATATTTTTCTGGAATGCAAGAAACGAATCATAGACTTTTCTGCTCATGGGATCAGATGCTGCAATTTCCTCCAATACCTCCGTTGATAACTTTTTCAGGCCTTTCAGTACAGGTTCGGGAAATTGTTTGAGCTGAATCTTGTGTTTATCTATCAGTTCCCTTAATGCTGCATTGTTTTTTGCTTCAAATCCGGACAGCATCCACATATTGCTTTTATATGTCGCAGCTTCCACAATGGCTTTAAGATCAGCAGGCAGGGTATTCCATACATTCAGGTTGACCATGGCTTCCAACCCTGTTCCGAGTTCATGCCATCCGGGATAATAATAATATTTTGCTGCTTTATGAAGACCCAACATCATATCATGAAAAGGCCCGACCCATTCTGTGGCATCGATCACCCCTCTCTCAAGATTGGTATAAATTTCACCACCGGCCACCAGAACGGAATTTCCTCCGGCTTTGGCAAGAACTTTTCCGCCCAGACCCGGAATCCTCATTTTCAGGCCGTTAAAATCTGCCATGGAATTGATTTCTTTATTAAACCAACCACCCATCTGAGTTCCGGTATTGCCGGCAATAAAAGGTTTCAGATTAAATTTTGCATAGGCTTCCTCCCAGAGTTCCATGCCGCCTCCGGCATAGAGCCAGGCATTGAGGGACTGGGCATTGAACCCGAAAGGAACTGCGGCAAAAAATTGGGCAGCCGGTGATTTGCCAGCCCAGTAATAAGATGCACCATGACCCATTTCAACTGTTCCCTGGCTGACGGCATCGAAAACACCCAGAGGAGGTACAAGTTCGCCGGCACCATAAACTTGGATTTTTATTCTTCCACCACTCATCTGTTCTATCCACTCGGCAAGTTTATCAGCACCCTCGCCCAGCATGGGGGAATGCGGCGGCCAGGTTGTGACCATTTTCCAGTTATAGGTCTTTTCATCTTTTGCCATTGCCGGAACCGCGCTGGAGGCTAAACCGGCACCAATAGCTGCGGCACCCATTCCAACTGTTTTAATGAATTGTCGCCTGTTGTTGTTTTCCATGCAAAATCTCCTTTTTGTGATGATTAACATTATGGCTACCCTTCAGTAATAAATCTTAGCTGTTTTAGGACACATACAACCGATTTTCTTACACTGTTGCTGAAATGAAGCTTCTTGATTTACTAAATGCCGTTTTATGCCCAAACCTACCGGCAAGTCAAGGATATTTTAAACCCTTTGAAAAGAGGACAGGAGTAATCCCAGAAAAATCAGAAAACCGCCATACAAATGATAAGGATAAAGGCTTTCTTTTAAAAAAACAGAAGCGATCAAAGCGGTAAATACCGGAAGTAAATACATGAATACGGATGCAATGGAAGCCCCTGCCGTTCTAACGCCATAATTCCAGAAGATATAAGAAAGGATTGAAGGGAATATTCCCAGATATAAAAAAATTGAGATATTGACAAGATTAATCTCAAAGCCTTTAAAAACAAAAAATTCCCATACATAAAAAGGCAGAATACAAATCGTACCAAGACAAATCAGAACGGTTAAAAAGGAAATGGGCGATATGTCTATCTGTCTTTTTTTCAGCAGAACGGAATAAAATGCCCAGGAGGCAATGGAAAGAACAATTAAAAGATCGCCCGGATTAAAGGACAGGTTCAGTAAAAGGTGCCGCGACCCCTTTGCGATAATCATCAGCATTCCTGAAATTGATATCATTACACCCATTGATTGTATCAAACGGGGTTTTTCTTTGCTCATCATCCAGGATAAAAGAATGGTCATGACTGGCATGGTTGCGGCTACCAGAGAAATATTTGTAGCAGTGGTATATTGAGCACCAAAATATAAAATAGAATTATAGGCGGCCACGCTTGGAACTGCTAAAACGAATAAAAAACCCAAATGTTGCCGGATCAACCGGCCATCTGTTTTAAGATGGGACAAGGCAAAAGGCAGGATAATGATAAGGGCCGTGAGCCACCGGTAAAAAGAAAGCGTCATGGGCTTTATCTCGGATATAACGGCTTTTGCAATGACAGTATTGATAGCCCAGGAAAAAACAGCTAAAGAAAGACCGATATAAGCCAGCCATATCCGGGTCGTCTTAATTTGTTTTTTTTCCATTATGCCCATGCCTGATCATGAAGGATTGAAAAAACCGATCTCAGCTTTTTCAGTCAGTATACCCTGATCAAAAAGGGAATCAAAAAATATTCCCATGGCTTTTATTTTTTCATGATTGAGATCACAAAACAAAAGATCAAAATATTCTTTTATTCGTTTTTCTTCAATACTCAGTTTGTTGGCAGAAATTGTTATGATTTTATCCAGGTGTTGATACCCGGCTGCTTTTGAAGCCATGAGCAAAGCATGAATCTTTTTAACCAGCAATGGATTTGAATCGGCAAAGGAGCGCCTGACAACCCATACGGCAAATACAAAGGGAAGGTGTGTCATTTCATACCAGAGCACTCCCAGATCAATACAATGGTTAAACTGCTGATGCCAGGGGAGTGTCAGGGCTGTATCCCCTATGATCAATGCGGCATCGGCATTCTTCGAGACTGATTCGATATTGTTCACATCACCTATCTGATAAACAGGGGCAATATTTTTTTGATGAAAGATCATTTTCAGAAAGGAGGCCGCCGATGCAGATTCCCGGGATAAGAGGACGGTTTTACCGGTAAGCTCATCAATGGAATAACGGCTGACAAGGATGACACTCATGACCCTGCCGTGACAGGAAATGGACAGGTCAGGAAGCAATAACAGCTCCCTGTGATTCATGGCATAAAATGCTGCTGAAATAGGACTTATTACTATCCGGCCCTCCATAATTTTCCGGTTCAAAGCAGAAGGTACATCCGGAACCATTTCAAGCCAATCCGGTAAAAGACCGTTGTCAAGACCATAATAAACAGGGGAGGCATTAATATAACTTATTTTCCCCATTTTTGTTTTTTCAATATTCATTGGATACGATTCTTTCAAAAAGTTTTGTTTTTTTTTTTTCATCAACCGGCAGGTATATGAAATCCGCTTTTTTCCCCTTTGAGAGTGCCCCTGTGATATGCTCAAGCCCCAAGGCTTCTGCCCCGTTAAGGGTCGCCATCGAAAAAACGGTCTGTGGATCAAGTTTTGGATAGTGTTTTGCCACAAAAGCCATTTCATCAAATATATCAAGGGAATCACAGCTTGCAAGGCTGTCGGTTCCGAGAGCCGGCCTAAGACCTTTTTTCAGCATGTTTTCAATATCCGGAAGACGGCTGTGAAGATTCCGGTTACTCCTGGGACAGACACAGATTTTAACCTGTGAACGGGCAAGGATATCCATATCTTCTTTTGTTATATGAAGGAGATGTACCGCCAGGGTCAGAGAATCAAGAAGCCCCATGTGATCCAGATAGGCCACCGGTGTTTTTGATCCGATTCCCCACCTTCCATAATCAATCCCCCTCTCGGTCAAAAAATCAGCCCAGGCCCCTTTTCCATAAAAAATGAATTCTGATTCTTCCTCTGATTCAGCCACATGAATGGAAAACGGCAACCCTGCTGATCCGGATTGATTTTTCAAATCTTTCAGCAATTTTGGAGAAGAGGTATGGGGGGCATGCCCGGCCACGGAAAAAGAAAGGGGGGCATTTTTCCGGACATTCCCTATCTCATCATTACCCGAACCCAGATATTCTTTAAAAAAAACACCGCTTAACCCTGAATTTTCAAGGATTTGTTTTGTAATCCCGAGCGTTGATACTTCCCCCACATAAAGAGTTCCCAAAGCCTGCAAATCAGATGCAGCCTTTTTTGCTTCACGGATAAGCGCTTCTGTTCCCAAAGTCTGCCGTAATTCCAGAAGGGATCTGACCCAGGGTTGAAATCCCTTGTCAAATGAAAGCCTGTTTTTTAGTGCTGACAATTCCAGATGAAGATGGGCATTGACAAGAGGCGGTATCAAAACGCCCGGTCCGTGGTCAATAAAGATCCCTTTTGGAGTACCTGCAAAAACTTCTTTAATCAATCCGTTTTCAATTTCCAGATAACCATTTTGGATAGTTTTTGCAGAATCCATGATAATCCAGCCGGCCCTATGAACTTCTCTTTTATCCCAGGCCCCGGAAATAATTTTTTTAAAGAACGGGCCTGTCATAGCAGGTGATAATAGCAGTCCCGCTGTCGCGGTTCAAATCCTGCAGTGCTGATCAGGCGGACAAGTTCTTCCCTGGGCAGCATGAAATCAACCCCGGCCGAGGCCACAACATTTTCTTCAATCATGGTGCTCCCCATGTCATTGGCGCCGAAAAAAAGAGCGGTCTGGGCGATTTTATCTCCCTGGGTCACCCAGGAAGCCTGGATATTATCAATATTGTCCAGAAAGATCCGGCTCATGGCAAGGACTCTCAGATACTCTGCACCGGTCTTCTTTTTTATATCAATCTTTGTATTGCCCGGCTGGAACGTCCAGGGAATAAAAGCGGTAAACCCGGACGTCTCATCCTGGAGGGTTCTGATTTTATCCATGTGTTGAAATATATGAATATCATCCTCAAGATGGCCGAACATCATGGTAGCACTGGATCTCATGCCCTGAAGATGGGCCTGGCGCATAACCTCCAGCCATTGGGAGGAAAGACATTTATTCGGTGAAACCTGCTGCCGGACTTCATCACACAGGATTTCCGCTCCGCCGCCCGGAATAGAAGAAAGCCCGGAGTTCTTAAGAATAGCGATGGCTTTTGCAATAGACAGGGAAGATTTTTTGGCAATATAATCAATTTCAGGCGGTGAAAACCCGTGGATATGGATATCAAAATTCTCTTTGATATCCCTTAACATACCTGTATAATAATCAAGGGTCAGACCAGGGTTCATACCACCCTGCAAAAGGATCTGGGTTCCTCCAAGATCCAGGGTTTCCCTGATTTTATCATGCAGGGCCTGCCGTGAAATGACATAGCCCCTGTCCTTGTCCGGGGGTTCAAAAAAAGCACAAAACCTGCAACCGGAAACACAGATATTGGTATAATTGATATTCCTGTCCACCACATAGGTCACGATCCGATCCGGATGATGATAAAACCGCTTTTGATTTGCAAGATCCGCCAGAGTCAGAAAATCAGCTTCCCTGTATAAGACAAGTGCCTCATTTACATCAATTCTATGATTTTCCCTTATCTTTTCAATCAATTGATCTAAACTGGCCATGATTCTATGCCAATCCGTTTACGGGGTTATAAAAGGAATCCCGCTCAACCGGGTCAAATCCTGCCGTGAGAATCAGATCTTCCATCTGGTTTCTGGTAAGGCCTTTGGCGGATTTTGCACCGGCAGTATGGGTGATCCTCTCTTCCATGATCGTCCCGTCCAGATCATCGGCTCCAAAACTCAAGGCCACCTGGGCAAGGCTTTCCCCTATCATAACCCAATAAGCTTTGATATGTTCAAAATTATCCAGCATCAACCGGGCGGCTGCCACATTTTTTAAATCATCCACTGCTGTTGTGGGGGGGAGATGGGATAGTTCCGTATTTTCCGAATGAAATGCCAGGGGGATAAAAGCTGAAAACCCGCCTGTTTCATCCTGAACCTCTCTTAATGAAATCAAATGATCCACTCGTTCCTCAAGGGTCTCGATATGACCGTATAGCATGGTCGCATTGGTTTTAATCCCCGCTTTATGAACTGCCTTTACAATTTCAAGCCATCGTTCATGACCGATTTTCCTTGGAAACAATTCTTCCTGAATCCTTTTGTTCAACACTTCGGCACCACCACCCGGCATCATAGCCAGCCCGGCTTCTTTCAACCGTTTAATGGTTTCTTCAAGACTGAGCCCGGCAAGGGTTGACAGATAATCGATTTCAACACAGGTGAAGGCTTTTATTGTTGCATGGGGCCTTATTCTTCTGATGGTCTTCAAAAGATCAATATAATAGTCGAATTTAAGATCCTCATTCAGCCCACCGACAATATGCAGTTCTTTTACCGGTTCATCCATATGTGTCATTAATCTTTTCTCAATTTCTTCAATGGAAAAGACATAGGCGCCCTCTTGTCCTTTGTCCTTTGCATAGGCACAGAACCGGCATCGGTTTTTGCAGATATTAGTGTAGTTCAGATGTTCATTATAGATATAAAAAGCCCTATTCCCATGCAAAGCCTTTCTGACATGATTTGCAATCCTGCCTAAACCGATCAGGTCATGGGTTTCATAAATAATAATCCCGTCCTCTCTGGAAAGACGGGAATTTTTCAAGACTTTTAAATAAAGGTCTTCAAGTCTTTCATCAATAAAAGAAATCTGCATTAATGTCTCTTTCTTCTAACCACCTTTTTTTTCTTTTTCAAGGAGGGCCCAAAGACTCCCTGGGCCATGTTCTGTCTTGGATCAAAGAGATTATTCTGCTGGTATGAACAGGATGCACGGGGACATTTAAGTCCTTTTTCCCCGGTCGGAGCGACAGTCTCAGTCAGAAACGGATTTTTGCATAAGGGGCACTCGATATGATAGGGCCTGTCCCAGGAAACAAACCTGCATCCCTGACTCGTACAGGTAAAAAACTCTTTTCCTTTTTCCGTTGTTTTTGAAATAATTTCACCTTGTTTGCAAAGAGGGCAAGACATGGTCAGATTGCTTTCAAATGCCGCTATCTGAGATTCGATATCTTCATCAGACAGGGAATCCTCCCCAACTTCCTCGCTTTCTGCCTCGTTTTCACTCTCCTCTTTGTCAAGGCGGTGTTTTTCTATTTCTTCCAGTCTCAGCTTTTCTTCCAGAGCTTTCAACTGAGCTTCCCGTTCAGCCATCATAGCTTCGCGGGCTTCCAGTTCGGCAGCTTTCTGTTTTGCTTTTTCTGCTTCCTGCCGGGCTTCTAAAAGGTCATTTTCCCTTTGTTCGATTTCTTCCAACTGTCTTGCCGCTTCTTTGGCTGCTTCTTCGGCTTCTTTAATTCTTTCTTCTTTTTCAGCAAGTTCTCTTGCAAGTTCGGCTGCTTTGCGTGCAGTTTCTTCAGTTTTTCTGATTTCAGCTTTCCTGGCTTCGAGTTCTTCTTTTGAAGGTCCTTTATCAAAAACATCCTTGATATTCAATTGCCCGGCTGAATCAAGCGATCTTTTCTTTCTGCTTCTGATCAATTTTGACAGACGATCCAGGTTGTCTTTTTTCAGCTTTAGAGAAATTTCCTTGGACTGGCTCACCAAAGTCATACCCCCGGATGCCATCTCCGATGCTTTAGTTTCAGCCTTGGCTTTTGATACTGAGACCCCCCGGCTTTTCAGAGTAGACTTAAAACTTTCCTTTGCAAGTTCAAGATCTTTTCTCCCGGAATTCACCTCTTCGTTTATCTGAATGACAAAAGCAACCAGGTTCATGCCCTGCATCCCGGGAAACATATTGTCAAGGAACCCGACCATCATGAAGGAAGGCATTTCCGCTTTTAAAAAGCCATGCCGGTCCGTGCTGATATATCCTTTGTTTAAAACCGAAAGGACTGCTTTTTCAAGTGTATTGTCTTTTTCAAGGCCGATATCCACCAATTCATTAATAAATGAGTCTTTTGTATACCGTTCCGGTGGAAATTCCGGATATTGCCTGATTTCTCTTTCTCTTTCAAGGATCAGGGTAATGCAGGCAATGCTGGCCAGGTTAAAGGAAACCATTGCAGAACCGGAATCAATATCCAGCAATGCCGTAATTTCCTGAGCAAGAATCTCATCCAATTGATCCCGGACAAATCCCGGATCCAGGTACCGGTATTGTTTTGTATCCGTGGCCATTATTCATCTCCCTGGTTGATCTCGGAAATCATATCTGCGATATTCAAGGCCATCTGAGAGACCTTGTCTTCCTGTCCGGTGCGCTGGGAATACGGTTCCGTTTTTTCAAAACCCTCCCGTATGGTGGAAAGCTCAAGGCATTCCCCCTCCCTGTTAAAAATAACGGATAAAGGTACCTTGATTTCAAAATCAAATTTATATGCAATCCGGTTTTTATATACCACCAGATCCCCGTTTTTATAGTCTATTTCTTCCTGAAGTGTTAGGCTGTGTTTTTCAAAAAGCATTTTTTCAATTGCATCCCAGTCTAATTCTGCATTAATCGTATCAATAAATTCTTTTTCGCTTTCCTGAATGCTCTCCGGATTTGTAAGTTTCATGTAGCACCTCTTTAATTAAAGAAAAAATGAATTTCCTTTGCAAGATTCAAATAAGCAGAAGCTGCTAGGCCTTTGATATCATGAAGCGCAGCAGGAATTTTCAGGTCTGTTGATTTTCTGATTTTATCATCCGATGGAATAAATGTATTGAAAACCAGCTCTTTTGCATCCGGCAATTTCTGATAATCCAAAAAGGACTGGATCTCTTCCTTTGTTTCACACCGGTTGAAAAGGAGTCCGGCAATTTTCAGAGGGATATGATGAAAGGTCCGGATATATTTGATACATCGAAGAAGATCAAAAAAATCTACAGCAGCGCTTTGAGGGATTGACATGCAGACTAAAAGCCAATCTGCGGCCGTCATTGCCATTGTGTTTAAAAAACCATAGGATGAAGGGGAATCGATAATGACATAATCATACTCTTTTTCAACATCTTTGAGAAAAAGGCGTAAAAGTGTTTCATTTTCAGAAAGTTTGGCCAGTTTCCCGGCTACCTGAAACAGGCCAAACCCCGCAGGCATGATAGTGAGATACCTCAATTCGGTTTTGACAACGGCATCAATGAATTTTACCTTTGCCGATAAAACAGAAGCAATATTGCAGGCATAGTCCGCGTTTTTAATACCACACCAGTGAGTAGTGCTTCTCTGGGGATCACAGTCTATCAGAAGAGTATTTTTTTCCAGTAAAGCAAATGATGTTGCAAGATTTACGGCCGTGACGCTTTTGCCTATCCCGCCCCTCTGGCCGACTATAGTCAGTATTTTGCTCATAATCCAGTATCATTAGCACAATTCCATAAAAATTCAATCATATAGTTTAAATAAATGCCTATACTTTCATCTCTCTTAAGGCTTTCAATAGAATAACGGCTCTAAAATAATAGCAAGTTGAATTATTCAGACGGATATATCATAATACGAGGCAACAGGATCACCTAAACAGGAGCTCTATACTTTTGGCAAACATATCCATTTCTCTTGAAGGCATAGATCAGGCCATTGCCAACCTTAATTATAAAGACGGTTCCATAAAACATAAGGCCGTCACAGCTATAAGATCCTTTTATATTTCAGAAGAATCCATAAAAAAACTCCATTCCATTGACATGGATATCCTTATCCGATCCATCTGGGATGTAGGAGATGATTCAAAAAAAATCAAAGCCAAACGAAGAAATTTCACCAGTATTAAATCCTCCATTAATGCAGATCTGGAAAACCTGTCCAAAAAGAGGCTGAATCTTGAAAACGTAACGATTTCGGAATCCAATGTTTTTGATATGACCGATGAAGCAAAAAACAATCTCCTCAGTTCTTTCACAGATGCGGTTAAAACCGGAGACATCAATCTTGATCAGGCCACTAACCTGTTAAAAGCAGTTACTGATTTTCTTGATAACATCCGGATTGAAAAAAAAGATACGGATTCCAAAGATCTTATCACTCAGATTAAAAAAATTCTCAACAAAATCACGGAAGATGTCCTTTCCAAAGAAGACCTGGAAACCACACCAGGGCTTAGAAAATTTAAAAAAGGGGGGTTCGGTTTTGATGAGGGCGAAGGTATTGAAGAGGATGCCGAAGGTATTGAAGAGGATGCCGAAGAAATTGAAATCAGCGAAGACGAAACCCTGGAAGAAATTGATGAAGATATCGGGGAACCAGTT
>Ga0156388_1187_pt1 | contig 14738 bp, 13 predicted proteins | sample RifOxyA3_FD_108032 | JGI IMG/M metagenome (GOLD analysis project Ga0156388, IMG submission 108032) | Desulfobacterales bacterium RIFOXYA12_FULL_46_15
AAGATATTCGTGGGTGTCCGAAAATATCTGTTTTTTCATCAGCATTAACGGATGGAAGCGAAAAGCCGGCTCTTCAGGCATAAAGTCATAGAAGCTGGTGATGACAACGTCCTTGATTTTTGTCTTTTCCCTGACATTTTTAACAATCGGGTATAGCTGATCCATGGCAACAATAAGATCCGAATCAGAGTCATTCAGGGCATACTCAAGCTCGAACTCTCTATGCATCGGGTCGATAGGCACGCTAATCAGCCCTAATTTAAAAGCCGCCAGGTATACGACATAACATTGAGGACAAGTTTGTAAATAGACTGCAACGCGGTCGCCCTTTTTGTAACCCATATCCGCGAACGCATTTGCTAATCTGTTACTCCAGTTCTCAAGATTTTTCCATGACATTTCCTTGCCATAAAAGATGACAGCTGCCTTATCAGGATTTTTTCCGGTGTGTATTTTCACATATTCCGCAAGAAGCTTTTCTCCGTGCATAAAACCAATATGTTCCATTTCTTGCCTCCTTTATCATACCCGTGCCTTTCCCGTATTTTTCAGTAAGGCGTCCAAAAATTCTTTTATATATCTTCTGATCTTACAATTACTGCGACTCGCCCGGCTTTGATTCAACCTGCTCCCTTTGTGAATCCCGGGCAATAAGGGCGGCTCCAATGGAGGGTACAAATCGAGGGTCTATGCCGGAGGGTAATACGACCTCGCCAAGAAGCTCTTCGATTTCTTTAACCAGCCCGGCATTCTTGGCGCCGCCGCCACAAACAAGGATATCTTTTTCTATGTTTAATCCTACCGCAAGAATGTGAATCCTGCTGGCGAGAGCGCTGTGGAGCCCCTTGATGATGCCTTCTATTGCCTCTCCGTTGGAAATTCTTGATATCACCTCTGTCTCGGCAAAAACGACACACGTGCTCGATATCGGCAATTTCTGCTGCGACTGTACCGAGAGCCCTGCCATCCTTTCCAAGTCAAGCTCAAGGGAGACTGCTATTCTTTCCAGAAATCTGCCCGTACCGGCAGCACATTTATCGTTGAGGGAAAACTGGACAACCTTCCCGGTACCGTCTATTTTGATCGCCTTGCTGTCCTGGCCACCAATGTCGATGACTGTTCTAACGGCCGAATGAAGATAATGAGCCCCCCGGCCACAACATGTGATCTCGCTCATTGCTTTTGAGTTCAATCCGCTGATGAATCTTCCATAGCCGGTCGTCACTATGGCAGCCAGATCGTCCCGCTTGGAATGAGTCTTATCCATGACGGTATGCAGAACAACCTCCGCACTTTTTCGGAAATTGTTTCCGGAAGGCACAAGATGTGTGCCTATGATGATCCCGCCCTCATCAAGAAGAACAGCCTTGGTCGACGTCGAACCTGAATCTACTCCAGCAAATAAAGCCATATTAAGCCTCCCCGATCGTTTCAAAGAACGCATCATATCTCTGCTTAATCTCAGCATCGGAATACGTTCTTTCATCTGCCTGATCCACATCGATAACCAGAACCGGCAAGCGAAACTTTTCTCGAATGAGGCGAGCTATATCCAAGCCGCCGGTGGACATGATTTTGCAGCTTTTATTGATTGCGATTACCGCTCCATCAATCTTGAAGTCCTTAATGTCCTTGGCAAGCCTGTCGCCCATGCAGCTGTACAGTGTTTCGGCAATGGTAGCGCCATACCCGCCGTTATGGCCAAAGCTCAGTGCTTTCCGGGCGAAATGTTCCATGGGGTCCGAGTCATCAATGTCCTGTGTACACCAAACATAACGAAGATAGTCGCCAAAGGGAAAAACACAGCCCCTTTCGGCAAAGCGGTTGACAAAATCGAGCCGGTACCAGGGAGGTATGTTAAACATAACCAACCGGTGTCGTTCTTCAGGGATCGCGCCCACTTTGTTCCGGACTCTTTGCTGCACTTCAGCGGCAGCTTCCTTAAGAAGATCCAGCCCGAATGCGGTTCCGGACAACGACGTCGGAATAAAGATGAGGTTAGCCAAGTCTGAAAGATTCATAGGGGCCGGAACTGTCTTGTTTAACTCAAGCAATTTTCTCCAATACTTGCCCTGTTCCCTTGAATAATAGGCTGCTTCCCGCATTTTCCGGCCCGTCAGCTTGTTTCCGCTGATTTTTTCCAGCTTGTCGATGCAAATTTCCAATTCTTTTATGACGTACTCAAGGTAGTAGCCGGGCACATCGTATTCAAACAAACGATGAGGAGTGTTGAGAAGCACAAGGGGTTTGTCGAAGTACAACCTCAAAGCATCAAACCATTTTATGAAGTTCAGACAGCCGTTTGATACCGAAAGGAGCACGTCCGGTTCGGGGATACCCCCCATGGGATGATTTCCATCCTTTGCCAGGAGATAACCGAAATTGTTCCGGATATAAGAGCACAGCTCGGGTTTATAGTTGTGGGCCTCTGCTATTGTGCAATATTTTCCGGATAAGTGTTGCGCTGTACAAACGCACGCATAGTTTTCCGGATATGCAACATGGATTCCGAGAATTCTTGAGATATCGTTGAGCGGGTTGCTGGAATTCACAGACCATGCAAGAGGTCTGCTCGTCCACACTTCCTGATAAATCTTTCGAATGGCCGCACTGAGGGTTCGTGCGGATTCAAGTCTCTTCGTTTTTACAGTAAGCATCGATCTTTTCCCTTTGAAGGCTATTTCATCAGCGACTCAACAAAGGCATCTATTCGAGTTCGAATAGGCGCCATGTCGCACAGATATTCCGTTTCAATAAAGGTTACGGGCAGCCTGGCCTTTGTTCTTATTTCTTTTTCCAGATAGGGGAAGTCCATTTTCTCCGACTCACAGGCCTTTTCGATGGCAAATACCAGGCCGTCAACTCTATATTCGGCCGCCATTTTAATAATATAGGCCAGCCTGTTTTCAGCTGAAATGGAAAAGGGGCAGGGAACCATCTCATAAGCCTTGGCAAGAGCCATGAATTGATTGTGGCCGTTATCCACGGTATGTGAAAATGATCGCGACCCCATGTTGGTATCGTCTGTGACCACAATAGCTCCGGATGCTTCCAGTGTTTCGAGCAGTCGGATATCCGTAATGCAGGGGCCCGATACCATCAGCCTGGTTTTTGGTTTTGGGCGTTCCCCCGGGCTCTTGAGTTCCTTTAACAGCGTTTCCAGCAGTTGATTATTCTCTTCCTTATCCATAACATGACTCACCATGACGGTTTTGAGAGCATCAACTCCGGAAATAGGCGGGGATTCGCTTTTCCTCAGGTCGTAAACAGCTCTGATCAGTTCACGGTTTTTGTTGTAAACGCCAATTGCATGTGACAGTGAATCCGCCGAAATGGTTGTTCCAAAGAATTTCTCAACAGTTCCGGCAAGACTTTCCAGCTCTTTGGAAAAGAAATTGAGCCCATTTGGTGTCTTACTGAACCTAACTCCTGCAATTGTAGCCACAAAATCGTCAGGTCTATGGTACATCCAGCCTCGTGCAAAATAGGTCACAGTCTCACAGGATTCGGGTAAAACAACACCCTCCATAAAGGGATAATGCCCTTTCAAGACCTGGTCCCAAATTGCACGGAAAATAGACGAGGTGTCGACATGCAGATGAGCGCGTGCTGCCGTAATGGGCTCTCCGGCAAAGGGGAAAAGCCTGAAGGGATGCAGTCCTGCGGCATACAATAACTCTTGAGGCACCACCGGGTGCATGACCCCCAGAAATTTCTTTCCGGACTTTTGATGAGCATTAATTAAATATGCTCGTATGTCACCGGCGATTTGAGAGATCTTTTTTATGGCAGTCATACTAACTAAACCTCTGTAATTTCAGATTAAAATCTTATTTTATCATCACACTGGGTAGCCATAGGGTCAATTGAGGGAAGGCCAAAACAAGACCTAAGCCGATAATCTGAATCACTATGAAAGGCACTACCCCCGCGCATATGTGCGAAACAAAACTGACCTCTTTAGGCGCAACCCCTTTTAAATAAAAAAGTGCCGGCGCCATGGGCGGCGTGAGAAATGACGTTTGCATGCAGACACAAAAAGCCATGGCTGCCCAAATGGGATCAAAGCCAAGCTTCTTGAGGATGGGGGTAAAAATAGGAACCAGTATCGGCAGAATACCCGGCCATTCCATGAAAAAGCCGCAGATGAAAAATGAAAAACACATTATTGCCATTACTCCCCACCGGCCCACGGACAGGTTCAGCAGGAAGTTCTGTACCAACTCCCCACCTCCTACCTTCATAAAGGTTCCTGTGAATATATATGCAGCCGCCACAATGAGCAAAATCATGCTGGAGGCCCTTAATGTGGCGTAGGCCGATTCCTTGAAGGCCTTCCAGTCAAGCTTTCTATACAGCAGGGTTAGTATGAGGCTTGCAAATGCACCAAGCGCGGCCGCCTCAGTAGGGGCAGCGATTCCAAAAAACATAGTCCCCAGCACCGAAAAAATAAGCAAAAGAGGCGGACCCATGGAGGTCAGTGCCATGGACGCTTTTTTCACAAAAGGGAGGTTCCGTTCTTCAAGTGATAATGGAGGCCCAAGTTCAGGGTTAATAGTACACCGGACAAATATATAAACGGCATAGAGCACTGATAGCGTTAATCCCGGTAAAAAAGCACCCATAAACAGCTTGCCGACAGATAGCCCGGCCATGGGCCCGTACACCACGAGCATGATGCTCGGAGGAATCAGAATACCGAGGGTTCCTCCGGCACAAACGATTCCACAGCTCATCCTCGGATCATATCCCTTTTTGAGCAGCACAGGAAGAGCGACCATTCCCATGATCATCACAGGCGCTCCCATGATTCCCGTTGAGGCTGCCATGATTGTACAGACGGCCAACACGGCCAGAGCCAAGCCTCCCGGCAGCCGTCCTAAAAGAACATGGCAGGATGAAAAAAGCTTATCGCCCATACCGGAGCGCTCCAACATGATTCCCATGTATATAAATAGGATGATTGATGCGAGAATGTAGTTCTGCATGGTTTCAAACATACGGAGGACCATCATGCTGAAAAAACCGACACCTTCACCTGCTAAAACGCCCACGATCAAAGAGATGCCCAACATGACAAACGGCACTGGAAAGCCGAATGATAGCCCTATGACAAGGCCTGCAAACATGATAATGACTAAAAACTCAGGACTGGTGACCAAGGTATTTTCCTCCCTCTTTTATGGTAATGATGCAACGGACGAATTGTACGATCCCCTGAAGCAGAAGAATTAGGAGGGTGACACACAAAACTGTTTTAAGAGGATATATCGGCGGATTCCATACGGTCTCGCCTGAGCCCTCCAACATTCTCCAGGACTGTATGGCAAATTTCGTACTAAAATAGAGAAGTACACTTATTGACGGAAAGAAAAACACCACATACCCGATTGCATCGGCAATGGCTCTCGATTTGGGGGAGATTTTGCCATAAATGAGATCTATCCTCACATGTTCATCACGCAAGAGGGTCCACGCACCGCCTCCCATAAAGGCAGCCCCATAGAGCATATATGTTATGTCATATGACCATCCGCTAGGGGCATTGAACAGATACCGTACCAGGGTGTCGTAGACAACCTCACCGATAAGAATGATGATGAGCCACGCAGAGACATGCCCCATCCATTCACTCAGACGGTCTACGCCATTTGACAGAAATGACCACATAATAAATACCTCGCATTTGAAGGATACCGCCCGTGTCTATGGATACCCGGTTATGCCATGGTAGCGACACAACCGGGGAGTTGACACAAAGAGGTGTGTTATTGTGCATACGTGTAAGGGAGTGCTATTAGATCGGCGTACGGTTCTACCAGTTTCCTGAAATCTCGCTGAGACTTTAACACCTTGGCAAACACAGGATCCTTTGCCGCATCCTTATCCAGTTCCTCATTGCCTATCCTTACTATCTCTTTGATCATTTCAGGCGTGAGCTTTGACACATTCATGCCTTTTTGGTTCCTGATGAACTGCATTGCCTCTGCATCCTGTTTCAGGATTTGATTCATTGATTCGAAACAGGTATCTCTCAGTGCCATTTCTACTTTTATTTTCAAATGCTCAGGCAGTTTCTCCCACGATTTCTCGTTTACCAGCGTCTCGAGAGGGACGGCAGGCTGGTGAATCCCTGGAAGTTTGACAAATTTAGCTATTTCGAAAAGACCAAGCTCTTTATCAGTCCGTGGCGTATTGAATTCCAACGCATCAATTACGCCTCTCTCCATTGCAGTGTAGACCTCTCCGCCGGCGAGGCTCACCACTTTGGCCCCAAGCCTTTCGAGGACCCTTCCCCATATCCCCACGGTACGAAACTTCAAGCCTTTAAAGTCTTCCAGAGTATTGATGGGCTTGTTGGACCAACAGAGAATTTCAGAGCCTTGTACTGCATAGGGAGGAAGAACCTTTACGCCATGCCCTTTATAGACCTCATTCCACAGTTCCATCCCGCCTCCGGCATAGATCCAACCCAGCATCTCCCGCATCTGAAGTGCATCAGGATAGGCATTTGCCAAAAGGTATGAGGCGTTGAACATCCCTACCCACCAACCAGCCCAGGTCATCCCCATATCGAGGGAACCGAGGCTCACTGCCTCGAATACCTTCTTCGAGGGCACTATTGCATCCCCTGGATGCATTTTCACGACCAGCTCCCCATCAGTCAATTTCTCTATCCTCTCAGCAAAACGTACTGCGGGTTCGTAAATTTGAGCGAGACCTGTCGGATAGCTGGACTGTGCGGTCCATACAGTCTTTGCATGAACATATATAGTATTGATAAAAACAAGCCCTACGATGATGATGAAAAAAAACGATAGCCTTTTCATGATTCTAACTCCTTTCCGGTTACGACCTTTTTATTAGTAAACAACACCCTTCCATTCACTAAAGTATTCCTATGACCATTTTGCAGGCTGTTGAAAAACTCATAAAAGCACTCTTCCTGACTTGACTGCTTCAACAGGATTTCAGATGCAAAAAGAGACATCAAGATCGACAGAGATGATTTCCTAAAAGGAATTATAAAAATCGATTTGAGAAGCAGGGGGGAAACCCCCGTTTCAACATCCTGTTGGAGGGCTTTGACCCCCGGTAGAGTTCATACTCAGCATGTATACGGTCTCGTCTCCTATCACCTCCAATCTATGTGGGACTGACGCGTCAAAAGAGACGCTATCTCCTGGTTCAAGAATGATTTCTTCGCCTTCATAACTCAACTTCAGTTTCCCCTGAATGATATAGTCAAACTCCTCTCCTTTATGCACGAAATCATACTTCTGTTTACTATTCGGTTCTAGTCGCACAAAGAAAGGGTCCATGATTTTTTTCTTCTTTTCACGAGAAAGTGGTGTGTAAGTGTAACCGTAAGAAGTTTTTTTGCTGGAAGGCTGTACTTCTATGTTTCTATTCACAGCTATCTTGGGACTTCGGAAAGTTTCCGTATCTTCGAAAAATTCTCCAACGACCACACCCAAAGCATCGGCTATCAGGGCCAACGTAGATACAGCGGCCGTCTTTTTCCCGCTCTCGATCAACGTAATATAGCTTCGTGCCAACCCCGCTCTTTGAGCAAGTGTCTGCTGATCAAGCCCTTTCAGCATACGCAATTCCCTGATTTTTTGTGATACTTTATTTTGCAAAGTCTCCATGTTGCCTCCGGTAAAAAATTTATTAAAAATAAGTTACTATGTCAAGATAATTTTTTAATTAATTTTATTAATATTGTAACTCAAAATATAACCCTTAGTAATTATGTTCTTGCTGTCCATCAGATCGGAATATCTAGATTTTACATCAATATATTAATAATATCAAAGTATTATAAACAAACCGATCCAGTTGCTGATGTAATTCAGAACCTTCCAAACTCTTTTTAGCCGTGATTTTATGACCGCATATTTTTTAAATCATTAATATATTTATTTTAATATATTTTGAATTTATGAAATATAGTATGTTACTAATAGTAACTTTAAAATATACGATCCATCAAACATTGGTATCGGGTCGATAGGTTATCATCGATAAAAAAAAATATCCAGACTCGACCTTAAAAGGCAACAGGAAAATTATATTTTTTAATGAAACCAATCATCAATCAAGCTTAACTTGCAACGATCATGTAAAGGTATTTTAAATAAGTTTTTGAAGAACAATTAATTACAGGGAAATGAGCCTGAATTGTATTTAAAATAAACCAATAGCAAATTTAATTGTTTTATTATCGCAGAAACTTATTGATTTTCTCAGGCACTGAAAGGCAAGGTTAAGGCCATTGCCGGCCTAATATCAGTTTTCCCATTGATCAACCGGCTTATTAACCCTGGACTGACTTTTAATTTGCGGGCCAATTCATTTGAGCTGATATCATATATTTTTTTTAGTATAGGTTGTTCTAAAGTCCGAATTTTACTATACGCTGCTTCAACATTCTGTTTATTATTTATAAAATCACCGACATAGGGACTGACAACAGAGCATGAAAAATGCATTTGTCTTTTGTCGGGTATTGGTATTCATTTAAGTCAAGGAGGTAAAATGATGAAAAGGTCGAGGTGTCCACTATTTTTGCTGGGATTGTTTACGGTTCTCATTTTCTATTGTCCGTTTGTCTTCGCAGTTCAGCAGGATTCAGCTTCCCCGATAAAAGTGGTCGTAGTATCCGGAAGCAATTATGAGATGGGTGTTCAGTATGGTGAGCAGGCAGCAGGCCTTATTGAGGCGAACCGTGACGCAACCTGGGATTTGCTGAATACAAAAATAAAGTACACTGACCAGTCCGGCGAACATTTTTTAAAGCACGACGATATAATCAAGGATATAAAAGTCTGGACATATTATATTGAAAAATACGATCCGAAACTGGTCGAGTGGCTCAATGGAATCTCAGCCGGTTGCCTTAAGAAAGGCGTTAAAATAAGTTATGTCGACCTGGTGGCCCTTATGGTATTGCCTCAAGAATTATGGGCACGGCCTGCAAGCCCTTATCCGGCTGAGACGGGGGTAGCGGCTTTAGCACCAGAAAAAAATTTTTTCAAGCCGGTAAGGGAAAGAACGGACACCAGGGCCGTGGCTTCATGCACAGCTTTTGCTGCGACCGGATCTGCCACGGGAAATGACCCGATGGTCTCTCTTACGCTTGGATTTATTCCTGAGATTACCCAATACATTATCTTGTTTGCCTATCCTGCCGAAGGCGAGCCTTTTGTTTCTTTGACCATGGCCGGGAAAGTGACAAACAATACAGGAATGAACAGTCATTTTGCCTGGGTGATGACGGCAGCAGTGACCCACCCCGCTACGCCTTGCGCAAGCACCTGGGGTGTGAATTCGGAAGTTTATCATCACTATCTGCAACAATATTGCAAATCCCCTAAAGATGCCATGAACTTTCTGGACAGTACGCCTCCCGGAGGGGTGACCGGTATTTTTCTCTTTGCCGACAAATCTGGTGAAGCCTTTGCTTATGAAGTCGGTGCCTGCAAGTCTGCTGTCAGGAAACCCGGTGATCTCGGAGAGCCTACGGATTTCGTTGCCACTGCAAACAACTACAATGGCGGCGAGATGAAACCCTTTGCCATCCCGGCGGAATGGTTTGCCGATACCTATATCCGGTATGCGACTCTTTATCAAAAACTTTCCAAAGCAAAACCGGGTGATATCGGTCTGGATTTTGCAAAAGCCTGCTGGCTGTCCAATGACTGGTTTGATGCGGTAAATAATGCATGGAAAACAGTTTCGGTTCCAAACGACCCTGACAACCTGGAAACCTGCAACGTCCCGGGCAACAACTGCGAAGGCGGCGAATCTCAGGTTATCCAGTTCCCTAAACAAAAAACGGTTTACCTGCAGCCCGGAGGACCTCACGGCACTTCAATCAAAAACTATTGGCCGCCAAAGAGTCCTCTTAATCCAAAACCAACCGGAGAGTATACAAAATGGCAGTTGCTCAAATCCATTGACGAAACTGCCAGGGCAGCATCCACCGATACTATCGAAATGTTGAAAAAAGCATCGAATTCCCTTGAACAACAGGGAAAGGCTTTAGACGTGAAAAACAAGGCAGAACTGGAAGAATTGCTTAAGAAAGCAAAGGAAGCATGGCATAGGGCGGAGAAAATTACAGCCGGCAACAGCGGGCGCAACCAAGCCGCATTCAACCATCAATGGGGTTCTGTGTATACTGACTATGCTACGGCCCAGCTTTTTTCTCAAATGGTCTCGACCAGGCTGATCGCCCTGTCAAAGAATTAACTGATGGGAAACCGCTCTCCGGTTGGAACAAACAACCGGGGAGCGGGTGCGGTTATCTTGTACATTTTTATATTTTTTTGATATGCTTTTTCCCGTATATTTTTAAGCAGGGACTGGATGAAAGAGCATCTCAAACAATTGCCTATTTTTAATCTTAACAGAGGATTATATCCGGCGATATATCCCTATCCAATCCAGCCCTACCTGATGGGAGCCAATGATTATACCGGCCTTCCTTCTTTGCCATATAAAAATATCGTTTCCTGTTACCATCAAAAGCAGATAAACGGAAACACCAGCCCGCTCATTTACCCATCAAACGGCTGCGCCATAGTCTTTGTTATCTCCAATAACAAATCAAATTCGGTCTTGGTCGGGAGCCCCACCATTCCAAGAAAAGCAGAATATCTATTCTCCGAATGCGTTTGCTTTGTCGCTATTTTTTGGCCGGATGCCGGATATGGTCTTTTTTCTGACTTTACAAATGAAACGATTGATACCAGCATCCCGCTGGAAAAAATTTTTCCTGACCTCACACCCTGTTTTACCGAAAAAATGGCATCAACTGTAAGTTTCCTGCAACGCATTAATATATTTGAAACCTTTTTAAACCGGATACTAACCCGTTACACTCCGATTCCGGTCAGGCACAAACGGCTTTTAAACAAAATAAGTCATCTTCCGGATCCATCATTGGCGGATACCGCCGGGAAATTGATTCCTGCGGAATTCAGCAGCCGTCATGTTCAAAGGCTTTGCGTCAAATACACAGGCATTACACCCAAATTATTGGCCCGGATCAGCCGGTATCAAAAGACACTTCATATAATGAATACGGATCCGTCTGTCAACCTGTCCGATCTGGCTCTGGAAATGGGGTATTCCGACCAGTCTCATTTTATCAAGGAATTTAAAAAATTCCAAAATACGACTCCGGTCGAATTTCTTTCACAATTCATTGGCCGGTGAAAAAAATTGATTATCGGTTTTATGTGTGATAACAACACATGAAACGGTTGAATCTTAAGAAACGCGCTTCAGGAATTTCTCTTTGAATGATTTTTCAGGATGTCCCTTTGGAAACAAAATGGATTGGAAACAAAAAATTGTTGATCCTGACAGGGTAATGAAAAAAATCAGGCCTGGGATGCGCATTTTTCTTGGCACGGGCATTTCCGAGCCCCGCACCCTGGTCAGGCATCTGATGAGTTCCGATCAGAAAGGCCTGGTGGATCTTGAACTGATCCAGCTTTTCAATTTCAGCGATACCATCACCCTGAAAATCCTGGATTCCCTCAAGTTCAGGTTAAAGACATTCAGTTCAGGCCATATGGTCAATAAAGCCATTGAAAAAGGATTGGTTGACCTGATTCCCATCCGGTTCAAAAGATTGCAGCGGCTTTTTGATTCAGGGCGGATTCAGGTGAATGCTGCATTTGTCCAGGTCTCAGAACCGGATGATTCGGGAGTTGCCTGTCTCGGGGTGTCCGTTGACGTGGCTAGGTCGGCCATGAAGCAGGCCGGTCTTGTGGTGGGTGAGATCAACCCCAAAATCCCGAGAACCTTTGGCGACACCTTTGTCAACATGTCGGAATTTGATATGCTCATCTATTCCCGGGATGATCCGATTTATTTTGACCGCTTTGAAACAAACCCCGTATTTGACAAGATCGCAGACCACATCGCCTCTTTGATCCGGGACAGAAGCTGTATTGCCTTTTCCATCGGCCCCCTGTTTGAATCCCTGAGTAAAAAGCTGATGCATAAACACCATCTCGGCGTTCATTCCCCCATCATCACGGATGCATTGATGGACCTTATCAGGAGCGGGGCCGTGACTAACCTGTACAAGGAATTTTTCCAGGGAAAATCCATTGCCTCCTATGCATTCGGAACCAAGGATCTCATGACCTGGCTGGACCGGAATCATCTTGTGGAGCTAAGGGAAATTGAGACTGTTTTTAACCCGGTCAATATCGGGAAAAACCCCGGCTTTGTCGCCGTGCTTCCGGCCCGCAGGATTGATTTATCCGGCCGGATCACCATGCACCAGGGCCGGAGCAGTATTATCAGCGCCCCCATGGAATTGATGGATTCCTTTCTTGGGGCCGGGATCTCCAGGGGCGGGCATACCATCTTCGGTCTCCCGTCCAGGGACCAGAACCATCAGCCCAATATAGCCGTTTCCATTGAGCAGGACAGGAATCCGCTGGGATTTGAAGAATCCATCGACATGGTTGTGACGGAATACGGGAGCGCCATGCTCAACGGCCTTTCCATCCGGGAGCGGGCCCTGGCCCTGATTGAGATTGCCCATCCCGAAGACCGCCTGGAATTGTTCAACCAGGCCAAAAAGAAAAAAATGCTGTACCCGGACCAAATTTTTATTAAGGAAAGCAGCGCTCTTTACCCGGGAGAGATTCATGACCAACAGGTTTTCAAAAACGGGCTCCAGGTCAGGTTCAGACCCATAAAGCCATCGGATGAGGAACAGATGCGGAGGCTGTTTTATAATTTTTCCGACGAGGCCATATATTACCGGTATTTTCATACCATCACCACCATGCCGCATTCAAAAATGCAGGAATACGTCAATGTGGACTGGCGCCATACCCTGTCTGTTGTGGGACTGATCGGGGAACCCGGTGAAGGAGTGATCATTGCCGAAGCCAGATATCTCGGAGGAGCCTCGGGCCATGATGCCGAAATCGCCATCATCGTTGATGAAAACTATAACAATCTCGGCATTGCCACCCACATTGTTCATCTTTTGATGAAACTGGGGAAAGACAGGGGAGTTGAAATTTTTACGGCAGAAGTCCTGTCATCAAACCACAAGATCATGAAAGTGTTTAAAAGGGCCTGCCCCGGTCTTGACACCCATCAGTCGGAAGGGGTTTACAGTGTGGTCATGCCGCTTTAGAAAGCAACAGGGAATAAAGCGTTTCTTTTGTCATTCAAGGATGATAAGGTAAGCCCATGCACAGCAGAATCGACATCACGGAAGAAAAAGAGATCCTGGCCTCCTTTATTTCAAGACTGCCCGAGGCCATCCTGATCTGTGATTCAAACGGCAATATCCTCCTGCACGACCGCCAGTCCGAAACCTATCTTCAGCAGAAACCGGTAAATTCCGCTGACATGGTCTCCATGAACGGCGCAGCCATTACCGCCCATATTGACAAAAACCTGATCGAACATGCGCTTGACGATATTAACGAACAATTAAAACAACCGGTTTCAAACAGGGTCTCAACCTTTATCTTCCAGAAGAACAACCGCATCCTGCAGACCCAGGTCGTACCGGTTTTAAGCCGTGCCGGCCTCTTTACCGGGTTTGTCGTGATCCTTGACGATATCACACGGCAAAGCCTTGCCGAGAAAAGGATGGAAACCCTTTTAAACACATTGTCAAAAAATGCCCGGTCTCCAATGGCCGGTATCAGGGCCGCCATAGAAGCCATGAGGCAATTTCCCCGGATGGATGAAGAAAAACAGAACCGGTTTAAAGAGATCATTTACAATGAATCCATTGTCCTGAGTGATCTTCTCAACCGCGTATCAGAGGATTACACCTATCTGATCCATACCAAAAAATCCTTGAAAACGGTAATTGTAAGGGAGCTTCTGGAAACAGTATCCAGGCGGGGCAAGGATAAATCAAATATCCTCTGCCGCATGATACAGGATGCGGAGACCCTTGACATCAAAATCAAAACAGATGCCTATGTGATGATCACTGCTGTTCTTTTTGTATTGGAACGGATAAAGGCCGAAACCGGGGTGACGGAATTTGACCTGTCTTTTCAGACGGAAAACCGGATTGTCCTGGTGGATATCATCTGGAAAGGACTTCCCCTTGCCCCCGGGTCTGTCCGGCAATGGGAATCCATTTCCATCGGCGATCAGCCTGCTGCCCTGAATATCAGTTTAAAAGAAGCCCTTAACCGGCACCACAGCGTTCTCTCAACCTATCCCGGGCAAACCGGGAAAAAGGGTCTGCCCGGCTTAAGATTCTTTATCCCCGAGGATCTGAGCCCGGACCGGGAATCCTTTGAGCCCATTGCGGCCCTGCCGGAAACAAGGATTGAGATCAGCGACCTGGATCTTTTTGACCATTCGGATCAGGCCATGGAACTGGATACCCGTTTATTGACAGAACTTTCCTATACCGCTCTCATCCGCGAAATCAGCCAGGCCGGCCGGGTTGAAGAAATTATCGGGAAACACAGCCAGTTGCCGCGGCTCATCCATAGCATGCTCACCGGCGGGACCAAAATCAGAACCGTGACATGGCTGATCACTGCATTTTCAGACGCGATTTTAAACCGGCTCATGGCCTTTGCGCTGGCAGAGCTTGGACCGCCCCCTGTCCCCTTTGCCTTTATTACCCTCGGCAGTGAAGGCAGAAAAGAGCAGACCCTGAAAACAGACCAGGACAATGCTATTATTTTCCAGGACCCTTTGGATGGCCGATCCCC
>Ga0156388_1057_pt1 | contig 14554 bp, 14 predicted proteins | sample RifOxyA3_FD_108032 | JGI IMG/M metagenome (GOLD analysis project Ga0156388, IMG submission 108032) | Desulfobacterales bacterium RIFOXYA12_FULL_46_15
TAATCCGGCAGGATTTTTGTGCCAGCAGCACAAGCTCTTCAGGGTCTGTGGAGGCCTGGGCCAAGGCGATCAGGAGGGGATGGGGCAGGAGGTCCAGGAGTTTTATTTTTTCATTAAGGTCAAGGTCGCTGCCTTTCCTGAAAGCCTTGAAATTCTGAAGCAGTGAACAGGGCTCCGGAGCCTGAATACTTATCATTTCAGGCTGTACCGCCTTTGCATCAGCCCAGGCGGAATTGATATAGGTGGTTCCCCTGAAATCAAACGGATTATGAATCTCATAGATGATGTCAGCTTTGGGTTCATCAAGATCCTGATCCGGGAAGTTTGATCTGTTGTCCACTACGGTTCCGTCTTCGAGCATGCCAAGGGGCTGCAGAAAATCATTTTTTCTAAGGTTTTTTACTTTAAAACAAGGCCTGTGAACCCCGACAATAAACCGGCCGTTTTGTCCTACACAGGATCTTATGTCCGTCATAGCTCCGGTGCTCCCGAGGGGATAAGGCAGACAAAGATAAAAGGTTTTTCCGATGTGTTCCTGAACTGGTGTTCAATATTAGGGGGGATAAAGACGGCAGAACCTTCCTCCAGCGGATAAAATGTATCCTTGATAAATACTTCACCACAGCCGGAATGAACAAACACTTCATGTTCCCAGTCATGGACATGCTTTGGGGTATACCCGGAAGGACCCATTTCAAACAGGCGCATGCAGAAATTTTTGGCATTGTTTTCTTTTCCGATCATGATGCGGCCTGTAACATTTTTTATTTTTTCATTGTCCATGACGATGGGCAGGACATCTTTATAATTGGTTATTTTCATTTTCGGTTCTCCTTTTTCTTTGGTAACCATTCAAGTCTATCTTAAAAGATGATGGATAAGCAAAAATATGCTATTCATTGCCGGGTTGTCAATGCTGACTACACTTCAAGGCACAAGGGTGACTCCTTTTTTAGATTCCAGAGTACCCACGGCATCTTTGGCAGCATCCATCAGGTCCTGGTGATCGAGTGAGGCAGATTTTGCCTTGATCCATTCTTTTGTGGTTTCATTGCCGGCAAGCCCCAGGACATAAAGGATGTCTCCTTTTACCGGGATTTCTTTTTCATCAAACCGGTCCATGAGGACTGGGCAGAGCCGGGCCGCAAGTTCAGGGGCAGAATCGCAAAGCTCTTCAACGATCACCATGGCGCCGAGCCTGACAGACCATGTATCATGAAGCAGAAGTGTAATAAAACCGTCAAAGATCAGGTGTTTCTCCTTCATCTGCCGGGTAATCCAGGCTGCATCCCCCTGTTCGAGAATGGTTTGCAAGGTCCTGGTGCTGAATTTTGATGGGTCCCGGCGGGTGATCATGTCAAGTATTTCATCAGCACTCACATGGCCGGTCCATCTGAAACCATCATCCAGGATGAGGCAGGGGGCCGACATGACCCTGTTTTTTGCGGCAGTTTCCGGAAACAGGCTTCCATCAATTATGTGAAGGCTGATATGGGGGCAGTGAATCGCCAGCAGAAAAACGGTTTTGGCCACAACGGGGCAAAAAGGGCATTGAAGGGCAATATAAAGGGTCAGCCGGACCGGGGTGTCAATATCATCCAGGGGTTTTTGGAGGGTATCCAAAAGAGCAGGTCCATTGCCGGAAAGAATGGACAGGGCATCAAGAAAAGGCTCCAGCTCTTTATCAAAGGGAAATGCCGAATAGGCGATATTGTCTTTGAGCCGGAATCCGGGCAGGCCCGTATCTTTTTTTTCAGGTTCGATGTTGAGATCCGGCATCAGGGTTTTAAGCTCATCGGCAATTGCAAGGAATTGATGATCTTCGGCATGGCCTGTGGTGACCAGTTGAACACGGGTCTGTATCCTCCCTGTTTTTTGGACGTTTCGGATCAGCGCTTGGGCTTCGGCATCAAAAAGGGTCATGGTGTGCTTCTCCCAAAAGATTATTGGATAAATGTCTTTATTTTATTCCCGCCCTGGTCCATGGCTGATGTGAGTGCATGAAGGGTATTTTTTGCAAGATCATGAACCCCTGTGCCGGATTTATGATCATAGGCAGCAATACCGATGCTGACGGTCAGCCTCAATAGGGTTGCACCGGCTTCAAACCTGAAGCCGGCAATTTTTTTTCTGATTCTTTCGGCCAGCATCCTTGCACCTCCCAAGGCCGTGTTGGGCAGAACAATACCGAATTCTTCACCCCCGTACCGGCAGACCATGTCATTGTTTCTGACCATGCTTTGAATCAGGGCGGCACTGGTTGTAAGGATGGCATCACCGGTTTCATAACCGTAAACCTTATTGACGGTTTCTTTAAACCGGTCAAAGTCCACAAGAAGAACGGATAAGGGGGTATGATACCGTTTCGCAGTGGAGATTTCAGATTCCATCCCTTCTTCAAAGCATTGCCGGTTGTAAAGCCTGGTCAGGAGATCCTTTCTTGAGATCATGATAATCCTGTTCTGGGCATCTTCTGCCTCACGGATGATCCTGGCCTTTTTCAGGGTCTTATGGAGGACAAAAAAAATGTTTTCAGCAGAGATTTCTTCTTTTGCAAAATAGGTAAAAGCCCCTTTTGATAAGGCTTCCGGGCCTTTATCCAGGGTATTTTTTTCCAGTGTGAAAATAACTGGGATATCTGATCTCATCTGGTTCAATTTTGAAAGCAGATCAAATCCGTTGCCATCGGGTAAGCGGTAATTGATAAAAATAATGTCGATTCTTTTTCCGGCAAGAATTTCAACAGCCTCTTCAAGGGTTTTTGCCTGATATACCTTACATTTGACAACCCCCCGGATAAAATGGTTGAAAATCCTGAAATCTTCATCAGAATCTTCAATATAAAGAATCTGATACCCATGATCCGGGTCTGAGATATCATCTCCCTTCATCAGGACATGTTTTGATTTTAAAGGAGGGGCCGTCAGTCTTTTTGTAATCAGGGTGATCCTGTCGGCGGCGGTTTTTATGGATGCGAGACCTGATCTGATTTTCGGCGTAATGTGTTTATCCTGAAGCAGTTGATTCGTACTCCCCTGGAGGATTCTCAAAGGCTGCTGTATCTGGCCGGCAGCAATGACGGACCGGCCGGTCATTTCTTTTCTTGAGAATTCCTCCTGAACGGTCATTGCATGCTGATTTGCCATTTTTTTATAGATTTTGTCCAGTTCATTGAGACTCTGGTCAACGGCTTTTTTTTGTTTAAAGAGTTCATAGAAAATATTGATCTTTGCCCGGATCAGATGCCTGTCAATGGGTTTCAGCATATAGTCGACCTTAAGCGCATTAAAATCGGAAAGAAATTGTTTCGGCGCAATGGCGTCCGCAATAATGAGTAAGGGGGCATTGTATGTGCTTCTATGGCTCATCAGCATGGCACCGATGGTATATATATCAAGGTGGGGAAGGGTTTCATCCACCATGACCAGGACAAAAAAATGGGTATAAATCAGCTCAAAAGCCTTGTTTTCCGTGTCTGCCACAAGAATTTCAAGATTGGAAAAATCCCTGAGGGAGTCCATGACGGCGGCTTTTGTGTCTGCCCCGGCCACCACGAGTAGCTTGTCTTTTGTTATATTCATTTAAAACCTTTCTAATTCAGTGTCGGAAATAGATATCCTTTAGCAGAATCCTGCTTTAAAATTAAGAGAAAATCATGTAAATTATTGAACCTGTATCAAATATTAACCTTTGAACCGGATAAAATAAAATGAAATTCATAGCCGATCTTCACATCCATTCCAGGTATTCACGGGCAACAGCAAAAAACCTTGATTTTGAACATCTTTATCATACAGCTCAGATCAAGGGAATATCTGTTGTGGGGACCGGGGATTTTACCTATCCTGCCTGGGCTGAGGAAATAGAAACAAAACTTGTGGAAACAGAGCCCGGGTTGTTTTCTTTGAAAAATGAAATTGCAGAAAAGATTGATAAAACTCTCCCTGGAAATTTAAGGGGTCCGGTCCGGTTCATTCTTCAGACGGAAATCAGCAATATTTACAAGAAAGAAGGAAGGGTCCGGAAAAATCATAACCTTGTCTATTTTCCGGATTTAAAGAGCGTTAAAAAATTTAATGCAAAACTGGATACCATCGGAAACATCAAATCCGATGGGCGGCCCATACTCGGGCTGGATGCCCGGGACCTTTTATCCATCATGCTGGATACGGATGCCCGAGGGTTTTTTGTGCCTGCCCATATCTGGACACCCTGGTTTTCTCTTTTCGGGTCCAAATCAGGCTTTGATTCCCTGGAGGAATGCTTTTCAGACTTAAAATCCCATATCTTTGCCGTTGAAACCGGGCTGTCATCCGACCCACCCATGAACTGGCGCATTCAAGATCTCGATCATGTCAGGCTGATATCCAATTCCGATGCCCATTCACCCGGGTATCTCGGGCGGAATGCCAATGTCTTTAATACGGAATTGGATTATTTTCATATCCGTCAGGCACTTGAGGAAAATGATCTCAATACCTTTCTGGGGACCCTTGATATGTATCCCCACCAGGGAAAATACCATTATGACGGACACCGGAAATGCAATATCAGCCTGAACCCTGCTGAAACGATACGCTTGGGCGGCATCTGCCCCGGTTGCGGACGGAAGATGACCCTCGGGGTGTTGAACCGGGTAGAAGAGCTTGCGGCCCGTCCGGAAGGGTATATGCCGGAGAGCCGGCATGGGTTTAAAAGCATTATCCCTCTTGCCGATATTTTTTCAGAAATTTTTGATGTGGGACCGAAATCAAAAAAGGTTGTTGAAGCCTATAGAAAAACCATAGAATCCCTGGGGCCTGAGCTTCACATCCTTACCGGTTTATCCATTGAAGAGATTGAAACTGCAAGGGTCCCTTTGCTGGCTGAGGCCGTCAAACGGATGCGGGAAGGCAGTATCCGGATAGAACCCGGTTATGACGGCGAATTCGGCAAGGTTGGTATTTTTTCAAGACAGGAAAAACAAAGCCGAAAAGGCGAAAAAATGTTTTCATTTGCCCTGCCTGAAGAGCAGCCTGAAAAAAAGACAAGGAAAATTGCAAAAAGGGCATCAGGCGAAAAAAGAATAGTACAAAATCCTTCAGAACCCATGCCAAAGGTTCGGAATGCCGATATACTGGAAGGTCTTAACCCTGATCAGCAAAAGGCAGTTGAATCGCTGTCCGGGGCCATCATCATCCAGGCTGGGCCCGGAACCGGCAAGACCAGAACCTTAACCGCAAAAATTGCATATCTTATATCTCAAAAAGGAATTGATCCTTGTTCTATCCTTGCCCTGACATTTACCAACAAGGCGGCAAAAGAACTTGAAAAGCGGATCGAAAAATACCTGCCCGATTCAGAGAATCATGTTATGGCTGCTACCTTTCACGCTTTCTGTCTGAAACTCTTAAAGGAATATAAAGGGTTTGATGCAGCCATTGCCGACGACACCGTCCGGATATCTCTGATCCGGGAATCCTTGGGCGGGAAAGCAAAAAAGAGGGACGTCAATTCAACAGATCACATGATCAGTCTTTGCAAACAAAATCTTCTGGGACCGGAAGATGAGCTTGAAAAGCATATGGGAGAAAAGGACGGATCAGGGGATCTCAGGCAGGTTTACAAAACCTATCTCTCTTTATGCAGGGAGCAGAATATAGCGGATTTTGAGGATCTCGTCTTTTTGGCCGCAAGGATGCTGATGGATGAAGGAAATATCCTGTCAGCCGTCCGAAGCCGGTATCCCTATATTTTTATCGATGAATACCAGGATCTGAATCACGGACAGTATGAACTCATAAAATTATTGTCCAGGGAAAACCATATCGTTGTGATCGGTGATCCTGACCAGTCCATCTATGGGTTCAGGGGTTCGGACAACATCTATTTCAAACGGTTTGAATTGGATTTTCCAGGGTGTGAGAAAATAATCCTGACCCGGAATTACAGATCGGCCCAGACAATTTTAGATGCATCCTTCCAGGTGATCTGTAAATCATTGGAAAACAAGGACAAAATCCGGATTTTTTCAGACATTGGAACTACAAAAAAACTCATTGTGAAAGAGACCGCTTCTGAGCAGTCAGAGGCTGTTGCCATAGGGAAAATGATTGAAACCCTGGTGGGTGGGACCTCTTTTTTTTCAATGGACTCAAGAAAAGCGGAATTCGATAGCTCAGGGGAATATTCCTTTGCGGATTTTGCAGTCCTGTTTCGGACCCGCAAACAATGCGAGGCTTTTATTCAGGTGTTTGAAAAGGCCGGAATCCCCTTCCAGGCAGCAGATAAGAACAGTATGCTGGAGATGGACGGGATTTCTCAACTGATCTCCCTTTGCAGGAGTATTACCCAAAATGAAGAATCCATCGGGAAAAACCGTTTGCAGGACGGTTTCTCTTCCGAAGAAATAAAAGCTCTGAAAAATGAAGTCGGCTTTCTTGACAATGAATCAGGGTTAAGGCTTTTAAGTAAAAAGGCAGGTTTGAACGAGATCATGGAGAAAAACGCGAGAGCAAAAGAAGCCTTTGAAACACTCCTGTCCCGGGCAAGACTTTACCATAACCTGAAGGAGTTTTTTGATGCCTTTACCCTTGATCAGGATTCAGATATTCTGGATTATGATGTGGAAAAGGTCTCCCTTCTGACCCTTCATGCAGCCAAAGGGCTTGAATTTCCGGTTGTGTTTGTGGCAGGATGCGAACAGGGCTTGATCCCCTTTGCAAGGGATGGGGAAAATATCGATAATCCTGAAGAGGAACGCCGTCTTTTCTACGTTGCCATGACCAGGGCCATGGACATTCTTTGTTTGACTTATGCAAAAAAAAGACTCATATATGGTAGACAGGTTAAACGGCAACGGTCTTTATTTATTGAAGATATTGAAAAAAAATTGACCCGGCTGGAAAAAACTGCGGTTCGGATGCCGGAAGGAAAGAAGCCTGAACAGTTAGAACTGTTCTGAAATTTAAGAAACGACTGAAAAGGAAAGATCAGGATAAGAATGGAGCAAAGGATTGTTAAGACAATTGAGCTTGAAAACGGCCATATCCTTGTAATATCGGATTTGTCCCGTAAAATCAGTGAAAATGCATGTGTTGTGGTGATGAAGGTGAATATGGAAATTAAAATCGTAAAAGAGCTGTTTTCCGATATTCCTTTGTCGGATTTCAAATTCCAGGATATCCTGGGAGTTCTGGGGGATAAAGCAGTCTATGAATACAAGGTCGAGCGCAATTTCATTATGGATCATGAAAAAGATGGGGTATTTGATAATATTGTTGAAACCTATATTAAAAATACGGGGCAATATGTATCAAAGCCGGGCTTTCCTGGGAAATTCGTTTTAAAGGAATATAAGAACAGGATAAAATGAAAAAGAACCCTTTTTCCCATTTTATGATGTTTTTTTTAACTATGGTTTTTACTCATACTGCTGCGGCAGATATCTATATGTATGTTGATAAAAACGGCGTTGTTAATTTTACTAATGTCCCCTCATCAGGCAAATATAAATTATTTATCAAAGAACTGCCTGTAAGAATAAGAAAAAGTTTCAGCACTGCTGAATATGATCACATTATCAGAAAAGCGGAAGAAACATATGATGTGGACTTTTCCCTGATTAAAGCCGTGATCGAAGCTGAATCAAATTTTGATCCGGAAGCGGTTTCAAAAAAGGGGGCAAAGGGGTTGATGCAGATCATGCCGGGTAATTTCCAATCTCTTTCCGTACAGGATCCGTTTAACCCGGCTCAGAACATCATGGGGGGAGTAAAATATCTCCAGGAACTCCTGAGACGATATGAGAACAAACTGCCACTGGTTCTTGCAGCATATAATGCAGGTCCGGAGGCAGTCGACCAGTACCGCCGGATTCCTCCCTTTGAAGAAACCCGGAACTATGTTAAAAAAGTGATGAAACTTTATAAGCAGTATAAAGAGTCATGATGCCGGTTTAGAATTTTTTCTCAATTTCTCTTATAAAACCGATCAGCGTATCTCTCATATCCGGTCTTTCCAGGGCAAAGGCAAGGTTGGCCATCTGGAACCCAACCTTGTCACCACAGTCGAACCGTTTCCCCTTAAATCGATATCCAAAAATCGGCTGCTCATTCAGGAGAGCCTTCATGGCATCCGTGAGCTGAATTTCTCCGTTAGCTCCTTTTTTCCCTTCTCCCAGGTGATGAAAAATCCTGGGAGTCAAAATATACCGTCCGACAATGGCGAGATTGGAAGGAGCGTTTTCCGGCTTTGGCTTTTCAATCATATCATCAATTTTGACAATATCGTCTTCAATCTGCTTGGCTTTCAGGATGCCGTATTTATCTGTCTGATCTTTTTCAATTTCCATGATGGCAGCAATGGAAGCCCTTAAGCGATCAAATTTTTTAACCATCTCGGAAAGAACGGGTTTATCGGTCTGGATCAGGTCATCGGCCAGGAGGACGGCAAAGGGCTCATCCCCCACAATATCCCTGGCACACCAGATGGCATGGCCAAGCCCCAGGGGCTGATTCTGGCGGGTATACACAATGGTCCCGGTTTGCGGTACAAGCTCCTGGATCTGCTTTAAAAGATCGTCTTTTCCTTTTTCCATCAGGGTATGTTCGATTTCAAAGGATCGGTCAAAATGATCTTCCAGGGCCTTTTTGCCCCGGCCGGTAACAAAAATGATCTGTTCTATCCCGGCAGCAAAGGCTTCTTCCACCGCATACTGGATGATCGGTTTATCTACAACAGGGAGCATTTCTTTGGCCATGGCTTTGGTGGCGGGAATAAACCGTGTTCCAAGCCCGGCTACCGGAAAAACTGCTTTTCTAATTTTCATGGAAACCTCTCAAAGTGATTTACAAAAATATGAATCAGGCTTATGGTGCCTGAAACTTTTTATGTTATTTATTTTGAAAACGGGCATCTGTCAATTGATTTTGGTCCGGATTCGTCTGTGTCCGGTTTGATGGAAGTTTCTAAAAAGTGTAATCATTTGACATTATTGAATTTTTTTTGTATAGTACACATTTTTGAGCAACTACTGAAAATTGATAAGGAAGATATAATGACCGATACCACTCCCAAAAAATCAGAAATACCACCGGAACAGCTCAGTTTGAGAAGCAGATTTCAGTTTCACTGCCATAAGGGTGTGAAATGCTTTACAGACTGCTGCCGGGGGATTAATATCATGCTGACGCCCTATGATATCCTGACCATGAGAAAAAAACTGGACATGAGTTCGGAAGAATTCCTCGCTATATTTACAAAACCGGAAATCCTTGAAAAAGCAGACCTTCCTGTCGTGACCCTGAAGCTTCTGGATGATGAAAGACAATCCTGCCCTTTTGTTGAAGACAAGGACGGCTGCGCGATTTATGAGGAACGGCCCACCACTTGTCGGTATTATCCGCTGGGGGTAGGTGCTTTGAGCTATTCCGGAGAAAAGGGTGAGAAAGATGAATTCTTTTTTACCGTAAAAGAGTCTCACTGCCATGGATTTGAAGAGGATAAGCAATGGACGGTGGCTGAATGGCGCCAGGATCAGGGTATTGATCTTCGGGATCAGGTCAATGACGGATGGATGCAACTCATTGTCCGGAAAAAATCTTTACCGCCGAGTATGAAATTTACGGAAGAAGGCAAACGGATGTTTTTCCTATCCTGCTATAATATTGATAAATTCAGAGAATTTATTTTTAAGACTACTTTCCTTGAAAGATACGATCTGCCGGAAGGCGAGGTGGAAGACATCGGAAAAGATGATGTCAAACTGTTGCAGTTTGGTTTTGAATGGCTGAATGCCACATTTTTTCATACAGGGCAGGATAAATTTAAAATAAAAGAAAAAAAATAACAATTTCGAACAGTTATTGTACGAGGCCATACCGGGAACAGGATGGCCTCGTATACTCCGGTATCAATAGGAGTACCACAGATTTTTCCAGAATTCAGGATTATAAAGTCTTTTTTCAATATCCACATTAAAATAGGAAGCAATCGGCTCGAATATTTCCGGGTGACTGGAAAACACACCCCTGACTGCATCAAGAAGTATGGTAAATCCTTTTTCCGTCATTTTTCCAAGGGGTTTTCTGCATGGCCCTGAAGGCATCCCCAGAAGCTGCATCAGTGTTTTGACAGGTACCGGATTCCTGGATCTGCAGGTGACGGGTCCAAACTCACAGGTTTCCTGTGTGGTTACAACCACAAGGTCCAGCAACGGCTTCAAGGCTGTCTGGAGCTTTATGGCACCTGCGGTATCACCCTGGTTCAGGAGGGAAACAAGCTGGGTCATGGCTTTGGGGGCGATGTTGGACATGACGGATATGGACCCGCAAGCCTTTATTTCAGGATGGGTCATAATATCATAGACCAGGGCGTCATCCCCTGAGAAGATCATGAAATCATCTCCGCAGTATTTTCTTATGAGCTTCATATTGTCAAGATTACCGGTGGCTTCTTTAACACTGGTCACATTGGGGCAATTTTTTGCCAGGATGGCCAGATCCTGGGGCAGCATCTGGGCACCGGTCCTGCCCGGAATAATATAAGGAATGATGTTCAGGCCCGGAAATTTTCCTGCTACAACCTCATAGTATTCCCTTCGGATTTCAAGGGAGCTGGGACCATTATAGTAGGGATCAACCATGAGAACGGCATCCACATTTTCTTTTGCTGCATGATCAATGGCTTCCAGGGCTTCACTGGTGTTATTGCTGCCTGTTCCGGCAATCCTGAGGCATTTGTTTTTAGCAAGTTCTGAAACCAGTGCGATCACATAGTCATGTTCCGTCCATTTGAAGGTCGGGCTTTCTCCTGTAGTTCCGGTAGCAAGTATCCCGGTGATCCCATTTTCTATCTGAAAATTAATGAGTTGTTCCAAACCTTCCCGATCAAGCTCTCCTGCCTGATTAAAAGGGGTGATTAATGCGGTATAGCATCCTGGTTTCATATCCTTTGCCTGCCTTTTAAATAACCTGTAAATAAATAATTGTTCGAAGGATGTTCTTTCACACCTGCTATCACAAGTCTTGATCCGGTTCAAGCCTAATTTGAAAATGCTGGATATTTGCCATAAGAAATTTTGCATAACCCGTTTTAAGGGCAATCACCCGTCCCACTGGAAGATGCAGAACACAGTCTCAAGCTATCCCAAGGCCATTATTTCAGAGAAATCTGATGTCAACTCCCTTGTAATTCCCCCAGTGGGGTGTTATTCAATCCATAGCTTTTCTTCCGGTCCGTCAAAGACTTCCCCGATTTCGGCCACATCACAGATCCCGGCATCCTTCAGCGAGGCAACAAGCCTTTCTGCCTGAGAAGCCTTCACGCTCATCAAAAGTCCGCCCGAGGTCTGGGGGTCAAACAGGATATCCTGAAGGGGCCGGTTCACTGTTTTGCTAAAAAGGACCATGGATTCCCGGAATGTTCTGTTTTTATAGGCACCGGCAGGAATCAGTCCCATGGCGGCAAATTCCAGTGCCTCAGGAATCACCGGTATCTCAGGGGAAAACAGCCTTACGCTCCTGTGTGATCCCAGAACCATTTCTGCAAGATGGCCCAGAAGACCGAACCCGGTAACATCGGTACAGGCTGAAATATCAAAATCCAACATGACACCGGCGGCTTTCCGGTTCAGCATGGCCATGAGCCGGGTCACCTTGCCGGTCAATTCAGGGGAGGCCATGGCAGCCTTGACGGCTGTGTTGATGATACCTGTTCCCAGCGGTTTGGTCAGAACCAGCCGGTCCCCGGGTTTCAGGTTTCCTTTGACCAGAACTTTTTTCGGGTGCACAAAACCGGTGACGGACAAGCCGTATTTCAATTCCCTGTCTTCTATGCTGTGTCCGCCGAGCAGGACCACCCCGGCCTCGGTCAACTTATCGATTCCTCCCTGTATGATTTGCCGCAGGACAGATAACTCCATCTGCTGAGCGGGAAACGCCACCAGGTTCATGGCGGTTTTCGGCGTACCGCCCATGGCGTAAACGTCGCTCAGGGCATTGGCAGCGGCTATCTGGCCGAACCAATAGGGATCATCCACGATGGGCGTGAAAAAATCCACGGTCTGGATCAGGGCCAGCTCGTCTGATATTTTATAAACCCCGGCATCATCTGCCCGGTCCAGTCCGACCATGACATTTTCATCGGTTGGAAATTTCATGCCGCACAGTGCTTTCTCCAGATCCCCCGGAGACAGTTTGGAGGCTCAACCGGCACCTGAGACCGTTTCGGTCAGGCGCACCTTTTTAATATCCGTCATTGCCGAAATCCTTTTTTGATATTTTTCATAAACAAAACACCCCGGCCTTCCAGTATTGATGAGGTGCTGTATATATATTTCATATATAGGGGAAAGAGGTCCAATTCTTTTTTTCAATATATGCTGATTGTAAAATAGAGATATCCGATACAGATAGCCTCTTTTAATTATAAAAATCAATTTGATCCGGTCTGTCTGCTGAATTATTAATACCTCATGGACGGTTATAATATGAAACCATAATACTGCTAACGGAGGGAGTTCCGGTGGTTCATCCGAAAAACAAGGCAACGTCCTTGCCATGGGGCGGTGTGCCGAAGACACAGCCGTGATCATGCTGATCATCTGTACCATCCTGTTTGTTGTTTTTTATTGGATCAAAAACGCCCTCAGGGCAAAAGCATTTTACAGGCCTTAATCCTTTATGAAAAAAGAAATACAGATCCACATGGAAAATCTCTGGTTTTATTATCATGGCCGGGTCATACTGGAAAACATTCATGCTGAAATGAAAAAAAAGCTGTACCATAACAAAGCAAGACTATTTAAAAATGGACGGAAATATGATCCATATCCTGATCCCCGGCGTCGGGGAAAAACAAATCAGCCATGTGGTTTTTGACTATAATGGTACCATTGCACAGAATGGTATCCTGATTCCAGGTGTTAAAGAAGAAATTACAGAATTTTCAAACAAGCTCTGTTTCCATGTCATCACTGCAGACACATTTGGTTTTGTGAAAAAGGAACTCTCCGGCGTGAATTGTTCAATCACGATTATTCCTGAAGAGGACCAGGCTGAATCCAAGCTTGAATTTGTCCGGCAGCTTGGGCCGGATCAGACCCTTTGCGCGGGAAACGGGGCAAACGACCGGCTTATGCTGAAAGAAGCCGCCATCGGGATTGCCGTTCTGCAGGACGAAGGGCTGGCAATATCCTCCCTCCTTGCATCCGATCTTGTTGTAAAAAATATTCTGGATGTGTTCGGTTTCTTCCGGACACCGGACCGGCTCAAGGCAACCCTGAGGAAATAAAGGGGCCGCCATAATTCGTTCAGCATGGACTGATGTTTCAAGGGGTTCTCACCAATCCCGGTCCGCTGTGGCGAAACCTGTCACGATACAAAGCCGGGGTTGTCCCCAGGTGTCGCAGAAAAGATCTGCGCAGGACTTCGACACTTCCAAACCCGCAGTCTCCGGCAATCTGTTCTATTCCTGTGTCGGTCTGTTCCAGGCTTTTTCTTGCCGCTTCCAGGCGCAGTTGCAGGATATATCGGGCAGGTGTAATTCCCATGTCGCGGTTGAGCAGACCCGCCTCGGCCAGGAGCAATGCCACTGTGCAGACAGAGCCCATGCGCCGGACTCCGGGTGCCATTTGGCGCAGCCATTCAAAAACAGGAACACCGCAGGTTTTACGGGCATTGGGGCCTCCCATGACCAGAAGGGTATCCATTTCGGGATCTATTCTGCTGTAATGCCGATGGGCAACAATAGATAAACCGGACTGACCACTGATAAACAGCTCATCTCCGGTTGTGGCAAGTTCAATCACATATCCGCCCTTTTTTACCAAGCAAGCGGTTGGCAGAAGCAAATACTTCGGCAGGCCTGATAATATCAAGCCCTGTCACAGGCGGCACAGCCAGCATGACAATTTTTAACCCTTTTGAGCTCTTTTTTCTTTTGGGTATCACAATCTTCAAAAATGCTTTCTCTATAGTTGGTATTGTTAAATTGACTATACCACTGGAATTGAAATCTTAAAATTAAATTTTGGCAGAAATCGTTGTTTTTTTGTCCTTTCGGCCATGGCCCGGAAGTATTATATTTCTATTGAACTTCCGGTAAACAAAAAAAAGGAGAACAGCAGATGAGAACGCTGGAAAATGCAAATCGCCCTAAAAACAGACGATTTAAAATAATATTGATTGTGTTTCTATTTCTGCCTTGTTTTTTTCCGACATCCGCTACTCCTGAACAGTACAACCCGGACCAGGTTTGGTCGGAACTCCTGGAAAAAAATCCTTTTCCTTATCAAATCCCTCTGGCCGAATCAATCCCAACCCCCATAGACGGCACTTACACCCGGACCATCCCCATAACAGAAGCTCATGTTCCTTGTCGGCGCTGTGCAGACTGGCGTCCTGAAGGCGGGGTCTGGAAAATTAATTTCAGCAAGGGCATATTCAGGATCATGCATCGGGACACAGTATGGAAAAACATGGGCAGTTATTATATCGCAAAAGATCGGATCATTTTCGCCAATGACCCGGTCTGCCATGATAAAATCGGCATGTATAAATGGATAAAGGAAGGA
>Ga0156388_1056_pt1 | contig 14521 bp, 8 predicted proteins | sample RifOxyA3_FD_108032 | JGI IMG/M metagenome (GOLD analysis project Ga0156388, IMG submission 108032) | Desulfobacterales bacterium RIFOXYA12_FULL_46_15
TTTGTCCACGATCTTGGTGAAATCCTGGTGAAATTTGGCGTGGAGAACCACACCGATGTCTCTAAGGCTGAACCCTTTTTCAATGGCGGCTTTACTGATACGGATCCAGGAGATATCCCTTTGTCCGATATGCATGATGCCTTGGATATAATTGATCAGATGATGGATCTGTCTTTCCATGATGGGCTCAAAATCTTCCTGGAACTCACGGCCGGCAATCTGAACCTTGATGCCCAGGTTGAAAGTTCCGCCTTCTTTGATACCGGACAGATCCGGGCCAATGATGGTGATCTTGCCGTCTTCGATTTCGTTCATGTCAGCCATTTTTACAAGCTCGGTGCACTGGGTCTTGCCACCGCCGCACTGGGCATAAAGATCGGCACCTCTGACGCGCTCACCCTCATAGGCAGGGCCGAAGGCGCAGGGGATTTCAATATTGGCGACCTGAACCTTGAGGCCTCTGACTTCAACGGATTTCTGAACCATATCGGCATGGGCAACCGGGGCCACAACATGCTCGTAGGTACAGATACCGGTCGGGAGGATCTCAGGAATCGGTGTGTCGGCAATGGTCGGGAAGCCCCAGTTTACACAACCGGCGGCTGCAACACCCCATTCGGTTCCGACATCGCCCAAGGCGTTGACAAAGGCAAATACCCTGTCTTTATTGTATTTCAGGATAGTTTTGTAGTCACCCGGTTTAACACCACCGAATGCCATGGCTGCCCTGTTGGCAAAACCAAGGGCAAAGACAGCGGAAGAAATATCCGGCCCAAAGGGCACGATACGAGTATTCCAGCCGATCTGCATGCCTGCGTCCAGGCACTGCTGGATCAGGGTTTTTCCATTGTGGTTAGCTGCGCAGAAGATATAAAGAGAGCGTTTCTGGTAATCTTCAACAATCATCTTGGCAATCTCTTTAGTGGGGGCAGCACCGACCATGGCGGCAAAACCGGGAGCGGAACCGTCAACAAATTCAACACCGCGTTTTCTTAAGATGGTGTCATCGGCCGCACCCACCCAGAGTTTACCGTTCTCAATATCCGGGTCTTCCTGGGCAATATAGAAATCAGGTTCATTCAGATATCTTAGGGCTTCTTTTACTTCATAAGAGATGATACCGGCCATACCGGCATCCAGTAGGGGCCCCAGGTACGGGAGCCAGTTTTTCAGCCTGATATGGGGGGGGAGAAGGCCCCGGGCAAAGGCCATGGGTCTCTTCAGATCTTCTAAGGTTTCACATTTAAGACCGGTCAAAGAATAGATAACCGGCAGATAGTATGCTGTGTTCGGGAATCCGATTTTTGTGGCTGCATCATAGGTCTGGAGAGCTTTTTCAAGTTCACCTTCAACCTGGGCAACTACTTTGTATCCACCCTGAATGGCAGCAAATGCGATTAGTTTTGACATATTCTCTTCCTCCTTCGTTGAGGATTTATTGTATTATATCCGTTTGTTTTTCAACAATACCATTAGCCTTCAGTTTTTAGCCTTCTAAGGCCTGGCGATCAGCCATATCCATCATGACACGTTCTCTAGCTTTATCGATACCCAGTTCTTTTCTCTTTTTATCGATATGGGCAATCATTTTATGGGCATGCTTGATCGGATCTGCTTCAAAATCCCACATTCCACCATAGATAGTCTCATACTTTTTCATGAGGTAGTCATTGAATACAGGTGCTCCTGAAGTTGGGAAAGTAACTCCGAATACAGTGTAGATACCCGATGCAACAACATATTCTCCAATACTGATGGCTTTTTCACTCATCCATTCAGGGGCAGACCCTGCAACCGGCCAGTCACAGAGATCATTACCAAGGCCGCCTGCCTTTATAACTTCAGTGGCTGCCAGCAGAATTCTTGAGTTATCAACACATGAACCCATGTGAAGAACAGGAGGAATACCTACAGTTTCGCAGATTTCAGCAAGCCCGGGTCCACAGTATGCAGCAGCAGAATCCGGAGTCAAAAGACCTTCCATTGCGCAGGCGATGGCATTACATCCAGTGGTCAGGACAAGGACGTCGTTTTTAATCAATTCTTTAACAACGGCAAGATGACCCTCATTGTGTTTTGTTCGGACATTGTTACAACCAACAACACCGGCAACGCCGCGGATACGGCCATTGATGATATTGTCATTCAATGTATAATAGGTGCCTCTAAATGTACCACCGAGGTGATATTTAATGGATTCAACACCAAAACCTGCCACCTGGGTTGCTTTAAAGTTTGGTATCATGACTTCTTTTTCACGTTTCCCAAAGTTTTCAACAGCCAGGGTTACAATTCTGATGGCATCTTCCATGGCATGATGTTCATCAAATTCAATGTGAATAACATTGTCCTGTTCTATTTTACCCATGGGATGGGTGGTGATGAGTTTTGTATGGAAGCATTTGGCAACATTGGCAAGGTTCTGCATGATGCACTGAACATCCACTACCATGGCATCACAAGCACCGGTAACAATAGCCAGCTCCTGCTGGAGGAATGTCCCAGCTGGGGGAATCCCGTGTCTCTGGAGCATTTCATTGGCCGTACAGCAGATGCCGCCGAGCTGGATGCCTTTGGCGCCCGCTTTGTGTGCCAGGTCAATCATTTCAGCGCTTTGAGATGCAGCAACAATCATTTCAGACAGAACCGGCTCATGGCCATGAACGATAATGTTGACATGGTCTGCTTTCATGATGCCAAGATTTGCTTCTGAAAGGAGTGGAGACGGAGTGCCGAACATGATGTCCTGAAGATCCGTAGCGATCATGGAACCGCCCCAGCCGTCAGCTAACGCACATCTTGTGCCTTGTTTCATCAGGTTTTTATAATCCTGATCAACACCCATGTGAGTCCTGTGCATGATATCAACGATTTCCCGGTCGATATTCCTTGGAATAACACCCATTTTTTTCCAAATTTCCTGTCTTGGCTTAGGTGCTCTTTTAATCCCGAGAACATGGCCTTCGGGTTTTCCCCATTCTGCCAGGGCTTTCTCAGAAAGCTCAAGTGCAATTTCATCAAGATCTCTGTCAATCATTTTGCCGTCAACTTCTATTTCTGTTGCAATATCAAAGTTCTTTGCAACAGCAACCAGTTTTTCAAAATCTTTGATCTTGTAGTCTTGTGTCTCTTTTCTGGCTACGGACCGGAATACTTCTGCAACGGTGCGGCCATGATCTGAATGGGCTGCAGCACCGCCTGCAATCATTCTGATGAAATTTCTTGCAGCGATTGTATTGGCAGTTGCACCACAAATTCCTTTTCGGGTATCTTCGCCTTCAATACCGGATTTGGTAAGCGGGAGCCTGCAGGGTCCCATTGAACAATTTTTACAGCATGTCCCCTGAGAACCTATATTACAGGGTTTCATATTTTCAGCTCTGTCAAAAACAGTTTCAATACCTAATTGCTGGGCACGTGCAATCATCTGCTGCGTTGCACGATCAACAGATGCATTCATCGGATCAGCCAGTTTCGGTTTTTTATCGGCTGTTTCTTTTTTTTCATCTGACATTAGAGGTTCCTCCTCATAGTTAAAATATATATATAATTTGATTACATAAAAATTGTATCATTTTTGCAATCTGTTATTTTGCAATCTATTAAGCACAAGCTCTTTTATGGAGCTTATTAAGATTGTCAATAATTTTCTCAAGTTCTGTTTTCTGAATTTTTGCAGCTGTCATGGCTACTGTTCCCACAGGCGCTACATTTCTTTTAGCAGCAGCTTTTTCTCTTTCAGCCGCACGTTTTTCTCTGATAGCCTGTTCTTCAGCCTCACGCTTAGCAACGGCATCTTTTTGCGCTTTTTTCTCAGCATCAGCTTTGGCTTTGGCATCCGCTTCCGCTTTGGCTTTTGCATCGGCATCGGCCTTGGCTTTGGCGGCAGCATCGGCTTTTGCCTTTGCTTCTGCGTCAGCCTTGGCTTTGGCATCGGCAGCCGCTTTGGCTTTTGCTTCAGCTTCAGGATCTGCCTTTACTTCTACTTTAGGTGCAGGAGCTGCTTCAACTTTGGGGGCTGCGGCTTTTGCAGCCGGAGCGGCAGCTTTTGGCGCTTCTTTTGCAACCGGAGCTGCGGCTTTGGGCGCAGGAGCTGCTTTTTTCTCTTCTTCAATGGTCAGGTTCGGGGCCTTTGCCATGGCGGCAAAATCAATATCCACATCATCCATCCGTTTTTTAATGGGAGCTACATCCTTGGCAGAACCGCCTGCATAGATAAGATCGATAAATGCTTTGGCAAGCTTGATGGATTCGGGATGGCGCATGATCAGGATACTGGAACCGGCCAGAAGATAAGAGACAGCGCCGACGGCTTCCATGAGGATGGCACGTCTTTCAGGATCACCCAGTTCCGGGGCATCGGCAACCGTGAGTTTGGCTTCTTTGCATTTCCAGACTTCATTGCCCAGGTTGTTTATCATGGGGTTCTGAAGTTTGTCGTCGCCCTGGGTCATGGCTGCCATAGTGAGACGCTCCATGACGGAATAGGAATATTCAAGACCATACCCGAGACCTCCGGTGGTGGGATCAACAATGACCTTGTCCAGGGAAACCCCCAGGTTTTCAAGAAGAATATTGACCTGTTTGGCAAGGTTGACGTCAATGGGGGAAGAGGAAATGACGGTATGCCCGTATCCCATGGCTGCCGCACCGATTCCCTTGTAGTTCTTTTCTTCAACCGGTCCGATAATCAGGTTTTCACCCTGGCAGGCTTCGCATATTTTTTTCAATACTTCCCCGTCTTTTGCAGGAACTGCACATCCCCAGACGATGAGAGGGACCTTGACGGCACCCAGAACTTTTTGAACGGTTGCGGCTGCTGCGTCAGGCCCTGCATCCTTGTCATTGGGGTCCGTGCTTTTGAGCTGAAGCACAATAGCCTCGGCTCCGTATTCTTCCACACATTTTTTTGCCCAGGCGGCAGGGTCTGAATATACATCTTTAAACGGTGCTTTTGCTGCCTCTGCCCAGTCTTCCGGAACCATATCCCAGATTTCCATTGCAATCATGGGCTTATTGGGCATTTTTCCTTCAAACTGATAAAACGGATAGCTGGTTTGTCCACCGACCGTAACGGCTTTATCACCTTTTCCAATGGTGATGCCTTTGATACTGCCGGCATAGGTTTCTTTGGCTATTTCAAATCCCACTTTTACCTCCTAAGATTATTAAAGATAGTTATGAGTTGGGGGGGGTTAAGATTAAACTGAACAGACCTTGTCAAAAAAGGGCAAATATGAAATGAAGCAATTAAATCAAACTCAGTCAACACTAAATTGAAATATCTCTCCATCTATAAGCCCTTATCATGTCTCAATTTATAAAATAACAAAATATGACTTATAATTTGTATGGTTTTTTGTCAATAGATGAGTGAATTTAATGGTCTTGGCCTTTTAATCGCCAAAACCCTCATATAATAAGGTGTCTTGCAATATAGCTACAATGTATCAGCTTGGTTGAATGAAATTTAATTAATAAATTGGAATTGAACCAGCGAAAAATATTGATTTTTTTTGTTTTATTTAATAGGTAAGGTAGGCAGTCAGGATTTTAAAACCAAGATGTATATCTGGTTTCACCATTATTTTTTTTAACGGCTCTGTTATGAGTCCAAAGCTATAAAGGAGTAGTAAATTCATGGCACTAGATCCAACCAAACACAAAGACTGGGAAATCGCAGAAGATGCGGAAAAGACAATGCTGACCATCTATGAAATCGGTGAAAAGCTGGGATTGACAAAAGAAGAGCTCCTGCCTCAGGGCCATTATATTGCCAAAATAGATTTCAGAAAAGTGCTGGAACGTCTTAAAGACAAACCCAATGGGAAATATATTGATGTAACAGCCATTACCCCGACACCCCTTGGAGAAGGAAAGTCCACTTCCAGTATGGGTCTTGTCCAGGGTCTGGGAAAACTCGGCAAGAATGTCTGCGCTGCCATTCGTCAGCCTTCAGGCGGACCGACCATGAATATCAAGGGTTCAGCAGCCGGCGGCGGTCTGGCCCAGTGTATTCCCCTGACACCCTTCTCACTCGGGTTCACCGGCGACATCAATGCCATCATGAATGCCCATAACCTGGCCATGGTTGCATTGACTTCCCGTCTCCAGCACGAAAGAAATTATACGGACGAGCAACTGGAAAGACTGTCCGGAATGAAGAGAATAGACATTGATCCGACAAGAGTGGAAATGGGCTGGATTATGGATTTCTGCTGCCAGTCCTTAAGAAATATCATCATCGGTATTGACGGCGTAAACGGCAAATCAGACGGTTTCATGATGAAATCAAAATTCGGTATTGCCGTATCTTCAGAAGTTATGGCCATCCTGGCCGTTGCAACAGATTTAAAAGACATGCGCGAAAGAATGGGTAAAATTGTTGTGGCCTATACCAAAGCAGGCAAACCGGTTACAACCGAAGACCTTGAAGTTGCCGGCGCCATGACGGCCTGGATGGTGGATGCCCTCAACCCGTCTTTAATCCAGACCCTTGAAGGACAGCCGGTCATTGTTCATGCAGGGCCCTTTGCCAATATTGCCATCGGTCAGAGTTCCATTATCGCTGACCGGATCGGTCTCAAACTGGCTGATTATCATGTAACGGAATCCGGTTTTGGTGCAGATATCGGGTTTGAAAAATTCTGGAATCTGAAATGCCGTTATTCCGGGCTTAAACCGGACTGTGCCGTTGTTGTCGCCACCATCCGGGCTCTGAAATGCCATGGCGGCGCTCCGGTACCGGTTCCAGGAAAAGCCATGCCCAAAGAATATTTGACGGAAAATGTGGACTGGGTTGCAAAGGGCTGCGCTAACCTGATCCATCATATTAGAAATGTCAGAAAGGCCGGGATTGCACCTGTTGTTTGTATTAATGCATTCTTCACCGATACAAAAGCTGAAATTGAAAAAGTTCGGGAGCTTTGCGAAGCAGAAGGTGCAAGGGTTGCTCTTTCCCGTCATTGGGAACTGGGTGGAGAAGGTGCCATTGAGTTTGCAAAAACCGTTATTGAAGCCTGTGAAGAGAAAAATGAATTTAAATTCCTCTATGAACTGGATATGCCGGTTAAAGAAAGAATTGAACTCATTGCCAAAGAAGTTTACGGTGCAGACGGTGTTGACTATTCTGCAGAAGCGACTAAGGCTCTTGCCAGAATCCAGGCAGACCCGAAACTCGCAGGCCTGGGCCTCTGCATGGTGAAAACCCATCTGTCTCTCTCCGACAACCCGACCCTGAAAGGCGTGCCCAAGAACTGGAGACTCACCATCCGTGAAGTTCTCACCTATGGCGGTGCAGGCTTTATCGTTCCAGTGGCAGGGGCGATTTCCCTCATGCCTGGAACAAGCTCGAATCCGGCCTTCAAGAGGGTTGACGTAGATGTTGAAACCGGTAAGGTACAGGGTGTGTTCTAAACACTGAGATTCTGTAACAACAGATATCTATAAAGCAGATAAGAAAATGGCGTTCGGTCCTGAGACACTGAGACACGAACGCCATTTTTTATGGATAAAAGGTTGTATTTAAGCGTTCTGCATTTCACACGCCAGAAGGGTATGTTTGCACAGGACCGATGTGGTAACCGATCCGACACCGGCCGGTACGGGTGAAATTTTTTCAACAATGGGTTCTGCCTGGGCAAAATCAACATCACCGCAGTATTTTCCCGGGTTGTCAGGATCGGCATTGATGCCGACATCAATGACTATCTGACCCGGTTTTACAAAATCCGCTTTTACCATTTTTGCCCGGCCCACGGCAGCCACCAGGATCTCGGCATCTTTACAGACATCCGGCAGATTCTGGGTTCTGGAATGGCAGATGGTGACGGTGCCGTGTTCCCTTAAAAGCAGCATGGCCATGGGTTTTCCAACCACCAAGGACCTGCCGAGAACTACGCATTTCCTTCCTTTTATAGGGATATTATAGAAATGAAGCATTTCCATGCAAGCTGTCGGGGTGCAGGGAGGAAATCCTGTAGAATCATCTGTGAATACTTTTGCTGCGCCGCCGATGGTGAGGCAGTCCACATCTTTTTCCACGGGAATCAGGGATCTTATTTTTCTTTCATCAAGGGTTTTTGGAAGCGGGGAAAACATCAGGATGCCGTTGACGTCTTTTTTCGCTCCGATTTCCATTACAGCCTTTTCAAAAGAGGCCTGATCAATGTTTTCAGGAAACTCAAAAACTTCTGAGTCCATTCCAACACCTTGGCATGTTTTTTTTGCCCCGCCTTCGTAAAACAAATCATCCGGCCGGGCGCCCACCCTGATGATTCCAAGTTTGGGAGTGATTCCCCGGGTCTTCAGTTTTTCGACCCTGTTGATAAGCTCTGCCTTGATGGCATCTGCTACCGGTTTTCCTTTTAGAACTTCTGCCATTTCTTTTCTCCCTATTTTGTCAATTTGGAAACCACAAGATTAAAAGTTGCATCCGCAATTTTGGTTCCGTCAGCCAGAAGCTGATTCATTTCCTCACGGGTATTTTTGACAAAATCCTGATCTTTGATGGTGTTTAAATTGATAATGACATTGAGGCTTCCTGAAACCAATGCCGCTTTCATAAATGCGACGCCGCAACCCACGTCGGAAATGGCGATCATGGTCCCGATCCGGCCCATTCTTTCATGGATTTTGATTCCGGCATAGGCTTTGCGCATAATTTCCATGGGAACGGAGCAGGCTGTTTTGCAGCATTGTTCCATGGTTCTGGCTTTATATTCGATTTCTTCGGGCGTGTTCTTTGGCAGCCCATAGGCCTTGGAAAGGGGCTCGAAAACTTCTGCGTCTTTATCCACAAGGGCTTCAAGCTCCTTAATGATTTTTACACCCTTGTCAAGAAGCTCTTTTACTTCTCCTTCAACATCTGCATATTTTTTCTTCCCAACAGTCAGATTTCCCACCATATTAGAAAGGGCCATGCCGATGGCACCTCCCATGGCAGCAGCACCACCGCCGCCCGGAACGGGTTCTTTTGAGGCCAGGATAGTGTTGAAATCTTTACATGATTTATCCAGCATTGACATATTAATGGTCTCCTTTGTGTATTATTGATGATACTTCAGCCTTTTATCCAAAACACCTATAGCGAACCCCTTTTTATCTGTCAAATCAAATTTGATTAAATTTTTATTTTCTTCCAGTCATGATAATGGGGGAAAGATCCTTGTTCCCAAATCTACCGGGACATCATTTTTTTGTACAAGGCAACAATGAAAAAGGCGATCAGAATCTGTCCCGATAATCCCTGGAATAGCATAATGAGCTTGCTGAAGCCGAAAGGGAGAATATCGCCGAATCCGACAGTTGTGAAAACAACACCGCTGAAATAAACCAGATTGCCAAGCGTATCCATAAGGCCGGATGGATTTTTTGATCCGAATGATAGTATTTTGTCTCCCTGTTGAACTCCGAATATGCCATAAAGAACGGCAGCCGCTAAAATATCAACAGCCATTGTCATTAAAACGTTCAACGGACGTTCACCATAACCGGTTGTCATGTCCATTAGTTTGGAGAAAATACGGGCAGGAGAAAAAATAGGCATCTGTTTTCTCTGCATGATCTTTTCACGATGGGAGAAGGGGCTTTCGTCCCTGCTGTGGCCCTGGTCCCTCAAAGAAAGTTTGATGTTTCGATAAATTTCTTCTGCTTCCTTATATTTTTCCAGTGCCAATTGCCGGTTGTTTTTTTTCTCTGCAGCAATACCTTCTTGCTCATTTTTGATGACAAAATCTTTATTCCAGTGAGCCATATCGAATTTTGCTTTATCCAGATTGGCCCCAAGCAGATTGACATCCTTGAGGCAGGCCGATCTGAGGTTGGCACCGGTTAAATCGGTTTTGAAAAGATTGGCTCCTCTCAGGTTTACCCTATAAAGATGAGAATAGGATAGGTTGGCTCTTGAAAGATCAGCGTTCCCAAGGTCGGCACCAATAAGGGAAATATCGTGGAGATTAAGCCGTTGCATATTGAATCCTTCAAGGGATTTCTCCTGACGAGCTATTCCTTCAAGCGTATGGCGAGCGTTTTCATCTTTTCCCGGGATTAGATCTTCATGTGTGTGCCATTTACAAAAATCAGAATCCCCAAACGTTTTATCATCACACTGACTGCCGTTTTTCAAAATATATGCACATTGTTTTTTCATATCGCACATTGTATAGCATTTTTATTTATTTTTTCAAACAGCAGGAATTGAATCAGCACTATGGATTCCACCCCTTTTGGTTTTTTTCAAAGGTCAACAGCAGTGTGCCGTCTACAATAGTGACGGCTGCAGCCGGGCATCATAAATGTTTTTTCAATTTCTTTTTTAAGGGCGAAACTTTCCAGTATCCTGTCTGTATTGCCTGTGACAAATGAAATGAGCTGGATTTTGTTTTGTAAAATGATGTCGGCCGCTTTTTTCGAGATGGCACCACAGATCAATGCGCAAACTCCCAGATGGTTCAACAGGCTGGCAAGATGTTCCGGTGTATCCGGGTTAATGGTTTTGAATGTTTTGTTCACAACCAAAGAGTTTTCTATCTGCGCTATGAGCAGGTTACCTGAAGCATCAAAAACAGGGGATATTCTGTTTCCCCATATGGTTACAGCAATTTTCAAATTTATCCTCTACCGGAGTTGTGTATTACTGTGTTTTACTGCAACTGATTGTAAGTCATACGATTGCAAGTGATGTGCCTGAAGGCTTGTTTTTTCTCATTGCGATAAAAGGATAGTGATTTTAACAGGTTATTATTGGGCAAGGAAGGGTTCAGGGAGAATGTCCAAGACAGGGGTCGCAAAGGCACGACTCAGGCAACCGCATTCATGCAACGGAATAATGAACAGGCCATGTATCGGGCTAAGGAAAAGACAAAAACGGTTACAGGGTGATTCCCAGTTTCTTGATTCTCCTGAAAAGGGTGCTTTTGTGGATACCAATGTCGATAGCGGCTTCGGTACGGTTATAATTGTTCCGTTTCAGGGCCTCAAGGATGAGTTTAACCTGCGCCGCCTTGACCGGGTCATTGGATCGGATATCATCCATGGTCCCTGTGTCATCTTCCACATTCTCGGCATTTAAAAAAGCCGGCAGATGAGCAGGCTGGATATAACCTTCCGTACAAAGAATAAAGGCATGCTCGATGATATTTTCAAGTTCCCGGATATTGCCGGGGTAATCGTGATTCATCAAAGTGTGGATGACCTTTTGGTCAATTCCCTGGATCAATTTGTTCCTCCTGACATTGAAACGGGATATGAACCGTTCCACCAGAAGCGGGATGTCTTCCATCCGTTGTCTTAACGGCGGCAGTTTTACGGTAACGACATTGATCCTGTAATAGAGATCCTGCCTGAATTCGCCTGCATTGACCATGGCAGCCAGGTCCTTATGGGTGGCGGCCAGTATACGGATATTGGTTTTCTCCTTTTCCACCCCACCCAGGGGAGTGTATTCATGGTCCTGGAGAACCCGTAAAAGCCTTACCTGGAATGCCTGACTGGTATCTCCGATTTCATCAAGGAAAATAGTGCCGCCGTTGGCCAGAGAGAACTGTCCGGGCTTATCCTTTACTGCACTGGTGAAGGCACCTTTTTTATACCCGAACAGTTCGGATTCGAGCAGGGTATCGGGAAGCGCCCCGCAGTTGATGGTAATAAACGGCGCATCCTTTCTGTGGCTCATGTTGTGCACGGCCCTTGCGATCAGCTCCTTACCCGTGCCGGTCTCGCCCTGTATAAGGACTGAGGCGTCACTCTCTGCAATCTGGGGAAGAATATTCAATATTTTTTTGATGGCCCTGCTGCTGCTGACTATGTTCTGGACGGTAACGCCTGCTGATATCTCTTTTCTCAATTCTTCCACCAGGGAATGGTCCCTGAATGTCTCGACCCCACCGATGACATCCCCGTTTTTGTCAATTAACAGGGAGGTGGAAACGGTAATGGGAATCCGTTCCTGCTCATTGTTTATGATATAGCCGGAGGTGCTGATAAAGGGTTTTCCTATCTCCATGGTCTTTTTCAATGCACATTCCGCCTCACACATATTAGATCGGAATACCTCCCAGCAATGCCTTCCGATGGCTTCTTTGCGCGAAATACCGGTGATCTCTTCCGCAGCCCGGTTAAAAGAGGTTATTTCCCAACTGTAATCAATGGTAAACACCCCGTCGGAAATACATTCGAGGATAATTTTGGTGGTTTCTTCATTCAGGGGGCCGAAAATATTTTTGTTCATTTTTAAACCTGTATTCTGCTGATTCACGTCAAAGGCATTGTGGCATAATTCGGTTTTCCCGGCAAGCCCATAAATTTGTGCTAAGGATATAGAGGCCTTATTCCATTTAGAGAATATACCATTGAATGTCAAAGCCCTGAAATCAAGTTGTGGAAATTGGTATTGATAAATGATAGCATAGACATAAAAAAAATCTTTGATACATTTTTTTTAAAAATAAAAGAATCAGCATCAACACGACCAGGGGAGGGGATGTATGGACAGACTGGATGCCGTTTTTTCACCAGAGACCATTGCGGTCATCGGGGCTTCAAACCAGAAGGGGAAGGTGGGACATGATATTTTTGCCAATATTTTATCCGGGGGATATACCGGGACCCTTTATCCTGTTAATCCAAAGGCAAAATCCGTATTGAGCGTAAAATGCTATACCAGCATCGGCAATATTCCTGATCCCATTGATCTGGCCATGATTATTCTTCCCCCCAAAGCTGCCCTGGAAGCGGTTAAGGAATCCATTACCAAGGGGGTTAAAGGGGTTGTGATTGTTTCTGCCGGATTCAAGGAAGTGGGCGGGGAGGGTGCACGGATCGAAAAAGAGATTAAAGCCTTGTGCGCGGCTGCCAAAGTCAGGCTTGTGGGGCCCAATTGTCTTGGAGTCATCAACCCGTCTCCGAAAGTATCATTGAATGCCAGTTTTTCTTCACGGATGCCGGTTGCCGGAAATGTGTCCTTTATCTCCCAGAGCGGGGCGCTCTGCACGGCTGTCCTGGATTATGCCGCTGATAAGGGATTTGGATTTTCTAAATTTATTTCCATTGGGAATAAGGCAGATGTGGATGAACTGGATCTTTTAAGATATTACCACAATGATCCGGACACGGATGTGGTCATGATCTATATGGAAGAATTAAGCAGACCGGCTGAAGAATTTATCACAGAAGTCCGGGAAATGACCTCGGGAACCCATCCCACCCATGTAATTGCCATTAAATCAGGTTCCTCTGACGCTGGGGCCAGGGCAGCGGCTTCCCATACCGGGGCACTGGCAGGTTCTGATGCCTTGTATGACGCCATTTTTAATATGTCGGGCATTCTTAGGTGCGCTACTGTAAACCAATTGTTTGATTATGCCCAGGCCTTTGCCGCCAATAAATATCCCACCGGGGACAGGATTGCCATTATCACCAATGCCGGTGGCCCCGGAATTATTGCCACAGACATGAGTGAGCAGTCGGGCCTGAAGCTGGCCAAATTTTCGGACGAGACCATAAAGGAGCTTAAAAAATATCTGCCTTCCACAGCCAATTTTTATAACCCGGTGGATGTGATCGGGGATGCTGCCAAAGACCGGTATGAGAATACCCTGGCTACTGTATTGAGCGACCGGGGAGTGGATGCAGCTTTGATCATATTGACGCCCCAATCCATGACCGATGCCATTGGCACGGCCGAAGCCATTGTACGAATTGCAAAAAACACCATCAAACCCATTGTCTGTGCCTTTATGGGCGTTGTGGATGTGTCCGATGGTGTAAAATTGCTACAGAAGCATAAGGTACCGGTTTACCAGTTCCCGGAAAGTGCGGCCAGATCACTGGGTGCACTGAGACAGGGAATGAAATGGCTGTTCAGAAAAATTTTGCCCCAGTTTGACCTTACCTATGATACGGCAAAGGCACATAAAATTATAGAGGAAAGTCTGGCTGCCGGGAAAACGGTTCTGGGAGAACTGGACGGATGTGAACTCCTTCAGTGTTACGGTTTTAAAACTCTTCCCATGGCCCTTGCTGTGGATAAGGCAGAGGCCTCTGCCCTGGCGGAAAAAATCGGATATCCGGTGGTCATGAAGATTGCCTCACCTGATATCCTTCACAAGACCGATGCCGGCGGCGTTATGGTGGGAATTGAAGATAAAAAAGCAATGGAAACAGGTTTTGACGCTATCATGGAAAAGGCCAGGGTCTTCAATCCGGATGCAAAAATCGATGGGATCCTGATCCAGAAAATGGCTCCCAAGGGAAAAGAAGTGATCCTAGGCTTATCCAGGGACCCGGTTTTTGGCCATGCGGTCATGTTCGGCCTGGGCGGTATTTTTGTCGAGGTTTACAAGGATGTGGTATTCCGGTTGTCACCCATGGGGAGAAACGTGGCCCGGAGGATGGTGAGAAGCATCAAAGGGTATCCGATCTTAAAAGGACTCAGGGGAGATAAACCCGCAGATATTGAAACCATTGAAAAACATATTGTTTCCTTAAAAGTCATGGCAGACAACCATCCCATGATCAAAGA
>Ga0156388_1060_pt1 | contig 14227 bp, 8 predicted proteins | sample RifOxyA3_FD_108032 | JGI IMG/M metagenome (GOLD analysis project Ga0156388, IMG submission 108032) | Desulfobacterales bacterium RIFOXYA12_FULL_46_15
GGTCGGCACGACAACAGCAACCTGTTTTCCATCATTAACGGCTTTAAATGCCGCCCGGATGGCAACCTCTGTTTTCCCATAACCGACATCCCCACAGACCAGCCTGTCCATGGGGATAGTGGATTCCATGTCACATTGCACATCATCAATGGCTTTTAACTGATCCCGCGTTTCCTCATAAGGGAAGGATGCTTCAAAATCATTATAATAATTGTCCGGCCGGCTAAATGAGAATCCGATATTGGCTTTCCGTTGTGCATAAAGATTTAATAAGTCTGCTGCCAGCTTTTCCACTTCTTCTTTTGCTTTGGCTTTTGATTTTATCCAGGCCTTGGATCCGATTTTATCCAGAAGGGGTGAATAACCCTCTACACCGACATATTTACCAATCATCTCAATACGATCAACTGGCAGATAAAGTTTATCATCATCCTGATAAACGATAAGAATAAAGTCTTGAACAAGTTTGTCGATTTTCAGGCTGCACAATCCTTCATACCGCCCGATACCATGTTCATTATGAACGATGATATCTCCGTTTTTCAATTCTTCCGGTGCAATCAACTCTGTTTTCAAGTCTCTTTTTGAAGACCCCTGCCTTCGAATTCTTTTTCTGTCAAAAATTTCATTTTCAGTAACAATGGCAACAGAATAGTCCTTCAAAACAAATCCAGACGATAGTTCTCCAAAAAGATAATAAATGCCGGGAGGACTTTTCATTGCAATGCTGAATGATTTACAGGGGGAAGGCTCAAATCCATAGGGCTGCAAAAGGGAAATTAATCTTTTGGCCTGTGATTCCTGTGTCAGGACGCATAAAGCCTGTCCTGCCAGATGATGTTTTAACCACTCTGCCAGGGGTAATAAGGGATTATCTTTGAATCCTTCCCTTTTTAATTTTAAGGAAAGATCCAGATTGTCTTGGTAACTGAATTGAAATACAGGAGCACCATCGACAAAAAAGGTTTGAGAAATCTCCAACTGCTGAAATACTGTATTTTGATTTAATAAAATATTGGATTTGACCTGATCCCAGTCAAGGTAGATGGATTTGGGCTCAACACAGAGCCTTTTCTCGGCAGTAGCTGTTCTGTAATGATGGTGTGCCTTACCTCCAAACTCTATTGCATAGGATTCAAGTTCATCTGGAAAATCAAGAATCCAAAAACTATCAGGAGGAATATAATTGAAAATTGTATCCGGTTTCTCATAAACAATGGATAACATGCTCTCAATACCGGGAAATCTTCCGGACTCCCGGATTTGGTTCACATATTCCCGTATCTTTTGTGAATCAAGTCCGGCTAACGTCCCGGCCTGACGCAAACGGGCAAGGATATGGGGTAATTCTTCTTTTGTTAAAACAGCTTCATTGGCCGGAGTAATCACAAATTCAAAAACGTCTTTAAATCCCCTTTGAGTATATGGGGAAAAATATCGAATGGACTCTACAAGATCTCCAAAGAATTCAATCCTGACAGGATAAAAATTCCCTGGAGGGAAAATATCGAGAATACCGCCACGGACGGAATATTCGCCCGGGTCCTCCACAAGAGAAGTTCTTAAATATCCTCCTGATTCAAGTTTAAGGATAAGGGTATCCCGATCCATTTCCTCATTAACAATAATCAGCTCGGCGTAATTGTTCAGGCTTTCTTTTGGGATAAGTCTTTGCAATATCGTGCCCACAGTGGTGATAATAATCAGTGAATCTGCTTGGGAATTCGTGATTCTGGACAAAGCGGCCAACCGTTTGATCGACGTTTCTTTATGATAGGGTAATGATTTTGATGGAAGAATAGGGTAATCAGGAAAAAAAACAATATGGCTCTCATCTTCAGGAAGAAAAAATTTCAATTCTTCAATAAAGCTTAATGCCTTATTTGCATCTTTTAAAACAATAACAAATGAAGTCTTTTTTGCTTTATACAACCGAGACGTCAGATAGGCTTTGTGTGATCCATCTGTCGGGATGATGATGACGCTGCTGTTTTGAAGGCTGATATCTCTGAATATATTATTTGAATTTATTGGCAAGGTCATTATCTATTACGTAAATACAAGCTTCATTAGCCCCCTGGATGGTGTATCCGAATTTTTTACAAAGATTATCCACCAGGAATTTCACATCTTTTTTGATTCGTTTGTCATGGGTCTTAAATTTTTCAGTATCAAAATCCTTGATTGCATTCCTGAAGTTTTCATTTTCGATAAAAGGTTCTAGGACCCTTTTTTTCAGGTTGTGTACATATCGGTCATACAGGGATTCAAACAATCTTGTTTCCGTAATGTTTTTTTCCTCTATCATAATCTCATGGGTAAGGGTTCGGGTGGTATATTCTTTTAATACGTCCTTTCGGATTTCATCCCTTCTTTTCTTGTCCATATTGGAAGAAATAAGCCGGTTTTCGATACTTTCAAGAAAAGCTTCAGTAACGTGGATTTCTTCTTTTGTAAATATGCATTTTACAACTGAATCAATTTCGTTGGTAACGGCTGAAATATAATTTTTAATATCTTTGGCAATCTGCTCTTCGTTATAATAATATAAGGATTCTTTGACCTGCTGGAGAACGCTGTAATCATACATCCGTAACAAAGAATCCATAAACCCAGGCGGAATCATTCGTTTGGCAGTATCATCCAGTTTATTGATAAACGTACATAAATCAGACATATTGACCAATCGATCTTCTTTGGCATATTTGGAATAGAACTGATCAAACAATTTAATGGAATCACGCCCGGATAATCCTTCTTTTCCATAAATTTCAGACTCTGCAATTATCTTTTTCAGCATCTTATTGTCAAGTGATTTAATATCTTCTTCCTCAAGCCATTTAGGAATATTACCTGAAAATAACTCCATTTTTAGCAGCATGAGCTGGTCATCACAGAAATTTTTATATTTTGCAGGGTCTTTAATCCATTCGGCAAGTGCCTGTGATTTTTTACCGATTCGTGTACAAATGATAACCCTGGCAAAATTTTCGAGAACCATAGGTAAAAAACCGCCTTCAATATGACGTCCAAAAATATTGATAAATATTTTGACTTCCGTCTTCATATCCAGAATATATGGAATATCAATATATTGAATCCTGTCTTCAAAGGATGGGAAATCACGAATACTTCGTTTATCTTCCGGGTTCATAAGGGCAAAAAACAAAGAATCTACCCGTTCTTCAATATCTTCTACCTTATGAAGTCCTTCACTGATGATATTATGAAGCTCAACCATTCTCTCAATATTATGCGATTTTATATCCATGAGCGCATAAATTCCATTGTTGATTTTTGCAAACCGAGAATACAGATAGCTGATAATATTGCTGTCTTGAAAAAGTGAGTTGATACGGTTTTGGAGTATTTCATTGGAAAGGACGTTCTGCTTCAGCGGGCTGTCTCCAGGGTTAAACACACTGATGCCGTTGCCTATCCTTCGATTGAAATAATAGGGTCTGGCATAAAGCATTTTATAAACTTCGGATGGATTCCCAAGTCTTTCCAACAATGAATGATATATAGATGAACAGATTGTACAAACTTCTTCTTTAAACACCCATTCATATTCTTTTTCAGTGAAAAGACGCCATTTGAATTCATCATTTTTAATCAGTTCATCCAGAACAATTCTTCGTTGATCCTTGGGAATTGCAAGAAATGGATTATCATGGGAAACACAGGGAATTTCAATATATTCAGCATCCGCGCTTCCGAATATTTTTTCATTGGTTCCTTGTTTAAAAGTGTCTTCACCTTTTTCAACATAGTGGATAAGCTTTTCAAAGGCAGAAACCGTCAGGGATTTTTCTTTATCCTGCAATTTTTTAATATTAAGCCGCCATACGATTTCATATCTGAGTCCTTCTTCTGTATTTGCGTATTGTTCAAATTTTTTCAGAAGATTATTTAAAAATGTGCTTTTCCCACACCCATGTGGCCCATAAAATATATATATTCTGTTTTGTTGTGCCCCATGCCTCAAATACTCCATTTGTTTCATAAACCGGTTGGCGAAAAGCATATCGGTAAAGAACGGGTTCTCTGAGCCTTCAACAAACAGCTTTGAACAATCATAATTGGTAAATGAAAGTTGATCGCCTTCTTCAGATATTGTTTCTTCAGGCTCAACAACATAGGTTTTAATCATATCATGGAATGCCTGAAATATATTTCTAAGTATCTGGGAGGGCTTTGCATTCAGGATTGATAAAAATTCTTCAAACGGAACAGGTTTGAGCCTTTGATAATCAGTCATGTTTTTATCAAGCAGTTCAAGTGTTTGATCTACTGATATTTTTTTTGAAGCATGGGTTTCCATATAGACCTATAACTCCCGTTTATGAAGTTTTCGATTTTCCATGATATAAAGCATCCTTTTCCACCGGATCGGTTCAGGTTTTTTTTCTTCAGTCTGCTGAGAAGAAGGGTCCCAGAAATTTGCATAGTTTGTAGCCGTTTTTCCGGCAAGGGCCGGTTCACTAGTTTCTAGATGGACAGGCCCACCCCATAGATACTCAATACCGATCATAGTATTTTCAATAAAATCAACTTTCAATGGCTTGTTTTCAAATTTATGATTCAGATACAGAATACCATTTTTCGTACGGGAAATATCAACAGAGATCTCAGGCGGGTGATAAAGGGTATCCACTATCATTTTCTTGTAATCTTCTGATTTTTTAGATTGTATATAATACTCTATGGACATTCTTGCATTATTAAACCGTTTTCCTGCAACAAAGAGATTGTGTTCAGTCACAAAATCCTGATCAATAAAAGAATTGATAAATGTAAAATCATTAAAATTCTCACGAATTTTAAGAATATACTCTGCTCCTGTATTTTTGTTCTGATCGAATTTCTTTTTTCCTATTTGATCTTTTAACAAAAAATAGTCAAAAGAATAGCATCCCCTGTCTTCCATATCTTTAATATGCTGAAACAGCCTCATCCCGAGTGCATAGGGATTTAACCCAACCTTGGGCATTGAGGTTACGCCTGCATTAACTTTGGCATAGTCAACTTCATGGCCACAGATCCTGTTATCTCTCATGAATAGATAATCATGCCAGTAACTTGCCCATCCTTCGTTCATAATTTTTGTTCTGATCTGGGGCTGAAAGTATATCGAAGTATTTCTAACAATCTGTATCACGGATTTCATCCATTCATTTTCATCTTCTTTCAGAAATGGAGAGTTCCGGATAATATATTCCATAATATCCAGATCCGATTTATGTTTAATAAGAAGTTCTCTTCGATATAATTCTTCAAATTCAGGGTATTTGCTGATGACCAGACTGAAGAAATCTTCTTTAGTATTCAAGTTTTCATTGTATCTTGTGATTTCCTTAAGATATTCGTTATGGGAGACATTTTTAATTTTCTGAAGAAAGATATCAAAATAAAAATCCGTTCGATTCAATCGCTGCTTTGATTCTGTTAACAAATGGAGATTCAGTTCCTTATGATATCCGACAATATTATCGATACCCCGGGCAAATTCAATGGTGTAATCAAGCCATCTTCCTTTTTCAGACCGAAGTTTTGCTATCAGTCGTTTATCTGAAAGGGCCTGTCCGGTAAGATCAATATCCCAGGTATTCTTATAGAAAAGATTATTCTGAAAAAAATCGATATGGGCCAGGACATGATAAAAAATCATTACATTCAGCCAGTCGGGATTATTATCATTATAAAATGAAATAGCAGGTCGAGTGTTAATGACGGTTTCATATGGATTAGAAGGATATGCTTCATACATACCTTTACCGGAGATAACACGCACATCATGGACCCAGTAGTCATATAATGTCGGGATCATTACCTTTGGGCTGAGTTCTATCATATCCCTATTGGTAACAATATATTCAAGAGTTTCATCATCAAATTTCAAGCCGTGATCCATAGCTCTTAATTTGCATTCTTCCATTATGCCTTTGACATGCTGGTTTACAAGTTCCATATTTCTCTCACTTTCGGGTTGAACGGTCGTATCTCTATGAAATGAGGCTTTTTATACCCTGAATAATTCTTGAGTCATCTGCATTTTCATTCAATACATCCATTTTTAAGAGATTGCTGTGTTTAGTGAGTATTCCTGATGTTTTCAGGTATTTTTCAACCTCTGTTTGTTTTGAGCCCACATAAGAGTGTTCAACAATGGAAATGCCTATCCTGGAGACATAAGTGAGCATTTTTTCAATCTCAACAAGGGTCTGTTTCCCGTCTTTATCCCAGTCATCACCGTCTGTCCCATGAAAAACATAAATATTATAGTCACGGGCAAGGTTTTCCCGCTCAACAATATCATTTACAAGTTTAAAGGCTGTAAAAACCTTTGTACCACCAGCCACCTTATAGGAATAATATTTATAGAAATCAGTAACTTCCTTGGCTTCTGTGTCGTGAAGAATAAACCGGGTTTCAACCTGTTTATCGTATTGATACAGGAGCCAGGAATACAGCATGACATGCTGAGACACAACGGTCTGCGTTACTTTTCCGCTCATTGAGCCGGAATAGTCTCTTAAGAAAAATACAAGCGCCTGTGATTCAAAGTCCTTTTCCCTGGACAAAATTCGGTAAACCAGATCCTGGGGTGAAATGATAAACTTTGTTAAGTCAATATTTCCGGGATCCGGAATATTTCCAAGGGTGATATTGGTTTCAACAATTCTTTTTAATGTAGCTTTTTTATCCAATACCTGACCTACCCCCCTGTTTTTGTCCGTCAGGTCATAGATATACCTTGCAAGCGTTCTTTTTTTCCCTTTATCTTTTAGATTGGGTAGCTGGAAATCCTGGGACAGAACTTTTCCAAGCTCATACGCATTGGATTCAAGCTCGTGATCGCTACCTTCGCCTTGTCCTGGTCCCTCCCCCGGCCCTTCTTCTCCTTCCTCACCTTCCTGAGGACGCACCGGTTGTTCACCAATAACATCTCCTTCTTCTCCCTCACCTGTTCCGCCGGTAGACTCGCCTTCACCCGGTTTCTGGTCAAGATTTATTTCATCATGAACAAATTTTTCCTCTACGGTTGTCGGTACAATGATGATTTTTCCTTTACCACCAGCGCCGGGTTTGACAATTCTACCGATACGAATTTTTCGTTTAAACCCGTCTTCTTCGCGTCTTCTATCTTTTTCAAGAAGTTCGTCAAGGGTTATCATGGGTTTGCCTCCCCTGTTTATTTGTCATCTTCTTGACTGCAGAAATATTCAATGGTTTTCTGGGCGCAGGTCCTGCAATACCCAAGTTTTTCATTCATGGTGTATATCATTCTGTCGTAAAGCTTTTGATTTTCCTCATTGGTTCTGTTGGCAAGGGCTCCGATTAAGGATCCGGCGCCGGCAATATCGGATTTCAACCGGACATCCGTGATGGCTTTAACAAGTTCAAGATTATCCATAAAATCATAGTTTGCATCCACAGAGAGTTTCTGACCATAAATCTTTCGAATTGAGTTTCGAAAGGATGCCCTCTGTTCTTCGGTTTTCAGCCCTAGTCGCTCCTCTACATTCTTAATATACCGTTCATCTATTTTTAATGCCCTGAGCTCTCCGGTCTGGGGATCTTTGTATTTCCACATCATATCAGGACCAAGATGTTCTGCATCAACACCAATGATCATATTGACATAATTCATTACATCTTTTTTAATGGCCAGGGGTTCATCCATGTAGGCATTAAACATCTCAGTCATAATCCGTTCCCGGTATAATCCCCTTGCAATCTTTAGATCTTCCTTGAATTTTGCTCTGTCTGCCGGTTCTTGAACGTAATCGAGAACAGTTCTTTCAAGGGCATTAAAAATATCCAGAGCAAACATACACTGACCTTCATTAGTTTCCGAACTTTCAAGAAGAAGTTGAACTGCCCGGCCCAGATTCCTCTGCCCAAGTCCTTTCTGCCCAAACCGCTTGGTAATATCGGTATCCTGATTCAAAGTATCAATCAATTCAGCCAGGGTTTTAAGGCTTTTTTCACCCGCTACCTCACCAGCAGCGAGTTTCATGATTTCAACCGGGGTCAGCTTATCGGATTTAGGTAATCTTGTTAAAACGACCCCAATAGAAGCAGCATAATTCAAATTGGGATCCTGGTGCAGTACTTTTGAATCCAGCGATCGCTTGGTATCTGTACCAATGGAATATTCCGTCAAATACTTCTGAATCTTATAGTCAGTGTTGTGGGCCACATAGCAGATTCGACATCGGTCAATAATGGGTGCCTCTTCTTTTTCCGACAAAAACGTATCAAACTCGGAGTTGTTACTGGTAGCGATAATCAATGTATCAATGGGCCATTTGAAACCATCCAGCTCAATGGTCCTGTTCTGGATAACGCCAAGATAAACCTGAACCAGGTCTTTTTTATTTTTATAAATTTCATCACTGAAATGAATTCCTCCACCGGCTACTCTTGCCAATGCACCCCTTCTTAAATCAAATCGATAGGGGTTGTTTGTATCAGAAATATGAAGAAGCCGCTGGATGGATTCTTCGCCCATCAGATCAACGGCAGAAGATGTGATTTTATCTTTTGCCGGATATTTTCCAGTAATTGTGCCGAGGCTTTCGATTAACGGAACAGGTGTAATTTCAATAAAGGACAATATTTTTGCGATATCATTATCCGTATATTCGCGGATCTGATTAAAGATATAAGCAGAGCAAGCCCCCAAAGGCCGATATTTCTCATATAAGGCATCAATCTGTTTTTCAGTAAATTTGAATTTCTGAGTCAGAAACTCCTGTGTTTTTTCTTTTGTTTCATAAAGACTCATGGCTAGGATCATCGGGTCTTCATAGGTCTGTGATTCAATGAATTCTATCCTGCCATACCCCCCTAACTGGTTAAGATTTATAAAACGGAACGTATATTTTCGATTTTCAGGGATACTTAAAAACTCCCGGTATCGTGCGCAAAGATAGTCAACGAAAAACGTTTTTCCATTGCCTGGTTCACCAACAAGCACAAATGCCATCTCCCTTGATGAACCACCCTCTGAAGCATCTTTTACAAAGGAGACAAAGCTGTTAATTTCATCATACATCCCAACCAAGTGTTTCTTACCCTGACTGAAAATATCAAACTGATAGGTTGTCTTACCTTTTACCGTAATTTTTCGAACACCAGCATCAAGAATCATCCTTGAAACACCCTGAAAGGCATCCTCAAAAGCTCTTTTTCCTTTTTTAACGTCTTCAACATGATAAATTAATGATTTTAGGTTAACTGTTGCTTTGCCGGCCATCTTACCCTCCTCTGGGCAGCAGGAGGCTTTGCTGCCTTTCAAAATAGGTTTGAATCCTGTTTGTTTCATCCTATGCAGGATGCATAGAAATGAAAATTAGATTTTCCAATAACACTGATCAATGTTTATAGAGCGAGTCTTGGTCTGTATTTACACTTGGTTTGAATATAACAATATAAAAAAACACTGTCAAATATTTTACTGATTTTTCCTTAAATAACAAAACGATTTTAGGAAATTAAGTAAAATAAATTTTAACAGGCCTTTATTTATTTTTAAAAATTCAATAAACTCATGAAAATTGTCGATTTAATCAATGCTATTTATTATGTTTCAATAATGAGGCAAGGATGACCGGGAAAAAATTATTATCTGCTTTAGACATTGCTGAAGAGTTGAATGTCGGCAAAGCAACAATAAAATTTATATTAAAAAGATTTCAAAAATGGCTGCCACATGAGCTGATCGGCGGCATGCCTTATTACTTGCCCGAAAGCATAGGAATAATCATAAAAATAATTGAACACCTTGAAACAGGAATGCTGCCCGGAGCAATAGATAAACATTTTGATACACAATTAAAATCAGATACGACTCACATTCTGAATTCTTCCATAGACCTTATACAGAATGAGGATATACGTCTAAATAAAGAGGGTGTGGCCCTTTTAAAATCTCTTTTCAGTGAACTTGGCGAGCAACAGAAAAGAATTGCCTTGGCACATGAAAAAAGAGCTGCTGCCGAAGAAAGAAAAGCAGTGGCCATTGAGAAACGTGCTGAAGCTGAAGAAAAAAAAGCTGAGGCCATGAATAATATTGCCAATGCGTTGCAGGAAATGAACAGATTCAGAGATAGGGGGGCTGAACCCGCCGCTCAAAAAGTAGCTCATCATGCTGCCAAAGCCATGATCCTTGATGGAACCGATCCGGCATATGAAGATATTAGAGTGAAGGATACTTATGAAGAGATGGATTCAGATATGTCCGATCTTTTTGGTGAAGGTGACTTGATTAAGGAATTAACCGCAAATGACACACCTTCAGATTCTCTTGAAGCTGAAATGGAAGATCCATTGAGTTGCTTGAATGATATTCCGGAAACTGATGATTTATCCCTTTTAATTAAAGATGAGCTACTAGAGGACAAAAACCGATTAATTGTATTAGACGATCTGTCTGCTTTGTTGGAACATGACTTGAAAACCACAGAAATTGAAATTGATGATTTGTCGGCGCTGCTTGATAATGACTCATTGGAAACGGTTATTACAGAAGGACTTGATGATTTATCACAACTTATTGATGGGTTAGACAAAATTAAAGACATTACCAAAGAAACAATCTTTTTAAATCCTCATGAACCAATGGATGATTTGAATAAATTAATAACCCCTATCGATAGCCTGATGGATGATCTATCAAAGCTCATTGATTCCACTGAAACAGTTAATAAATCCTTTTCAGAAGAAGAAAATATAAAAAAGACAAAAGCAATAAGCATAGACATCTCTCCTGATGATGATATTGATAAATATAAAGCGGCTATCATGAAGATTATTCTTGAATTAAAAACAGAGGGCTTTAACGCGGAAGACACCACTCTTCTGCTGAACAAAAATAAAATCAGAACACTGTCTGGAAAACCTGAATGGAGTCAGAAAGCAATTTCACAAATCTATAAATTCATGACTTCTATAAAATAATACAGCCTTATTTCGCACCGGCTTTTTTTGCAAAACTTGTATCAACAAATTTATCAAGATCAATCAGGCTTGTCATGATTTTCATTTCATCCATCATATATTTCTGAATTATATCCAGATCTTTAATAATCGGGAATAGTTCTCCTGTTAAAATGCGATCCGGCGGATCAGTGAGAACCTTGAAAATAACATCTCTGTCTTGAGACAGAAAATCACCGCCAATAATTGAAGCAGGCTCTGGTTGAGCATCAATTGCAAGCCCGGATCTCACAAAACTATTACAAATTTCCTGAATTGCTTCAGGGTATTTTTGAATGATGTCATTTCTCACGACAAAAACACAACATGGATGCTTGGGCCATAAATCTTTGGAAAGATAAAATTCTTCCCCATGGCCTTTGGCAATAACCTGTGAGCCAAAAGGCTCTGCAACTATAAAACCGCCGATTTCACCTTCTTCATCATATTCTAAAGCTTCCGGCATCTGGAACGGCGCTACAACTTCCAAGGTCACATCTATGCCTTTTTCCGTTGCCCTCCCCGGCTTTAACCCCTTTTCAGACAAAAGCCTATGGAATAGCATGTTATGAACTGAAAGCTGATAAGGAATCAAAACAGTTTTGCCGGCAAAATCCTCTATTTTTTCAATATGGGCCTTTTTACTTTTAACCAGAATGCTGCCGGCCTTGTGGGCAAAAAGAAGCAGCTTCAAATCAACACCTGATTTAAATAGATCCATGGCGGTTGGAGCTAATATCAGGGCACCATCCAGTGATTTGGTGGAAATAGCATCGGCAACCTCATTCCATCCATTTTTCAGCACGGGGCTAAGCGTACAATGTTCAAAAGTTTCCATGCCTTTTTTTAATTTCAGGTTAGTCACGCCAAGAATTAGATGATCTGTGATTTTTAGATAACCAATCTTTATTGCAGGTTTTTCCGCCATTGTGATACCCTCCGGATTATGTGCGTGGATTTAGCCAATATCTTTTATTATGCTTAAGTTATTTTCAATGTCAATAACAAACATTAGTAAAAGTATCCTTGTAGTTTTGACAGATAAAGTTCCCCAAGGCTCAGATCTTCGGGAGTCGTAATTTTAATATTAAATTTGGAACCTTTGATTATGTGCACTTTCCCTCCGGAATGTTCAAGGATTGAAGCATCATCAGATCCAACAAAAGATGTTTTTGCTGCATTTTGAAATGCCTCGATAATAGGTTGCAAATAGAAACACTGCGGTGTTTGAATGAGATAAAGATTCTCTCTACTGATTGTTTTATGAATGCTCAAATCAGGTTGAACATGCTTAACCGTATCAGAAATTCTAATTGCAGGGACACAGGCACCTGATCGCACAACTTCTTTGATACAATCCCGGATTATCTCCTGGTTAACAAAAGGGCGGACTCCATCATGGATCAGGACAATGGCATCGTTTTCAGATATAGACAGATTGTGTATATATTTCAGTCCGTTAAATACAGAGTCCTGTCTTTGATTTCCTCCTGCAATGAGATGAATCTTATCTATTAATCCATAAGGTTCGAGTATTTTTAATCTGCAGTATTCCATATCATCTTCCGGAACCACAAGGATAATTTCCCGAATATCCTCGCTATAGTGGAATACCCTAACTGTTCGGGTAAGAATTGGAATTGCATGGAGTAAAAGATATTGCTTTTTTGTGTCTGATCCCATGCGCAACCCCTTACCGGCAGCTACAATTATAGCAAAATGATTTATTTGGGTCATATCAGCTCAAATAAGACAGTTCTTTTGGCAAAGGGATACCTTTTCCCATGAGATCTTCCCCATAATTCACATTAGAAAGTGTTTTAATATCCTTTAAGGCACGTATATCCCCTTTAAACTGAACTGTTTCGAGTTCTTCCTTTTTTATTTTCCCTCCTGCCCATTGGATATCCAGCACACTGGATGCATCAAATACATCCGTATTAACAAGCATTTTTACTTCTCCTCCGTAATGCTGAACAATTTTGGCTACCAAAAGGCTTGGACGGCTGTGAAATCCCCTGTCTCTTGGAATGCCCACCTCGATAACGGAGGTTTCCATGTTTTCATTCAGTATTTTCAGTGCAACAGCTTTTCCGGATGATAAAAATTTCCAGGCATAATACAGACAAAAATTGACAGCCCGATCCAGCAAAACATCTGGATCAATCAGGCTGGATAGTGATTCACTTATATTTTTGTAAACATCCTTGAACCCGATATCATGAAGATGGCGTTCATAAAAATGCAAAAGGCTACCGGCAACCTGAAGCAGATGAAATACAATTGAAAAATGGCTTCTAAGCTGTTCAAGGATTGAATTTTGAGGAGAAGATTTAGTATTTACAACATATGAATCAAATGAAGATTGTATATTATGAATCAGCATTTCATATCTTCGAATGATGACTTCATTGAATTGTCCGGGGACAAGCGCATTGATCTTTTTTAAATCATATCGCTCATAGAAGGCAAACTGTTCAAAATCTTTTACAACCTCTAAAAATTCACTGGAAATCCGTGTTAAATTTTCTCTTTGCTGAGCTTTGGAATTAAAGTCGTCAATATTATGATCAAGCTGTTGAATTGAAGATATTCCGGGGAAATAGCTTAAATCATACCCTGTATTCGGCAAATTAATTTTAAGTCGACGCGCTTCCGCAATAACAATCGGGGCTGCAAGCTTAATGGATTCTTGTAAAATTTTTAGAGTGTCAAAAGCTTCGAGCTTGAAAGTTTCATATCGATTCTCTTCAAAAAAATAATATTTAAATCGATTCAATATATGCCTCTGGGAATAGCATGCCAATGCAAGATGTCTTATAGTAGCAGATAATTCACGATAGAATATCCATTCTTTATTCTTTTTTGCTCCATGGAAATCAAGAAAATCTTCTAAAATATGAGATGTTGTAATCAGTTTTGAGTATAATTTTTTTGTAAAAATATAGCTGTCATCATTAAGCTTATCAACAAAAACAATGCATTTCAGGTATTCAAAGGAAAAGATATTGGCTTTTTCTTTAAAAGAAATATCACATATTAAATTCATCATAAAATCCAGGGGTTAAAATCGGTCTGACCAATTAATAAGCCGAATTCTGTTGCCTGTTATTGTTACCTCAAACAGGCCAACGATCATTCATCTAGGATACACGTTGCCGTGTACCTCAAGCAACCTACCCGAAAACTTGGGCGGACAACCCTCAAACGTTTCCCTATTTGGTCTTGCACCGGACGGGGT
>Ga0156388_1062_pt1 | contig 13815 bp, 14 predicted proteins | sample RifOxyA3_FD_108032 | JGI IMG/M metagenome (GOLD analysis project Ga0156388, IMG submission 108032) | Desulfobacterales bacterium RIFOXYA12_FULL_46_15
GTTCTGTAAGCTACGGCAAAATTATCCATGGCGGTTCTTAAAAATTCATTGTCCAGGGCCGTATCAAGCCTGTGTTTATATTCTTTAAAGCTTTCATTCTTTTTCATGGTCTTTCCCCCGGGATCAGTATGATATGAAGTTCCACCGGTCCATGGACACCGATGGCAAGGACCCTTTCAATATCGGCGGTCCTGCTGGCCCCTGTTATAAATGCCGTATAAGAAGACGGCTGGCTAACCATTCCGTCTAGCTCTTCTGCCATATCCAGGGCTGTTTTCCTTAAAGTGTCCGTTTCAAGGATGGCCACATGGGTTTCACACAACATGGTACAAAGCCGTGTGTCTTCGGAATCGGAATTCAATACAAGGGTCCCTGTTTCAGCTATGCCGAAATCCACCCGGGTCAACCCCATATCGATCCCGCCGGGAAACCGGCGGAGGTTATCTTGGATAAGGGTAATCCCGTTCTCCTTACAAAAAGATGCCAATGCTTCATAATGGACACCGTTGAGATCAGGGGCGGCAAGGATTTTCCCCTCACCGGGGTTTTGAATTGCCGGCATAAGATTTTCAAAAGGAGTTTTCTGCCGGCAAAGATCAACTGCTTTTTCCAGGGCTTCCTGCATTCCGCCAGCCTCGTGGACAATTGCCGAAACCAGGGATGCCCGTTTTTTAAATTCCGCTGTTAATTGTTTTTCATTCATAGTGTTTTCATCCATGGATTCAGCCCTTTTTTAACTTCCGAAAACCAGATCCGGTAACCAGGTCACAATAGATGGGAACAGGCATAAAATAACCATGCTGACAATCTGAAGCAGTACAAAGGGAACGATTCCCTGATAGACATGCATCATGGTATATCCTTTTGGTGCAACCCCTTTAAAATAAAACAAAGCATAGCCGAAAGGCGGGGTTAAAAAAGAAGTCTGAAGGTTGACACACATGAGCATGGAGAACCATAAAGGATCAAACCCGATTTCCATGGCAATGGGCATAAAAATCGGTACAGTCACCAACAGAATGGCTGCCCAGTCAATGAACATACCCATGAGAAAAACTATGGACATCATGACACCCAGAATCAGCCACCGGTTCATACCGCTGCCGATGAGAAGATCGGCAACCACATCCCCTCCTCCCATGCCCAAAAACACTGTACTGAAAAACTTACCGCCGATAAACAGCATCATGACCATGGAGGTGGTTTTTAATGTTGCAAAACCGGATTCCTTTAATACTGTAAAATTCAATTTTTTATTGCAGGCTGCCAGTATCATGGCGCCGAATGCCCCCAGACCGGCTGCCTCCGTTGGGGTTGCAACTCCGGCCAGAATCGTTCCCATGACCGCCAGAATCAGGATCAAAGGGGGAAGAAGGGATTTTAAGGTCATGGTCCATTTCTGTGCTGCCGTATAGGTAGCGGCTTCTTCCTTTGAAATCGGAGGGCCCAGAGTCGGATCGATATTACACCGGATCATGATATAAACAAAATAAAATCCGGCCAGGATCAATCCCGGAAAGATGGCACCGGCAAACAGATTGCCGACACTGGTTTCCTTTAATCCCGTCAAACCGGCATATACCACCATCATGATACTGGGTGGAATCAGAATTCCAAGGGTACCGGATGCGCAGATGATTCCGGCAGTCATCTGCTTTTGATATCCTTTGCTGATCAGGGCCGGGGTTGCCAGCAGCCCCATGGCAACGACAGACGCACCGACAATACCGGTGGTAGCGGCAAAAACAGTGCAGACCACAACCACGGCAAGCCCCAACCCCCCTTTTATGCCGCCCAGCACCACATACAGGGATTCAAAAAGGGCGTCCGATACCTTGGACCGGTCCAGAAGCTGGGCCATAAGGATAAAAAGGGGTATGGCCACAAGGGTATAATTATTCATCAATCCCCAGACATTGTTCGCAAACATTTCAAAAAGCATTGGGATATTAAGCCCGTTATCGATCAGTCCGAACAAGGTTGCTACCGCAGCCAGAGTATAGGCCAGGGGATGCCCCAGGGCGATGGCTAAAATAAGTGTGGCAAACATTGCCAATGTCATGAATTCAAGGCTCACAATAAATCCCCTTTTAATTTTTTAATGAATGGATATCATTTAATAAATTTGCAATGCCCTGGATCAGCAGTAAAACCATACCGGCTGCCATCAGGATCTTAATGGGCCATATGGACGGCGCCCAACTGGTGGAATTGACCTCAAGACCGATTGTTGAAACATAGGCATATTTGATCAACCACAGGGATAGACAAACCGTTACCGGCATGAATAAAACCAGGTTGGTGACAATTTTTAAAACCGTCTGAATTTTATCCGGTAACCTGGCGGAAAAAATATCGACCCTTACATGTCCGTCATGGGCATCGGTATAGGCCAGCCCGAACATATAATGAAGCCCGTATAAAAATGTAGTGGTCTCAAACCCCCAGGTGGTAGGAGCATTAAACACATATCTTGCAATAACTTCATAGATCACGAAAAAAAGCAGGGGATAAACCAGAAAGGAAAAAACCTCTCCTTGCTTTTTTATTATACGGGTCAGGGTCTGCGATAAGGGTTTCAGCATTCTTATTCATCCTTTATGAAAACATGGGTTTAGGTCGGGTCCGGTTGCCTGTCATATCGGGATTTCAATGGTTACAGAAAAGGCAACCGGACCGTCTACGGGCTCTGAACAACAGGATTGAGAAATGCAGAAAAAGCCCGTGAATTATTCTTATTTTTTCAAGGCTATTCTGATATCGTGCCCCCGATATAGGTTTCATAGGGCCAGGGCGTTACACCGATCCTGGCTTTTCTCCAGACCGCATATTCTTCCTTGAATGCATCCTGGGACTCAAGAATCTTTTTAACTTCCGGTGATTTCTGCTTCAATGTTTCAAGATAGGTCTGGGTTATTTTTCTTATTTCAATCAGGGTTTCTTTGTCCATTTGAACAATTTCGACTTTCTCTTTGATTTTTACCATGGCTTTTGCATTCAGGTTGTTGATCCAGTTCAGGCTCCACAACTGGGTTTCTTTCGCACACATGATGACGATCTGTTTCAAATCTTCAGGAAGCTTTTTCCAGGCATCCTGATTAAAAAAAACACTGCATTGAGATGCAGGTTGATGGATACCCGGCTGAATCGCATATTTTGTGATATCATCAAATCCCATGGGATAATTCATGGCTGGTGCTGAAAACTCAGCAGCATCAATGACGCCCCGCTCAAGGGCAAGATAGACTTCTCCTCCGGGAAGGGGGCTGACGGCAGCGCCCAGATTGTTCATAATGTCCATATACCAGCCCGGAGTACGGATTCTCAACCCTTTGAAATCTTCCATTTTAGTGGCTCTTTTATTGGAAAAAAGCCCCATGTCCTGGCCGGTTTGACCCCCAGGCAATACAAAAAGGTTGAATTTACCGTAAATTTCCTGCATCATTTCAAGACCGCCCCGTTCATAAAGCCAGATATTATACCCTTCCGGGTCCAGTCCGAACGGAACATCACCAAAAGCGACAAAGGCTTCATTTTTTCCTTTCCAATATCCGGGCCAGTCATGACCGACTTCCGCCACTCCCTGACTCACGGCATCAAAACTCTGCATGGCAGGAACCAGTTCATCTGCGGAAAACGGTTTGATATCCAGCCGGCCGGCAGAGGCCAAACGGACACTGTCGGCGAAATGAACGGCAATGTCGTGAAACAGAAGGCCTTTGGACCATGGTGTGACCATTTTCCATTTGATATTTTCCGTTGAGGTTGTATAGGTAACTCGTTGTGCTTCTTTATGACGTGGATCTTCCCCGAATTTTTCCCGTTTTTCGGCTGCATAGGATGCGCTGCAGATAAACAAAAACGCTGCAAGGCTGATGGTAATTAAGGATAAAGCTTTTTTCACGGTTTCCCTCCATTTTTTTAAAAAGGTTGCATGATCTCATTATGGGTCATGTTTTTTACGACCGGTGTTAAAAATTTCCCTTGATTGTCCCTCCTTTCACAATCGATTTATTTGTATTTCACCATACCAATAATCAAATTATATTGATGTTAACCGATTAAGTATTATGGTATGACCAATATTTATTTCGGCTGAATTATTTTGTCAAGAAAAAAAAGATATTGATATATTTTTTTAGATTACCCTTGATCTATCTATAATAACTGGATTATAAGGACGGATGAGCTATGCATTGAATAATAAAATTAAGGTACTACCAATTAATTTTAGTTAAATGAATATGCTAATTTTTAATTGAAGGATGACCGTTGCTAAAGGGCAACAGCAAAACATATGACCATACCGCTTATACCGATAAAACCCAAACGTATTTCCGACCAGGTTTTTGATCAGATCCGGGAGCTTATCTTCAGGGGAAAACTCAAGCCTGGTGAAAAATTGATGACTGAACGGGAGCTGGCACAGGCCATGGACGTCAGCAGGACCACCATCAGGGATGCCATCCAGAGACTCTCCGCCATGGGGCTCATCGTTCAAAAACAGGGGCAGGGAACTTTTGTGAAACCCTATGATACCAGCCATGAAAACCCCCTGGCAAAGGCAATTGAAGCTCAGAATGCGTCCATTGAAGACCTCCTGGAGGTACGCATCGGCCTTGAATGCAATGCAGCATCCCTGGCAGCGCTCAGAGCTGATGAATCCGATATCAAAGCCATGACCCGGAGTATTGAAGAAATGCAGCAGGAAGTTGCATCCGGGCGTCTCGGCACCGAGGCGGATACCTCATTTCATATGGCCATTGCCTATGCTGCCAAAAATCCGATCCACATCCTGATCATGCGTAATTTTTATGATTATCTATTTCACGGCATCCGGGAAAGCCTGGAATCCCTTTATGAAAAACCGGCAAATATTCAGGCCATTATAAAACAGCATAGCACCATCCTTGCAGCCATAACTTCAAGAGACGCCGATGCTTCTTATTCAGCCATGAAAATCCATATCCGGTTTGTCATGGAATTTTTCAGCAAACGGTTCCCGGGCTGAGCCTTTCATTTTTGAATTGATCAGGCCATGTATTCCCCGTCCTGAACCCTGATGGTTCGATCTGAATAGGCTTCCATATCCGGGTTATGGGTTACGACAATCACGGTGTGCCCGTCCTTGTTCAATGACTGTAAAAGCATCATGATGTCGCCGGCTGTTTTTGAATCCAGGTTCCCCGTGGGTTCGTCGGCCAGAATAAGGGGAGGCTTGTTTACGATGGCCCTGGCAATGGCCACCCGTTCCTGCTCTCCGCCGGATAATTGATCCGGCAGCCGAAGGGATTTGGCCGTAAGGCCTACCCGGTCAATGACCTCACGGGCCATCCGGTCCTGGAGCTTCTTTTTTGTACCTGTCACTGCCATGGGAAGTTTAACGTTTTCCAGAACGGTCAGATAGGGAATAAGTTGAAAAGACTGAAAAATAAACCCGATATATTCACTTCGAAAATCCGCCCGCTGTTCCGCAGTCAAGGCATAAATATCCAGGGAATCCACCAGAACCTTCCCTTGGGTCGGATGGTTCAGTGCCCCCATAATGGATAAAAGAGTACTCTTTCCTGAACCGGACCGGCCCATGAGGGTAATGAACTCGGCATCATCAATAAAAAAATCCATATTCCGGATGGCATCAATGCAGGTGTCGCCGCTCTGATAGGTCTTTTTCAGCCCGCGAACCTCAATTAAATGGTCAATCTGCGTCATTTTCATCTCTCTTTCTATAGTGATCTCAACGCTTCGCTCGGGTCCATATTGCTGGCCTTAAAGGCCGGATAAAGACTTGCCAAAAGACTTAAAGCCACAGCCATGAGAATGGAGACAATGCCAAGATATGAATCAATGCCGGCAAAGGCCCCGTCTTTTATCACAATGGGCATAAGGCCATAGGCGATACCATTTCCGGTCACAAATCCCAGGATGCCGCCGATGACCCCGAGGAGCATGGCTTCCAGAAGGATAATCTGCATCACATGCCCTCTTCTGAACCCGATGGCCCTGAAAATCCCGATTTCCCTTGTTCTTTCATTGACTGATCCCATCATGGTGACAAAAACCAGCAACGAACCGATGAGAACCACTATAACGGAAACCCCGAGGCTGAAGGATTTAAACATGTCGATGGACTGCATCTTGGACATGACGGCCTGCTTCATGGCCGTGACCTTTGCATCGGGAAATTTTTCAGCAATCTGCAAGGTCATTTCCGAAATGGGGCATCCCTGGCAGAAGGCAGATATTTCAACCATGGAAATCTTTCCCGCTTTGCCCAGGATTTTCTGGGAAGCGCCGAGATCGGCAATAACGGCATCATCCTCTGACGACCCGGTGGAATTTAAAATAGCCGTAATTTTAAAAGGTATTCCCGAAAGCACAAGGGTATCCCCTGCCTTAAACCCCAGAAGCTCTGCCGCCTGCGACCCCAGCATCACTTCATCTTCTTTTTCAGGGAAAATCCCGTCACTCTTGTGCCACCATGTCTTGAGCGCAAGCTCTTCTTCAAATAATACCCCCATGAGAAGAACGGTTCTGCCGTTCACCGTCACAGGTCCCAGGAGTTTCGGGGCAACAACGGAAAGATTTTTACTGTCTTTAATGGTTCTGATATCTGCCAGTTTTGCCTGGTCCAGTTCCCGCACGCTGTAATTCACCCCTCCCACATCAATGCCGCCATAGCTGAGTGAAAGGCTTTCAGTTTTGGGCACCATGACAATATTTGCCCCGAACCGGTTAAGCCTTTGTTCAATATCCCGGGTCATGCTATCTGTTATTGAAAGAAGCGTGACAACCGTTGAAACACCGATCACGAGCCCCAGCACAAGAAACAGCATACGGCCTTTCCTGCGTCTGATATTTCCAAAAGAGATGTTATGGAGTTTCAATTTCTTCCTCCTCAGCTTTCGATATTGTCAGGTGCTGCCGGTGGTTGACCTCATTGAGAAGCACGGCATCCAGCCCCTTTTGATCAAAATATGCTTTAATACTGTAAACCGTTGCCTTTCGACGATCATACGTAACCACAAGACGGGTATCGTTTTTGTCCTTAACCGCTGCTTTCACCCCTTCGACAACAGTCATTTCCGGGATGATGGAATCAGGCCAGGATGTCCCGGATTCCAGCTTGAATATTGCATCATCCAGGTTCCGCGTGCTAATATAGGAAACAGCCTGGGGAACCGTTGCAATACTTAACCCCGTAATGACCACAAGAGACACAATCACTGCAAGGGTCCCGAATCCGATCCCCCGTTTCTTGATGCCAAGAACCTTTTCCCTTTTTTCCCGGTATTTTTCAGGATCGTAAACCATGAGAAATTCCTTATTTTTTAAATTTGCAATACCAGGAATTGGCATTGATGTCTTTCATGGAAATTAAAAGATTTTTATCATCGGTTGCCCGTGTCAGAGGTGCAGGGTTACATCCGCCCTTGACCTCATTGATTCTGTCCGTGGAAAACCGCATGCCGCAATTGCCGCAAACCATGGAATCCCCTTCCTGGGCATATCCCTTGCCTGAACGGTAACATACATCGCAGGCATCCACGGCAGCCCGGATAACCCCATCCGCACTTTTTACAAGGAAAAAATCCACCATGGTCCCATCCTCTGCCTTGACCTTGAAATAATGAGCCTTTCCATCACTGACGGTTTTTACGGGAATCATTACGTTCCCGTCTTTTGGCGTCAGGGTTGTAAATTTGCCGCCGAAAAACGCAAAGGCATCCGGACCGGTAATAGTGAATATTAAAAAGACAGCCACACTGATCATAATTTTATATAATAATTTCATTTTTTATCTCCTCAAACTCCTATAATTTTTCAGTTGATTCTGATGTTTCAGAAAGTGTGCAGCAAGATCCCCTGCCCGATTTAAAGCCGGTTCTTCTGGATTCAAGATAGGCAAAGGATTCTTTTTCCGGAATAGGTTCAATTGTTACAACCGTCCCGGGATAACCGACTTCGGCCAGTTTTCGGGATATGTCTTCTACCGTCAAAGGCAAGGTAAAATCAATGGCAATTAATTTCCTGAAAAGGTTAGTGCCCATGCCTGAATATCCTTTCAAGGACAAAAGCCCGGTGCTGATGGTATTAAAGCACGCTCCGCACGAAAGGCTGTCTATTTTGATGACGACCCTCTGAATAGAGCCGGGATCAGCTTTTTCAGCCGTCCCCTGTTCCGGGGCAAATATCAAAAAAGCCCCCATAACTCCAATGATGACATATTTGAATGCTTTCACAATTTCCTCCTGCTGAATGATTAAACCGTACACATTTTCTCCTGATCTACATAATCAAAAGCTGTGCCGGAAATGCGAATAAAGACTGATAATATTTCAACTGGCTGAATTTACAAGGTTAATTTCTGAAGTTAAAAATGAATCCGGTTTATGGAAAAGCAGGCGATTTTGCAGACTATTCTACATCCCTTTGCAGAATTGTCTCTAATCTTACATACCATATTTTTCCAGACGGTATAAAAGGACATGCCTTGGGATTTTTAATAAACGGGCAGCTTCGGACCGGTTATGGCCGGCTTTTTCAAGAGCCTTGAAAATATATGCTTTTTCAATATCTTCAAGGGCAATCCCCTCATCCGGGATTTCAGGGGAAAGGGCGGAAAAAGAGGATTTTTCAACCTGCAGATGAAGGTCTTCAGGCTCGATCCGGCTCTTTTTTCTTAAAATGATACAGCGCTCGACAATATTCTGAATTTCCCTGATATTTCCCGGCCATAAATAAGACTTCAATACTTCCAGGGCCGGTTTTGAGAAATGAACATCTGCCGGGGCATCAAATTTCTTTAAAAAATGAGTGACCAGGGCAGGGATATCTTCTTTCCGTTCCCTCAGAGGCGGGATAAACAAGGGGATGACACTCAGCCGGTAAAACAGGTCTTCCCTGAATCCGCCTGAGGCAATATTCTTTTTCAAATCCAGGTTGGTAGCTGCAATAATCCTGATGTCAACGTTCTTTGTCTTGTCTGCGCCCACCGGCTGTACTTCTTTTTCCTGGATGGCCCTCAAGAGTTTTACCTGGACATCGGTGGTCAGCTCTCCGATTTCATCCAGGAACAGGGTGCCGTTGGCCGCTGTTAAAAAATGTCCTTTCCTGTCCTTGACGGCACCGGTAAAAGATCCCTTCACATGTCCGAAAAGTTCGCTTTCGATGAGGCCTTTGGGGATGGCCGCACAATTGACAGCAACCATGGGGCCGTTGCTTCTGGGGCTGTTCTGGTGGATGAGCCGGGCCAATACTTCCTTGCCCGTGCCGGATTCACCGGATATAAGAACCGTCGCTTCGCTGTTGGCGGCCCGTGATGCCGTATCCAGCAGCTCTTTCATGGCCGTGCTGGCAGACACAATACCTTCGGTACCGGTCAGGTGGTTGATTTCATTGACCAGGAGCTTTGTTTTCGTTCTCAGCCCTTTAAGCTCCAATGCCTTTTTGCAGGATAAAATCAAGGTGTCCCGTTCAAAAGGTTTGGTGATAAAATTAAAAGCACCTTTATGCATGGCCTGGACAGCCATTTCGATAGAGCCGAATGCGGTCATGACAATCACAGGGGTATCCAAAGCCTCCTGTTTAATCATTTCAAGAAGCTCAAGACCGCTCATGTCTCCCAGTTTCACATCCGTCACCACCAGATCAGGCGCATGGATCTTGAATTGTGACAGTCCTTCCCTGCCGGAAGCAGCCGTCACAACATCAAAGCCTTTTGCGGCAAGATTGTATTCCGTTACCCGTCTCAGGCTTTGGTCATCATCGATCAATAAAATCATATCAGACATATTGAATTCCTTTCTTCCCTGTCTAATAGCTGCCTGCATACCTTGTAAAACTTTTCCACGCAATGCATGCCATATATGTAATTATGGGATATCTTGCCAGGACCCTGGCTATCCGATTGGCACATTTTACTTTTTATTGATCAATCAATCTAACAAAACAGATGCTTTGGATTTAATTTTAGAAATAAGTTGATATATTCATAATTGCCTCTTGAATGACATTTTTTTTATTTGCATGTCCTATTTACGTATCCTTTTATAGTACTAAATGTGGACTGAATGTCAAGAAGGGAGAATTTTTTAAGATGCCGGGACGGTTCAAGACTCAATAAGTCAGGCCTAACTTTTTCTGTTGACAAAAAAATAAAGGCTCTGTATATTCTTCTCCTAAAAGTTATATTTTACTAACTTAATTCAAAATTAGATATTTAAAAAGGATAAGGATACAATTAACGGATAAGCATATGTTGAAAGTCAAAACCAAATTCAGACTGATCATTGCCTTTTATATGATGCTGCCTATTACCGTCATCTTCTTTTCCACCCTGGATGCTACCCTATTTTCGGACCATTACTTCCAAACCGCCTTAACCCTCTGCCTGGCAATAACCATCGGCCTGGCGCTTTGCAGCCCCCTGCTCCCAGGGTTTAAATGGATTTTTTTCAAACAGATCCAGCAGATTTCCAACATCTGCTCAAACATCAAAAACGGAAATTATCTGTATTTCCAGTTGCCTAACGAACCCAATGAGACCGGGGATGAAAACGAGCTGATTTTTTTAATGCGGAATATGAACTGGATGATCCACCAGATCACCGTCATTGCCGACAGAATCACCAAAGCGGCTGAATCCGCATTTATCATTCAGAACCAGGAAGTCCATGTGTCCGCCAGCATCGGCATTGTTGAACAGACCCTTGTCTATGAAAATGCAAACCACCTGCTCAGGGATGCAGACCTTGCCATGTACCATGCCAAGGATTCCGGCAAAGCCCAGTTCAAATTTTTTACCCCCCGCATGCATGAAGACCTCATGGCTTCGGTCACCCTGGAAAAAGAACTGAGAAAAGCCCTGGAAATAGACGAACTGGCCTTATTTTTGAAAATTGTCAAATCCATCCTCTCGCTTTCCAAGAGCCTGGGGCTGTCCACGGCAGCCGAGGTATAACAATAACAAACAAGGAGATAAACCCATGTCCGATATCCTGTCCGGATTCATGAACATCTGGGAAGTGGAATCCCACTTCAAATGCCCGGTGATCGGGGCCATGCTATCCGTTGAAAAACACAAGAGTATCCTGATCAAATGCGGGTATGACATAAAAAAAATGAAACCTTATGAATATCATCAGGTCATCATGGGCAAGCTCACGGAAGAAAACAATGTCTCCGTAAAGGTAAACAATTTTATCCGGAGTCAGGCCCACAGCCAGATGCTCCGGATTGCAGGCTTGGATGATGCAGCGGTCCGGGCACTCTGGAAAAAACAACTGGAATCGGGAAATGTCGGCCCCATGATGTATGCCGTCATTTCCCGGAAAGATACGGGTGTTGAGCTGCTTTGTGATATCCACGGCGAAGTCCACATGCTGGCCCATGCCAATATGGCCGGCATATTTGATGTCCGGCAGAAGCTGATCAAAATGGAAGAAACCCTCAGCACTGTGAAAAAAAAACTGACCCGGAAAACTGAAGACATCAAACAGATGTCCCAGGCCGGGAAATTAAGCGCCCGGAAAATAACCGCCCTTGAGCTTGAAAACCAGGGACAAAAAAAAAGAACCAGCACCCAAAAAGCCCTGGCCCAATCTGCCAAAGACCGGCCAACCGTCTTTGGCCTGACCGCGGCAACCATCTCATCCCTTGAACAGGCCTTGGAAGCCGGAAAGGAAACGGCCAGGGCCATGGAAAGGGAGAAAAGAAGCCTTCAGATCGAGCTTTTCAGCACAAGGAGTGAAAATGAACTCCTCAAAAAAGAGATGCAGGCCCTGGTAGACGGGTTCCGCTCCCCTGCCGTGCCTCCCTGTTCCGGGACCGGCGGGTGCCCGGATGAAACCTGCCCCCGGTACAAGCTCTGTGCGAGACGGGTGTTCATGGTGGGTGGCATGACCAAAATGAAATCCCTGTATAAGGATATCGTTGAAAAAGCCGGTGGTGAATTCGACTACCATGACGGGTATATGAAAAACAGCAGCGATAATATGGAAGCCCGGGTCAAGCGCTGCGATATAGTAATCTGCCCTGTGAACTGCAACAGCCACAATGCCTGCCTCATGGTGAAAAAGCTATGTTACCGGTACAACAAGCCCCTGAAGATCCTCAACAGTTCAAGTCTTTCCGCCGTGACCCAGGTCCTGTTTGATGAGGATGTGACTTAAATCTTTCCCAATACTTTTTCAATGATGCCAGCAAATATCTCCTGCTCTTTTTCCGTCAGATCCGAAACAAGATCTTCCGTCATCCGGAGATGAAATTTATGATGCTGTTTGAAATAGGATTCCCCCTCGGGGGTCAGCTCGATGAGATAGGAACGCCGGTCGCTTTCATGGGGTTTTCTTTTTAAAAGCTTTCTTTCTTCCAGCCGGTCCGCGGCAACGGTCAGGGTGCCTGTGGTCACTCCTGTTTTTTCGGCCAGGTCCTTCATTTTGATGGACCCCGAATGCCCCACTATATCGATGATATGAGCCTGGGTGGTGGTGAGGCCGCTGTCTTTTACAACATCTTCCTCCCAGGAGGACAATTTTTCATAGAGTTCAACGATTAATTGTGAAAGATTTTTTATTTTCATAGGCTATGGTTGTCCTGATTCTTTTTCAGCCTAACTATCATATCAAAAGGTCTGCCACAATCAAAAATATAGTTTGACCATCAAAAATCTTGACAGCCCAAAAACAATCCTTTATAGATTGACCATCAAGTATTTTGATAACCAAACTATATTGAGGCTCATAATGATCAGAAGACATGCCGACCTGACCCTGTACCGGGAAATTTTCAAATCCAAAGATTTTATCCGGGTGGCCCTGGGCGCCTCCCTCATCCCCATGGCCTTGGCCCTGGACCATACACGCCTGATGCTGACATGGGCGGTCCCCCCCGCTGACCTTTTGCTTATCCTTTCCATCCTGGTCAACGGCCTGCCCATCATCCGGGATGCGGCCCTGGGCCTGTTGAAAAAACGAATCAATGTGGACGAGCTGGTGAGCATTGCCATCCTTGCCTGTGTCATCAACGGCAATTTCCTTGAGGCCGCCGTTGTCAGCGCCATCATGGTGTTCGGGGCCCTGGTGGAAGAGGCGGTCAGCGACAGTGCAAGAAACGCCATCCAGAGCCTCATCGAGATCACACCGGAAACCGCGGTGGTTGAAAAAAACGGCCAAGAGGTCTCCCTTAAGGTTTCGGACATCCAAAAAGGGGATGTCCTGGTGGTCCGGCCGGGGGAAACCATTTGTGTGGACGGGGAGATTACCGGGGGCAAAACCGCGGTGGATGAGTCATCCATTACCGGGGAGTCCATCCCCGTGGGAAAGCAGCCCGGGGACGGGGTCTATGCCGGAACTTTGAATATCGACGGATTTGTCAGAATCAAGGCCCTGAAGCTGGGAGAGGATTCCACTATCGGAAAGATCATCCGGATGGTCAAGGCCGCGGAACAGTCCAAAACCGACAGCGCTAAAATCGTGGACCAATACGCCTCCTGGTTCACCCCCGTCATCCTGGCCTGTGCGGCCCTGGCCTATCTCGCCACAAGGGATGCGAGCCGGGCCGTCACCGTCCTGATTGTGGGCTGCCCCTGCTCTTTTCTCCTGGCAGGACCCGTTTCCACGGTGGCCGCCATCGGCCGGGCCGCAAAAGCGGGCATCCTGGTCAAAGGCGGCAAATACCTGGAAAATATTGCCCAGGCCTCGGCTTTTTATTTTGACAAAACCGGCACCCTCACCCTGGGGGAGCCGGTGGTGGTAAAGGTGATTCCCGAGGCCCATACCACGGAAAAGGAGATCCTCTCCCTGGCGGCCGGCA
>Ga0156388_1017_pt1 | contig 13775 bp, 10 predicted proteins | sample RifOxyA3_FD_108032 | JGI IMG/M metagenome (GOLD analysis project Ga0156388, IMG submission 108032) | Desulfobacterales bacterium RIFOXYA12_FULL_46_15
AATGAATTTATTGATCCGTTCCGGGTGGCGGACAGCAAAGCTTAAGCCTGCCATGCCGCCGAGATCGTGGACGCAGAGATGGGCTTTTTTCAGATCCAGGGCATCAAAGAAATCAAGGATGAAGCTGCGAAACATGGCAAGGTCATAGCGGGCAGTTTCCGGCTTGTCTGATTTTCCATGCCCGGGAAGGTCCGGGACCAGTACATAAAAATGTTTTGATAATTCCGGGATCAGGTGCCGCCACAAAAGACTGCTGGATGGCCATCCGTGGAGAAGGACAAGGGCTGGACCGGTTTTGTCTCCCTGGATCAGGGTATTGATTTTCAGGTTGCTTTTTAAAGTGATGGTTTGACATTCCATTTTTTCTCTCCTTTGATTGTTTACTGGCTGGACGGCCAGCCAGTAAAGTGGTAAATTTTTTTCTTATCTGTCCCTGCAGAACAGGTCAACAATTGCGGTTTCAATTCCCTGCCATACAATTTCATTTTTGCACAGGTCAGGTTCGGTTAAAAGCTGAAGCCCCATGCCGTCGATGATCCCGGTGATAATGGCCGCCAGGGTCTCCACCGGCAGGGCAGGGGAGATCCGTTTCCGGTCAGAGGCGCTTTTCAGACCTGTTTCAAGTGCTTTTCTAAATTTTCCGTAAAGAGATGCCAGCTCAGCGTTAACAATTTCACTGTGCCTTGCCACGGCAAATCCTTCAAAAAAAAGGCTTAGAAAATCAGGATCATGTTCCATGACGCCCCGCAGGAGATCGACAATACCTTTTGCATAACCTTTGGGGGTCTCATGATGCTCAAATACGGACGCGATCATGGCAATGCTGATTTCCATGTTTTCCTTTATTACCCTTGCCAGCATTTCATCCTTATTTTTGAAATAATAATGCAGGAGCCCCCTGGAAACCCCTGCTTCCAGGGCCACCAGGCTGATGGTGGTGCCCATATATCCCTTTTGCGCGAGAATGGTTCGTACAGCACTGAGGATGATGTTCTCTTTGGGATCTTTATCGGTTGCAGGCATCAGGCCCCTTTGTCAAGTCAATCAAGTTACTGGTTGGACGGCCATCCAATAATTATCAGGGCAGTGAATTTCCGTCAAGGGAAATTTTAATTATCCGGATATTACGCCTGGGCCTTACGGCAAATATCCGGTTAATTATCTGAGACTTTTTTCATTTTTTTCATTGATTTTTTAAATTCTTCACACGGATCTTCATAGGAAACCCTCTGGGTGAAAAAGAGAAAATCTGCCGGAGGGTTTTTTTCAAATCCTTCCAGGTCAAGGGGAACAAGATATTCCGGCAGTTCCAAAGGAGCTGTGCTGATTTCCCTGAAGGCAAAATTGATCTGGGTCAGACCCGGATCAATGGCTGCCACCCGGTCAATGACGCCCAGGCCGTATTCTGTGTGGCCGCTGCCGATAATTACCACAAGAGGGCCTTTGTGGTGCTGTTTCAGTCTTGTGATGGATAAGGCCATTTTATCGTTTCTGGCAAGCCAGGTATCATAGAGTTTTGTCTCTATCTGTGCATTGCCCATGCCGCAGTGAACTGCCTTGAATATGGAGAACATATAGTCCTTATAGGCCTGGCCGGGCGGCCTGGTTGAGAAAACCTGTTTTTTTTCAATGGGGGTGATGCCTCTGATTCCTTTTCTTGTAATCCTTTTTTTCAAGGTTTCGGGAAGATCAAGCCCTGCGGCTTCAAGACGGTTTTCCCGGGCCAGGGTCAGAAGACTGTAATAATAGTCCCACATAAGATCGGACTGGGTGTCCCAGCCTAGTTTTTTTCTCAGATCTGCTTCAATGATTTTTGTCAGTTCCTTTGAATGGGAAACCTTTCCTGAATCAATAAAATTTAATAGATCAGAAGTATCCTCCATGGAAAAGAATTCAAACCCGATCATGGGGGTGAGGCCGTTTTCAATCAGACTCTTTATGACGCGCTGCTGCATGGCGTGGTGATCCGGATTATCATGCTTTTCAGACAGATAAATCACGTCATGGGTGCTGATTTGTTTGATCATGGTATCAAAACCAACAGGTTCTGATGTCCGGGCGTCAATAAGGGTTCCGATCAAGGGGTCTTTTCTCATCACATCTCTCTTTACTGTAGCACAGGATTGAATCAGGACAGGGATCAGAAAAATCAGAAAAACCAGACACGGTCTGTTCATAGCAGGGCTCCTGTTTGAAAGGTTCAGGGGTTGAATAAAAAAAGATCCTATCAGATCCTATGATTTTTTAAAATAGAGAACCAGGCTTTTCCCAAGGATGGGGTTGAAAAGCCGGTCTATGAATCTTGTCAGAGGCGGATGGTTCATTAAATCCCAGACCAGGAGACGGTGATAGAGGTTGACTGATATAGAGTTTTTTCTATCAAGCCCCTTAAGGCATTTCAGCCACCAGAACGGGGCATGGAGGCTGTGGGCATGGTGGTAAAAATGAAAAACCGCTCCAGATGATTCAATGGTTTTGATCAACCTGTTCTTTTTATAAATCCGGATGTGGCCCATGGGGGCATTGGCATATTCACGGGATAAGCACCAGCATATCTTTTCCGGCCAAAATCTTGGAATGCTGACAGCAAGGGTTTTTCCCGGTTTTAAGATCCGGATCAGTTCGGAAACAGCTTTTCTATCATCCAGGATATGTTCCAGGACTTCAGAGCAGATGACAATGTCAAAGCTATTGTCTTTAAAGGGCAGCCGGGTCACATCCATGCAGGAAAGATCAATGGTCCTGCAAAAGAGGTCGTTCAGTTCCTGATGAAACTCCAGTTTTTTCCGGGTTTCGATCAGGTTGTCAAATATGAAATCCGCTCCTATGCAGCAGGTGTCATCTTTTCGGCAGGCTTCAATGGTGTGGCGGCCTTCACCGCACCCGATATCCAGAATCCGGTCGCCTGGCCGGATGCTCAGCTTGTCAAAATCAATGGTAAGCACGGATAATCTCCCGGTAGGCATCTGCTGTCCGGATGGCGGTTTTTTCCCAGGTAAATTCCTTTAGCACCCTCTGATATCCTTTTTCAGCAAGGGTTTCGCGCTGGGAAGGATCATCCAGAAGCTCCAGGACGGCATCTTTGAGTGCCTGGGCATTGCCGGGCGGAACCAGTTTGGCTGCATCTCCAGCCACTTCGGGCAGGGCGCCGCCTGTGGTGCAGATGACCGGAACCCGGCAGGCCATGGCCTCTCCCACGGGAAGCCCGAACCCTTCATAGAGTGAGGGCACCACGGCCAGTTCGGCCCTGGCATACTCTTTGACAAACCGGTCGTGGTCAATGCGGCCGGTAAAATGGATATGTCTCCCCAGATCCAGTTTTTTGACAAGTTTTTCAATGCCCCCGTTTTCTTTGGGTGTTCCAATGACCACCAGTTTCACTGGCCTTGTTTTCACAATATCGTGAACCGCAAAAAGAAGGTGATACAGCCCTTTTAAGGGAGTATCCGCACTATTGGTGACAATGATGCGTCCCGGTTCTTTTTTCAGGGTGCTCTTGGGATAAAAAAGATCAGTATCAATACCGATGGGAATGGTTAGAAATCTGGATTCAGGAATGTTGAATTCTTTTGCAATGTCTTTTTTTGAGCTTTCAGACACTGTGATGATATGGGAAAGCTTTCTTGCCACCTTTTTCTGCATGCTGATAAAAGAATACCAGCGCAGGGCCTTGAGTTTCTTATAAAAAGACCTGGTGCTTTGAACGGCAAGGCGCCGGTCAACGGTCATGGGGTGATGAATGGTGGCTGTTACAGGCATGTGCCGGGCCAGAGATAAAATTCCATAGGACAGACATTGATTGTCGTGGATGATGTCAAATTTCTTTTTTGTCTCTGAAAGATGACGTTTCACCCTCATCCCAAAGGTCAGGGGTTCAGGATATCCCATGGCAGAAACATCCAGCCATTCAATGAGGTTGACAAAATCTTTGAGTTCTTCAAGGCAAGGAGTCCTGAACAGATCGTTGGGATTATAGAGATCCAGGGTCTGGAGCCGGGTAAGGGTCACACCCGGGTCAAGGGTGATATCCGGCGGGCCTGAGATGACTTCAACCCGGTGACCGAGATCTGAAAGCGCCCGGCTCAGGTTCCGGATATAAACCCCCTGGCCCCCGCAGTGGGGGTTGCTCCGATAACTGATCAGGCCTATGTTCAAAAGGGAATTCATAAAGGAAGGTAAGTGGTGCGCCCGGCTGGAATCGAACCAGCGATCTTCAGCTTCGGAGGCTGACATCCTATCCACTGGACTACGAGCGCATGGGTCCTTATATTAATGGAAGTTTTTGGATTGATCAAGGTCAATATCAAATTTTTCTTTGGCTTCACCCACAACATAAAGAGACCCGGCCACACAAACGACATCCGTGTCATTGGAAGCTGTTACGGCATGGGTCACTGCCGCCTTGACATCTTCAATAATAATTACAGGGCGTTGGGTGATCCGTTCAGCCTCGGTTTTCAGTATTGAGGGGTCAAGGCTTCTGTCAATCTTTGCTTTTGTGATAATCACCTGACCGGCTAACGGCACAAGATGTTCAAGCATTTTTTTATAAGGCTTGTCATTAAGAATGCCCAGTACCAGGGTCAGTTTCCTTTTCTTTAAAATGGAAGTTAGATATTTTCCCAGGACCTTTACGGCATGGAGATTATGAGCCCCGTCCAGGATCACCAGGGGGCTTTCCATGACATGCTCAAGCCGTCCCGGCCACCAGGCCTTTGAAAGCCCTTCTTTTACCAGGGTTTCGGTTAAACCATACCGCGGGTCAGTTGTTTTATGTTTTTTGAAAATGAGTTCACAGGCTGCCAGGGCAAGACCCAGATTCTCTTTCTGGTGCTCTCCCGGGAGGGGTTTCTTCAGACGGACAAAATGATTCTCAAGTCCGTCATAGGTGCAGGTGTCTTTCCCTTGAGTTTTTTTCATGGAAAAATTCTTTTTATAAAAGAATAGACCAGCGGATTTATCTTTTGCAATATTTTCAAGAACCCCACGGCCCGAGGGCTGGGAAACAGCCGTGACAACAGGGACATAAGGTTTGATGATTCCGCCTTTTTCCCATGCCAGGGCCCTGATGGTTTTCCCGAGATATTCCGTATGCTCAATGGACAGGTTGGTGATGACACAGGTTTCCGGGATGATGACATTGGTGGCATCAAACCGTCCGCCCATACCTGTTTCAATAACGGCCCAGTCCACGGTCTCTTTTGCAAAATAATAAAACCCCATGGCTGTAGCGATTTCAAAATAAGTTGCGCTTCTTTTCCCTGTGTCGGCAGCATGAACAGCTTCATAGGCGTTCACCACCTCATCATCGGAAATTTCTTTCCCGTTGATGGTGATCCGTTCATTAAACCGGACCAGGTGGGGTGAAGTGTAGACCCCTGTTTTGAATCCTGCGGCCTGAAGGATGGATGCAATATAGGTGGCAGTGGAGCCTTTGCCGTTTGTTCCGGCCACATGAACCGTCTTGAATTTTTTGTGAGGATTGTCGAGACGAAATAAAATATCTTTGATGGCATCAAGCTCAAGCTTGATACCAAACCGGCCAAGTTTATAGATGGTCTTCAGGCATTCCTGATAAGATATCTTTGTCATTTTTTAAAATAAAAAACCCGGCACAAATTTAAATAAAAAAAATTAATGCCGGGTGAATTTCTAATTTTTATTAACCGTTTCTTCTGCGGGAACGTGAGGCAGCAATTCTTTGTCTTCTAACTGCTTCTCTCATCTTGCGCCGTCTGTACTGACACGGTTTTTCAAAATGCTTTTTGACTTTAAGCCGTTTGAAGAGGCCGTCATTCTGGATTTTTTTCTTTAATATCCGTAACGCACGCTCAACATCATTATCAATAACCTTGACTATAATTTCCTTCAAGAAACATCGCCCCTTTCATAGTGTATTTAAATATCTTTAAAATATTTATAACCCGACTTAGTAACAGACAAACCAATGAAAAGCAAGGAAAAAATTAAGCCTTTCCTCCTTGCGAAAAAGGCGGAAAGGCTTAATAAAATGAGGCTGGAGCCGGGTTTTAGAGTTTGGAAACCAGCTCGTTGGTTACGGATTTAAGGTCTTTTTCACCGGCCAGGGTGATGTATTTAACACCGTCTTTGGCTGCCAGTTCTCTGAAATAATAGGCAGAGGCAAGCGTTCCGGTCTTTGTATCATAGTAAATGGAATGACGTTTATCAATGGCCGTTTCATCCTGGTCGTCATTGCGTTTGGTCAATGCACCGCCGCAGACCCGGCATTTGTCTCCATTGGGTTTGATGGCGTCGATAAAGATATTGTTGGGATGGTTGTTGTCGTTTTCACACAGGCGGCGTCCCATGATCCTGTCTTTTGCGATCTGGCGGTCCAGAATCATCTCAATGACATAATTGAGCTTGATACCGGCTTCTTTAAGGGAGGCATCAAGTTTTTCAGCCTGGACTTTGTTTCTCGGGAATCCGTCCAGGAGCCAGCCTTTTTTACAATCATCCTGTTTGATCCTGTCGAGAATCATGGGGATGGTGATTTCATCAGGAACCAGATCACCCTTGTCAATATAGGCTTTGGCTTTTTTCCCAAGCTCTGTCCCGCCTTTGATATTGTCACGGAAAATAGCACCGGATTCAATATGGGCAATTTTATATTTGTCTTTCAGGATAGCTCCCTGAGTTCCTTTACCGCTTCCGTTTGGTCCGAAAAATAAAACGTTCATTCATTGCTCCTTATATTAAACATTACAATCAACTTTCCCTGTAAATCTCACGAGTTTTAAATATAAGAGTCGTTTTTATTTGTCAAGGTTTCCAGAAAACCTTTGCATGAGGCTCCAGGAAATTTTGGGTTTTTTAAAAAAAAATTGAAATGACGGGTATGAATTTTTTTTTACCTTTCCTTTCCCGGTTATCTGTTGTAGTATCCTTAAAAATTATCATTCTATCTTAACCATACCGGTTGTTTAGCCCATGTGCCGGACAGGATATATCAAAGGTCTAATTTTTTAAAATTTTTAAAAGGAGGATACTCATGTTTTGCCATCAATGCCAGGAAACAATGAAAAACACCGGCTGCAACATGAAGCAGGGAATGTGTGGAAAGCCTGCTGAAGTTTCTGATCTTCAGGACCTTTTTATCTGGGTTCTCAAGGGAATTTCAGTCTGGGGTCATAAGGCAAAGGAATTTAGCATCTATGACGACAAAGCCGGGTTTTTTATTGCTAAGGGACTTTTTTCCACCATCACCAATGCTGATTTTGACCGCAATGATTTTATAACAGGCATTAAAAAAGGAATAGAACTAAGGGAAGCTCTGAAAAGCGAATTTTTAAAAGCCTACAAAAAGAAAAACAATAAGGAGTTTTCATCATCCGTTCCTGAATGTGCCTCCTGGCGGCCCGGGGATGAGGCGGAACTTCTTGCAAAGGCCGGGACCGGCGCCGGAGGATGGCTTGAAATCAAAAATGAAGATGAACGATCTCTGAAATCCATTATCCTTTATGGATGTAAAGGCATGTCCGCCTATGCAGAACATGCCTGGCAGATAACAAAATCATGCCGGGAAGTCTTTGAATTTCTCATAGAAGCACTTTCAGCCCTGGCGGACGGCAAGATGACCCAGGACGATCTTTTCAACCTGGCTGTAAAAACCGGCAGCATGGGCGTCAAAACCATGGCCCTCCTGGATGAAGCCAATACAAAGGCCTATGGAAGCCCCGTCATGACCAAAGTGAATATCGGTGTGGGAAAAAATCCGGGCATCCTGATCACCGGTCATGACCTTGTGGATCTTGAAGAGCTTTTAGATCAGACAAAGGATCAGGACATTGATGTCTATACCCACAGTGAAATGCTCCCGGCCCATTATTATCCTAAATTGAAACAATACCCCAACCTTTTTGGTAATTACGGAAGCGCCTGGTGGGTCCAGAAAGAAGATATGGCAAAATTCAACGGACCAGTGCTGTTTACATCCAACTGCCTGGTGCCGCCCAAACCGGAATATGTGGATAAGCTTTTTACCACGGGTGCTGTCGGGTTTGACGGCATACCCCATATCGCGGATAGACCGGAAGGCGGGAAAAAAGATTTTTCAGCCCTGATCAAACTGGCAAAGACCTGCAAGCCGCCCGAGGAACTGGAAACAGGGTTTATCACCGGAGGGTTCGGCCACAACCAGGTTCTTGCCCTGGCCGATAAAGTGATAGCCGCAGTGAAATCCGGCGCCATTAAACGGTTTATTGTCATGGGAGGGTGTGACGGCCGTCACAAGACCCGCGATTATTACACCGAAGTGGCCAAAGCCCTGCCCAAGGGCACCATCATTCTGACAGCAGGCTGTGCAAAATACAAATACATCAAGCTGGATCTCGGAGATATCGGCGGAATCCCAAGGGTTCTGGACGCCGGTCAGTGCAATGATTCCTATTCCCTTGCCGTTGTTGCCATGGAACTTCAGAAGGCCTTTGGTTTAAAGGATATCAATGACCTTCCCATTTCATTCGACATTGCCTGGTATGAGCAGAAGGCCGTGCTGGTGCTGCTGGCTCTTCTGTCTCTAGGGGTAAAAGGCATCCGGCTCGGGCCCACACTTCCGGGGTTTTTGTCTCCGGGTGTGGCCGCAGCCCTGGTGGAGAAATTCGACATCAAGCCCATCACCACGCCTGAGGCGGATGTGGCCGCCATGATGGCCGGGAAATAGCCTAAAAAGACCGGCCATCCAGAGTTGCCCGGATTTTCATGGAAATATCCGTGAATGTAAACGGTTTTTGGATAAAAGGGATATCATTGTCCGAAAATTCTTTACGGCTGACGACATCTGCCGTATGCCCGGACATGAACACCATCTTCAGGCCGGGATAAAGGGTTTTCAACCGGCGGGCCAGGTCAGGGCCGCTCATCTCCGGCATGACCATGTCGGTCAATACCAGATCGATTCTGCCGGCATGTTCTTCTGCCAGGAACAGGGCCTGAGTCGGAGTTGCCGCCTCCAGAAGCTTATAATTCAGAAAGGACAGGATCTTCCGGGTGACTTCAAGAATGGCCGGATCATCTTCGACTACCAGGATCGTTTCTCCTCTGCCCTCGACAGGCTGGCTCTTTTCGTCTGCCTGAGCGGGGCCGGTTTGGCCAGCCTGTTGGGGCAGATAGATTCGCAGTGTGGTTCCTTTGCCAGGCTCGCTGTAGACATTGATGAACCCGTTGTTCTGTTTGACAATGCCGTATACGGTGGAAAGACCCAGACCAGTGCCCTTACCGGTTTCCTTGGTAGTAAAAAAGGGTTCGAAAACCCGTTCAAGAATTTCTTTGCTCATGCCCGAGCCAGTATCGCTGACCGATAACCGGACAAACCGGCCCGGGACAAATCCGGGGTGGGTGCGGCAATATGCCTCATCAAAGGTGGTGTTGGCTGTTTCAATAATCAGGCTGCCGGTTCCGTCAATGGCATCCTTGGCATTGACACAGAGATTGGCCAGGATCTGGTCGATCTGGGCCGGGTCAGCCATGACCGTCCATAATGCCGTCCCGGGGTGCCAGACAAGTTCAATATTTTCTCCGATCAGGCGCCGGATCATCTTGAGCATGGTTTCCAGGGTTTCGTTCAGATCCAGCACTTTTGGCGCCACAACCTGCCGGCGGGCAAAGGCCAGGAGCTGCCGGGTGATGTCTGCGGATTTTTGAGCAGCCTTGTACACCTGCTCAAGATCCTTGTGGATAGGGCTTGACAAACCCACTGCCGTCATGGCCATCTGGGTATAGCTCATGATGATGGTCAGCATATTGTTGAAATCATGGGCCACGCCTCCGGCCAGCTGTCCCACGGATTCCATTTTTTGGGCCTGTTGATACTGGGCTTCCAATTGAATATGAGCAGTCACATCCCGTTTGACTGCCACAAAATTGATGATCCGGCCGTCAGTACCAAAGACCGGGGATATGGAGGCATCTTCGGTAAATAATGAGCCATCCTTCCGTTTGTTGGTGATATGCCCCTTGAAAGTATGTCCGGCCAGCAGGGTGGTCCAGAGGTTTCGATAAAATGTTTCATCCTGTTTCCCGCTTTTCAGGATACGCGGGGTCATGCCCTGTATATCTTTTTTCAGGTACCCGGAGATACGTTCAAATGCCGGGTTGACATATTGAATTAGTCCTTTCGGATCGGTAATAATGATGCTTTCATCGCTCTGTTCTATGGCGGTGATGAGCCTGTGCCGCTCAGATTCGGCTTGTTTTCTAAACGTGATGTCATCCAGAATGGCAATATAACCATCCGTGCCCCCGTCTTTATTATAGATGGCGGCAGTTGAAAGATTGACCTGAATCGGTGTCCCGTCCTTACGCTGCCGGTTTACTTCGACCTGGGTGAGGACCTTGCCCTGGATCACCTGTTTCCGCAATATTTCGAATTCCTCTATCCGGTCTTTGGGAAGGTAGGGCGGAAGATTGCCCAGAACTTCTTTTTCGGTCCATCCGAAGATTCTTTCAGCCGCCGGGTTCCAGCTTTGGATGCGGCCGTCCGGATCATTCCGGATAATGGCCAGGGGTGAGGCTTCGATCATGGCCCGGTATTGGGCCTCACTATCGTAAAGCGCTTCTTCAATTCGCTTTTTTTCACTGATATCCTGGAACGAACCCTGGACTTTGACGATGGTCCCGCTTTCATCCCGGATGGCGACACCGTTGGTGCGGACCCAAATTTGTTTTCCGGTACCAGTCAGAATTTCCAGTTCCTGATCATAGGGGATACCGTTCCCGGCACAATTTTTAAACGCTTTTGATATCCATTCCCGCCACCCAGGTGCATAAAAATTGATGGCGTCTTTGACACTGGGCGAATACCCCCTGGGCATTTCATGAATATCCGCCACCGTATCAGACCAGCGGGCCGTATAATCGGGCAGGTCAACGCTCCAGCCCCCGAACCGGGCGGTTTCACCGGCAATCCTAAGCAGGGTGTAATTGGCTGTCAGATCTTTTTCTGCCTGCCGGCGGGCCCTTTTCTGCGAAGCTTCATCCAGGGCTCGCCGGATTACAAAAGGGAGACGTTCCAGCCGGTCTTTCAGGACATAATCCACAGCCCCTTTTTTGATCAGATCAATGGCTGTTTCCTCCCCGATGGACCCGGAAACCACTATGAAAGGCACATCGGGCCTGATTTCCAAAGCTTTTTCCAGGGCCGAAAAAGCATCATACCCCGGTAGTTTGAAGTCTGCCAGGATGATGTCCCAGGCTCCGGTTTTCAGAAGGGAAATAAATTCTGCCCCGGTTTCAGCGCGATCTGTTTTGAAAATAAAGCCGGCCTGAACCAGTGCTTCACAGATGAATTCAAGGTCCCTGGGAGAATCCTCAAGGGACAGGAGGTTCAGCATCAGATCTTTATTGGCGGGTGTTTCCATGAACTTCTCCTTATTGGGGCGGCACTTCATTGATCAATGCCCAGAATATGCCCAGGTGTTTTATCGCTTCGATAAATTCTTTGAAATTGACCGGCTTGACCACATAGGCATTGGTGCCCAGCTCATAGCTTCTCTTCAGGTCGGGTGCTTCCCGGGAAGAGGTGAGCATGACAACCGGGATCGTTTTCAGGTCCGGATCACTGCGAACCGCCTTAAGGACTTCCAGGCCATCCATCCGCGGCAGTTTGATGTCCAGGAGCATGACAGCCGGTTTTTCAGGATTGCGTCCTGCATAGGCGCCTTGACACCGCAGGAATTCCATGGCTGCCACACCGTCGTTGACCACAATGATCCGGTTGGCGATCCGGTATTCATTCAATGCTTCCAAAGTCAGTTCAACATCCCTGGGGTCATCTTCGACCAGCAGGATGGTTTTCAATTCTTTCATGTCGGCTCCTTGTCATCGCGGTAATGTAAAATAGAAAACAGCGCCCTTATCCGGTTCTGCTTCGGCCCAGGTGCGCCCCCCGTGCCTGAGAATAATCCGGCGGACATTGGCCAGCCCGATGCCGGTTCCTTCATATTCAGAAGCTGAATGCAACCGCTGGAAAACCCCGAACAGTTTGTGGCCATATTTCATGTCAAACCCGGACCCGTTATCCCGGACATAAAAAATATATTCCCTTTCTTCTTCCTTAAAACCGGTTTCTATCTTTGCACATTCCTTTTTCTTTGAAAACTTGATTGCATTGTCCAGAAGATTGAGCCATACCAGTTTCAGAAGGGATGGGTCACCCTGGACCACAGGCAGTCTGGCGGTCTCCCACCGGATGATACGCTCGGAATAATCATGCTTTACGATCCGGAGGGTTTCCAGAAAAAGATCATTCATATTGAACAGGGTCTGGTGCATTTCCAGGCGCCCGGTTCTGGAAAGGTGCAAGAGGTCGTCAATCAGTGTTCCCATCTCGGTTGCCGAATCAACAATATTTTTAAGATAATGCCGTGCTTTTTCCGGGAGGGCATCTGTAAAACGGTTGGCCAAGAGATCAATATACCCGTTGATATGGCGAAGCGGAGCCCGCAGATCATGGGAAACCGAATAGGTAAAGGCTTCCAGTTCCCGGTTGGCTGCCTCCAGCTCCAGGGTCCTTGCTCTTACCGTTTCTTCCAGATTCTGTTCGTAGGCCTGCCGGGCTTCTGCCGATTTGACCCGTTCAGCCACCTCCCAGGACACATCAGCCAGATAGGATAACAATTCGACGTCTTCGGGTGTGTAATCAGCGGGTTTATTGCCTACACCCATGATGGCCACAACTTTTTCATTCCGCAGGATGGGAACCGTCAGTTCGCGGATTACCGGTGCATGGCCTTCGGGCAGCCCTTTCCGGTTTGGAAGAGAAGCATAATCATTGTGTATCACAGGTTTTTTTTCATGGATGGAGTCAGCCCACACACCGGCTTTTTCGATGGGGTAATGCATTCCCTTTCCCTTTGCCTGGCAGAATTCCTGTTTTGTCCGGGTTGACCAGGCCTGAAGGGATAGCGTTTTCTGGTCGTTTTCAACAAAATGGTAAAAACCGATGGGGCTCTGGTTTATTTCGCAGGCCTGGTCCAGGGCTTTGACCAGAACCGTTTCCAGGGGATGGGAATCTGAAAACTGCAATAATTCCATCCTCATGCGGATCAGGTCCTCGGCCCGTTTCCGTTTGGTGATGTCCAGGTTCACGGCCAGGGCAGCTTCAATATTTCCGCTGCCGTCCAGAACCGGCGCGGAATAGTTTAAGATGGTTTTTTTGCGGCCGTCAAAAGAATCAATTTCAATCATTTCATCCAATACCGTGACGTTTTCCCGGAGGGTTCGGGTCAGTGCCCAGTCGTTCCAGTTTATTTCAAGGCCCGACGGCAGGCGCCGAGCCTTGAAGGCCCGTCCATTCCCGATGGGTTCTCCGATGGAAGGAGCCGCCCCCCATATGTTTCTTCCGGCCTTGTTGCTCCGGATCAGCCTTCCCTGGGCATCGGTCACCCAGATCCCGACAGGCAGAATGTCAATAATTTTATTCAGGAGGCTTTCTCTGGATTGGAGGGTTTCTTCCCTGGCATGTATGGCTTCCAGGGATTTGACCCGCTCTTTGAAATGCCGCATGCGCTGCTGCCTCAAGACCAGGATCAATCCGGTAATGGGAAGGGCAAGAAAGAGGCTGATGAAAGCCAGTGTCCGCCAGAGCCTTTTTTGGACCGGTGCTTCAGATTCATCCCGGTCTGTTTGAACGATCAGGAACCAGGGCGAGCCAGGTACCGGCCTTATATGGGCAATGACGGCCCTTCCCTGATGGTCTTTTCCCGTAACAGGGCCGGTTTCCCCTAGAACAGCCCTGACTGCCGGATGCCCGGTCT
>Ga0156388_1032_pt2 | contig 13745 bp, 9 predicted proteins | sample RifOxyA3_FD_108032 | JGI IMG/M metagenome (GOLD analysis project Ga0156388, IMG submission 108032) | Desulfobacterales bacterium RIFOXYA12_FULL_46_15
ATAGCTTTCTATGTACGGCACCACGATATCACTGTGGATAAACGCAGCAAGACCATTGTGGTTTGTTCTCGCAAGCTGCCTTGCCACAATGACCGAATGAAGGAAATCACCGCCGGTACCACCAAATTTCCGCGGCAGACAGGGACAGAGGAACCCTTGTTCCCCCATTCGTTTCCATATGGATTTGGGAACGATCTTTTCTTTTTCCCATTTTTCAATATCAGGGATCACTTCTGTGTCAAGAAAATTTCCAAGCCTTTCTTCAAATTCAAGATGGCCCTTGGAAAATGTCAGAATTTCCATTGGTTTTTCCTTTTGATCACCTCTTTTGCCAGGCTGTTTTTCAGCCCCCTGCCGCAGGGATGGGTTATCCGGATGGCTTTTGCATCCCTGTAAAACCGCTCCACCTCATATTCGGACATATATCCATAACCGCCCATCAGCTGAACTGCTTCGTCCGCGACATTCACCGCAGCCATAGACGCAGCCGTCAGAGCCATGGCGGCAATGTCTTTTTCAAATCGTCCCTGGTCGATAAGCCATGCCGCCTCAAAAATAAGAAGTTCGGCAGATCTGATCTGAACGGCCATGTCGGCAAATTTGTGCTGTGTGACCTCAAAGTCTGCGATAAACGTATTGAACTGTTTTCTTTGTTTTGTATAGTCAAGGCTCCTGTCCATGGCTCCCCTGGCTATTCCGGCAGCCATGGCAGCCCTGGACACCTGGTCGATTATCAGAAATTTTTGAACAATGTCCAATCCTGTGCCGGGATCGGTCACAAGATTTGAAACCGGAACCGGTACATTGCTAAATTCCACATCCGCAACAGGGCTCATCCTCAATCCCAGTTTTTCTCCCAGGGGGCTGATGTGAATTCCATGGGTTTTCTTTTCAACAATCAACAGGGATGTCTCTGCTTTTGGTGCTTGATCAGAAGGAACCCGGCAAAGGACAATAAAAAAATCAGCAGGCTCTGCAAAAAGTACATATTCCTTTTTCCCGTTCAATATAAGGAATTTGCCTTGATCAACAGCCGTGGCAGAGATATCGGAAAAATTAAGGCAACCGCTTTTTTCTGAAAAAGCACAGGCACATAGTTTTTCCCCATCAAGCATTGGGTATAGAAAATTAGCGTTTATGGCTTCATTTCCGGCAAGATAAAGGCATTCAGCTCCCCGGCAGGCTCCGGCAACAGATGTCCCAAGACCTGAATCTGCAGCACATAATGCACCTGCCGTGAGAACCTGATCGGTCATGGCAAGGCTTGAACCTTGAGCTTCTCCATTCATGTGAACACCTGCAAGCCCAAGCCCGGCAGCCTTTTTCCAGATATTTTCAGGAAATTTTCCTTTCTTGTCCATATCTGCTGCAATGTCCTTATCAAATTCACCTTTTGCAAATTCTTTTGCTGCTTTCAGAATACTCTTCTGGAACCGGGTAAGACTAAAATCCATTGCTTTAGTCCTCCAGGGAAAAAACAAGGCACTGTTCGACCTTGGGTGAAAACCTGTCCGGCAGGGTCTTTTTACCGGAAATCTTCACCTTTTTCCCGATAAGTCCCATTGATGCGGAATCCGGGTCAATCCCTTCAAGGTTTCCCATCATATGAATACCGGAATTGCCAAGGACCAGGGCAACAATAAATGGTGCATTCCGGCCTTCGGCCGCCACCCGGATGACGGTAAAAGTCCGGATGACTCCCGTGGTATCGTATGGTTTTGCTGAAAGGCCGGTGCTGCCGCAATGGTTGCAGTATACGGAAGTATGAAAGGAAAAATTGTGGCATTTATCACAAAAAACTCCTAGAAGCTCCCCTTTTGCAAGACCCTCCTGATAATCCTTGAATAATAATGGCTGTTTTATCATGGATGACTCCTTAATATCAGATTGCAAACAGTTCCGAATTCTCCGCCCAGGGTGTCTACAAAGCCTGTTTTAGCCCCTTTGACCTGCCGTTTTCCGGACAGACCCCTGAGCTGTTCGACAATTTCAGTCACCTGTGCCGCTCCTGTCGCTCCAATGGGATGTCCCTTGGCCTTGAGACCGCCTGAGGGATTGATCACCGCTTTCTTGCTGCCCAGCCGGGTTTCGCCGTTCTTTGCCGCATCATACCCTTTCCCGAATTCATAAAATCCAAGCCCCTCAATGGCAAGGATCTCGGCAATGGTAAAACAATCATGAAGTTCACACAGATCAATGTCAAAAGGGGTGACCCCGGCCTGTTTGTAAGCCTGTGCAGCAGCAACTTCCCTGGGCTTGATTCGTGTCATGTCCGGGTTATTGATCACCGGTCCTCCTGCCGCCTGCCCGGTACCAATAATAAAGACAGGCTTATCCGTCATCTGCAAAGCCTTTTGTTTTGTGGTTATCACAACGGCAGACGCACCGTCTGAAAAGGGGCAGCAGTCCAGAAAATGTAACGGATCAGCCACCATAAAACTGTCCAGGACTTTTTGAACGCTTATTTCTTTTTGGAACTGGGCCTTGGGATTCATGGCGGCATGGAAATGATTTTTTACAGAGACATGGGCCATGCATTCCTGCAGCTCACGGATATCTATTTTGTATTTATCGGCATACATGTGGGCGGCCATGGCAAACACACCCGGAAAGGTAATCCCGGTGGGAGCGCTGTAACCGGAATGGGACGCCATGGCAAAGGTTCTGGTGGCAAGCGGAGTATCCATGGCCGCCACCCGTTCCGTGCCCCCTGCAAGGACCACGTCATACACGCCTGATCCTACCAGGAGGGCGGCCTGCCTTATGGCAACCGTGGCCGTAGCACATGCATTTTCAAATCGAAGTGCGGGAGAACCCATGGGAAGCCCAATGGCTGTATGCACATGGGCGGCCATATGGGCCTGTCCTTCTTCAAAATCACCCAGGCAGTTACCCAGGAAAAGCGCTTCGATATTTTTTGGCTCCAGTTTTGATTCTTCAAGGGCCAGGCACGCAGCCTCGCAGAACATTTCAATACAGGTTTTTTCCGACACCCCGAACCGGGTCATGGCTACACCGGCAATAGCAACTTCTCTCATAAAAAAGGTCTCCTTACCGGTCAGCCATGCGCAGACTGCCGTCCAGACGAATGGTTTCACCGTTGATCATGGGGTTTTCAATAATATGACAGGCAAGCAGAGCAAATTCTTTTGAGTCCCCAAGCCTTTTTGGAAACGGGATCTGCCGTGCAAGAGATGCCTTGATCTTTTCCGACAGCCTGCCCAGGATGGGAGTATCGAATATACCGGGTGCAATAGTGACCACCCGGATGCCATAGTCGGCAAATTCCCTGGCAATAGGAAGGGTTATGCCGATGATGGCGGCCTTGGACGCCGTATACCCCACCTGGCCGATCTGCCCTTCATAGGCGGCAATGGAGGATGTGTTGATGATCACACCCTTTTCACCGTCCGGGTTGGAAGAGTTTTCAACCATTTTTGATGAAGCATGGCGAATCACGTTCAGGGTTCCTGAAAGATTCACCCTCATTGTTTTTTCAAATTTGTCCATGGGCATGGGGCCGTCTTTGTCCAGGACTTTTTCAGGAAACCCGATGCCGGCACAACTGATGGCAAAGTGAACAGCACCAAAGATATCTTTTGTCTGTTGAACGGCTGATTTTACATTCAGGTCATCGGAAACATCGGTTTTAATAAAAATGACCCTGTCCTTATATTCACTGACAAGGGCATCAGCCAGACCTTCATTAAGATCAAGAATGGCGGCCCTGGCTCCTTTTTCAACCAGGAGTCGTACACAGGCAGCGCCAAGCCCGGAAGCACCCCCGCTTACAATGGCGATTTTGCCGGAAATATCCATAGGTTTCTCCTTAAAATGAAACAATAAAAAAAATGTTGTTAAAAGTGATAGAGCAAATCACATGCCATTGAAGAAAAATCCAGGGGATTGGATTAAAAAAGACTTAAAAGCTTTTCAGGGAAAGGGTTTGAGCTTGGCTTGCCAGAGAAGGGCCGGTATAAGGGTTTTGGGATACAGGACATGTCGACTGTCCTTGATCAATGACAAGTGTAATCAATCAAGGACACAAATCTATCATTTGCAAAGGCATTCATTTCCAACCCAAGGTTGCTGCGGTTTTTTTTATTTTATACCGGATCGGATCATTTTTGCATACAGCCAGGAACGGCTGATACCCAAGAGTCTTGCAGCCTTTGCCTTATTCCCGCCGGTCGTTTGCAGAGCTTTTTGAATAAGGTCTGATTCATGATCGCTGACACAGGTTTTCAACCCAGGTCTGGTTAATGGCTTTTCAGCCATTTTAAGAGTTTTTGACCTTTCCTGGAGATAAATCGGAAGGTCTCCGGATTCAAGAAAATTTGTCCCTGCAAAATTAATGGCCCGTTCAATCACGTTTTCAAGCTCTCTTACATTGCCCGGCCAGTCATGGGTGTTGAAAATATTCAAAACTTCCCGGGATATATAGGATACAGACTTGCCAAAGGTCAGATTGTATTTTTCAAGAAAATAATTGGAAAGAAGTTCGATATCCCCCATTCTTTTTCTGAGCGGCGGCAGGTTTAGATGGATGACATTAAGCCTGTAATACAAGTCTTTGCGAAAAGCGCCTTCTTTTACCAGTTTTTCCAGATCCTGGTTGGTTGCTGCGATAAACCGGACATTAACTTTTATGGAGCGGTTGGACCCCACCGGTTCAAAGACCTGGTCCTGCAAAACCCTTAACAACTTGCTTTGAAGGCTAAACGACATATCTCCTATTTCATCCAGGAACAAGGTCCCGCCGTCTGCAGCCTGGAGTTTGCCGGTTTTCCCTTTTTCCAGGGCCCCGGTAAACGCGCCTGGCGCATACCCGAAAAACTCAGACTCCAGCAATGAATCCGGGATAGCGGCGCAATTCACCCTGACAAGCGGACCCCGGCAACATATGCCGGCCATGTGAACGGCTTTGGCAACAAGGTCTTTCCCGGTCCCGCTCTCTCCTGTAATCAGGATATTGGAAACCCCTCTTGACGCAATTTCAGCCTCTTTTTTGATTCTTTTAAATTCAGGATCATTGGTAAGGATGGTGTCAAACTCTATGGAGGCATGGGCCTTGTGACGAATTTCATCCCGGTAATAAGCCAGCTCCTGATCCAGGTTATCCAGTTTCAGGGCAAGCTCCCTGATTTCCGCAATGTCTCTGAAAACGATCTTGCACACAGCGCCTATGATTTTTCCTTCTTGTTTAATGGGAAGGGTGGTAACCACATAGGGCTCGCCGTTAATCATCCGGATCTTGTTTTTTTCCGGCATCCCTGTTTTGACGACAATATGAAGCATGGTGTTCTCGATCACCTCTTTGGCCTGCCTTCCCTCAAGGTTTTCACCTTTCCTGTTGAAAAGCATGGAAGCAGGCCGGTTCAGCATGGTAATCCTTCCCTCTTCATCCACGACAATAATGCCGTCATAGGCAATTTCCATTACGGATTCCAGGGTTTCGTACTGGTGGGTCACGCTGGCCAGTTCAGAGATGACACGTGACAGATCCGTTATATCCTGGAACACGATGATGGCGCCTTTTCCATCCTTTTCAACCCTGACCGGCGTAATATTGCACAAAAGGCTTACAGACCCGTACCGGCATTTGGACGAGATCAACGGCTGCTGCAAGGCAATGGTTCCGGTGATATCCAGGCCTGGGAAAAACTTTTTGGCACAAAGACCGGCCGCTGCCTTATGATCCATATTCAGGATTTTTCCCGCAGCCTTGTTGATATCCGTTATATTCCCTTTTTCATCCACGGCGATCAGCCCATTGTGCATGGTATCATAAATAGCACAGAGCCGGGTGTTGAGCATGGCCTCTCTTGTGAACATGGCCTTGATCCAGTCGGCCTTGCTGAATACGCCTGCTACCCTGTTGCGGTCATTTAAAACAATACCTGTTCCTACCCTGGTTGTCTGAACAATCTTTGCCAGGTCCTCATAGGAAATATCATCCCGGGTAGTGATCGGGTCTCTTATAAAAAATTCATCAATGGATGCAGAAGCGCTGGTCCCCGAAGATATGGCATCATACAGGTTGGATTTGGTCATCACACCCTTTAGACAGCCTTCTGAATCAAGAACGGGAAGGCCGTCAAGCTTTGTTTTCCTTAAAAGGGCGGCAGCTCTTGACAAAGGGTCGCCTGTTTTCAGCGGCTCATAGGATCTGGCAATAATATCCTGTAAGATGGTATCTCTCATGATGGATCTTTTCCTTGTGTTAAGGTCAAGGGCTTAGCACTTTACGCATTAAATTTTCCAAATCGGATATTTCCACAGGTTTCATTAAAAAACCCTTTATGCCTATCGCTTCCGATTTTTCCTTATCGATCCTTTCACTGAATCCGGTGCATATAATGACCGGAATATCCGGCCTGATTGAAATCAATTCTTTGGCAAGCTTATCTCCTGTCATTTTCGGCATTGTCATATCTGTAATGATGATATCAAATTGATAAGGTTTTTTTTTAAATTCATCAAGTGCCTGTACTCCATTTGAAAAAATACTTACTTGATATCCGCATGCTTCCAAAATCTCCTGGGTCGGTCTGAGGATGGTCTCTTCATCATCAACAAGCATGACCCTTTCAATTCCTTTTGTCAGGGGTCTTGTATGAATTTTTTGATTCTCATCCGTTTCTTTTATATTTGCTATTGGAAAGAAAAGTCTGAATGCCGACCCCTTTCCAAGGCTGCTATCTACTTTAATGTAGCCGCCAAGTTCTTTAACAATTCCGTAAACCAATGACAATCCCAAACCAGTACCTTCCCCAATCTCTTTGGTGGTAAAATACGGATCAAATATTTTACCAAGAATTTTTTCATCCATACCATGGCCTGTATCATTAACCTCAAGCATAAGATATTTGCCGGGTACTGCGTGGAAATCAGGGACACGGTTTCGGTCAGGGATTTCAATCCTGTTTAATTTAACATCCAGTATGCCTCCGGTGTCACGCATGGCATGATAAGCATTGGCACAGAGATTCATTACAATTTGATGGATCTGGGTAGGATCTGCCAGGATTGTTGTACCGGAAAGAATACTCTCTTTGATTTCTATGGTCGATGGGAGCGAAGAATGCATTAATTGAAGCGCTTCTTTTACAGGGATTGAAATATCCAGTAACTTTTTTTCCTGTTCTTTCTTCCTGCTGTAGGTCAGTATTTGCCGTGTCATTTCAGCGGCCCGTTTAGCGCATTGTATAATTTGATCGATATGACCCTTTGCTTTCACAGGATTTTCAATATGTTTTTCTGCCAGTTGAGAATATGCAAAAATGCCGGAAAGGATATTATTAAAATCATGGGCGATACCACCGGCCAAAGTTCCAATCGCTTCAATTTTCTGAATTTGCCTGAGTTGTTTTTCAAGGTGTTTACGTTCGGTGATGTCTTCCGAAATGCCCAGGAGATATTCCGGTTGTCCGTTTTGATCCAATAAAGGTATTTTCTTTGTATGAAGTATTCTTGTCTCCTTTTTTTTGGTCTGGATTGTTTCCTCCGGGATATCAAGGAGTTCTCCTTTTCTTAAGGCTTCTTTATCCTTGTTTGTGAAAAAGTCTGCTTCATTTTGTGTGAAAACATCATAATCGGTTTTATTCATCAGCTCTTCTCTGGAAAACCCGGTCAGCATTTCACCTGCTTTGTTGAAGCGCAAAAATCTTAAATCCGTTGCATCTTTAACAAAAATCATGTTCGGAATATTTTCAATGATGGCGTTTAGAAATATTTCACGCTTTGTAATTTCCTCTTCAGCGCGTTTCCGGGAAACCGTCTCCCATATCATATCCGCAAGTTGCTGAATGATTTCGACATCATGATTTTCATAACCGGTTTTTTTGTTCCCCACTCCGAGAATCGCCATGATTTTTTCCCCGCGAATAACCGGAATCACCATCTCACGGATTATCACGGCATGATTCTTTGGCATACCTTTTTTATGCAACAGATTTGTATAGTCGTTGTGGATTACGGGTTTTTTCTCATAAATGCAGTCAGCCCAAACCCCGGCTTTAGAAATGGGATATTGATGTTCCGGTTTTTCTGCCCTGCACATGTTTGTCAGCGTGTTCGTCGACCATGTTTGCAGTGAAACCGTCTTTTGATCCTCGTCAACAAAATGATAAAACCCGATCTCGCTATCTGTGAGCGCCTCGGCTATATCAAGAAACCTTTGGAGCATTTCTTTGACTGAATGGGTCTGAGCATACTCAAAAAGATTCAGTTGTGCAGCTTGCAGATTTTCCTTTTGCTTATTTTTGGTGATATCCTCTACAATAGCAATATGTGAAGTTGTTTTTTCACTCTCCTTCCACAACGGTGATACTGTAAGCTTAGCCCATACAATGGCACCATCCTTTCTGCAGTATCGCTTTTCTATTGAAAATTCACGGATTTTTCCCTCTATCAACAAGTTCTTTTTTTCTAAATCTTTTTGAAGGTCTTCGGGGTGAGTTATTTTTTCAAAAGAAATCTCTTTCATTTCTTCGGGTGTATAGCCTACGATTTCACAATACTTTTGATTTACTTTGATATAAGTTCCGCTTTCGGCATCACACAAGGCCACACCCACGCCCGCCTGTTCAAAGATAGCCTTTAATAGTCCCTCACTTAATTTTAATTGATTAACCGTCTTAAGCAGCTCAGATGTTTTTGATCTGACTTTTCTTCTTAAGGTGAGGTTAAAAAAAATAAGGCCTGAAAAGATCAATCCGGTAAACAGGAGAAAAAAAGAGATATAACGGAAAAATTCCGGCCGGGTAAGGGATTCTCCCATCCATTTTTTATTGATTGCATCATGTTCCTTTTTAGTGATTAAGGCGAATCCACCCTCTACCATTTTTAATGTGTCTGTCTGGCCTTTTTTTACAGCCCGGTGAAATTTTCCGGTATAAAGATTTAAAGAATAGCGGAATTCATTTTCAATATTCATTTTGTAGAGATAATAAAGAGCCGGGGGCTTATCAATGGAAAACACTTTGATCCGGCCCTCTGTCGCAGCCTCTATGATCTCTTTATAACTGTTGAATTTCTTTAAGCTTGTAATTTTGTTCCTTTCCAATACTTCGATACATGCATCTCCTTGCTTTACTCCGATTGTAAGACCTTGCAGGGATGTAATATTGACTATACCGCCAATGTTTTTATGAAAGAAAACAGGAACATCTATCACAGCATAAGGCTTTGTGAACTCATATTGTTCAGCTCTTTTCTCGTTAAAAAAAATAGTGTCGATCACATCTGCCTGTCCATTGAGCATAAACTCCAGAGCCTTGCTCCAGTCCATGGCTATCAGATTGGCCTTTATCCCTGTTTTTTTTCCCCAAAGCACCCACTCATCAACCAGAATGCCTTGAATATCCCCATTGGAATTTCGGAAAATATAGGGAGGATAATTATCATCTGAAACAACTGTAATGCTTTTTAATGTTTTTCCGGTATCGCCGGCCTGCCCCCAAAATGGAAAAACGCTTTGAAGGAGTAAAGATAAAAGCATCAACCATGAAATTTTATATGTTTGCATATCAGCCTTTTTTTATGGTTTTTTTATATTTTGCGAGACCTTGTTTCTGCCGGTTGTTTTTGATTGATAAAGCGCTTTATCCGCTTCTAATATCATGACTTCCGGTTTGTCGTTTGGCTTGGGGATATAAGTAGACACGCCGAGACTGATGGTCGTCCGGATGGCGATACCCTCATATTCCAGAGAAAACACCTGGACCATCGCCCGAAGCATTTCCGCCAGTTCACAGGCATTTTTGCATTGTTCATCAACCAGCAGGATGATAAATTCTTCTCCGCCGAAACGGGCTGTTATATCAATTTTGCGTTTAAATAAGTAACGGATCATCCTTGCCACGGCTTTGAGATATTCATCCCCGGCCAGGTGTCCGTGTTTATCATTGATTTTTTTGAAATGATCAATATCACAGAGAACCAGGGATAATGCAGTTTGATTTCTGGCAGACTTGTACCATTCAAAAGTAAATACCTCATCAAAATGCCTTCGGTTGTAAAGCCCGGTAAGGCCGTCAACCCTGCTCATCTTCTCCAGTTCGATTGACTTTTCTTTTAGCAAATATTCATTTTTTAGTGAGCCCCAATACTCCCTGTTGCCTCTGTGAGCTATTAACCAAAGATATATCAGATAAAAAAAAGTTACGACGGCAAGAGATATATTGATATGATAAAAGATCAATGTTGAAATGGAAGGTGCGAACATAAGGAAACTGAACAAAACCGATAGGCGTATGTCAGGAATATAAGCCACGGCACCTCCGGAGCATAGCCCAGTGGTGCACACCAGCATCAACAGTTTTGTATCGGATTCTCCTTCCTGAATCATGAACATTGTGTGCCCGATACCCCATATCAGCGCAGTTAAACCAATACTGAAAAAGAATATGCCATAATCGATTTTTTCAAATTTATTCGGTACCCATCTGCCGGCCAGCAAATGAAGAAACCTTACCAGACATATACCGATCATTAAATATAAAAAAATGCCTGAAAATTCAGGATGTCGATCAAAATAGCGGTATGAAAATAAAATGACCCACAGGGTAATTATATAAAAGACAATCCCAACGGCAGATCGTTTCTTAAGATCCTGTATCACCCTTGAATTTAATCTGTAATTTTTAAAATCAAATCCTCCACTTATCCCAATGGAAATTAATAAAAACTCACAATATTAAAATACCCAAAAAATTCAATGGGCCGATAACCCAATTTTTAATAGGGTGGCAGCCTATTGAGAATGGATTATCCGCCTATTGAAAATAGTGCTTTCAACCTATTGAATTATATTGACAATATAATATGCTACTCGCGAAATGGATTAAGCCGGTTGTCATTAAACCTTGTAGTTTATGCCTTTCATGGGAGGGTGATATGCCTGTAAAACATTATGGTCAAGAAAATTCAGTCCTAAATAATTGGCCGGATGAATCAACATCAGAATTTATAGCCGATAAAGACATCATTTGTCATGGCAGCGCCCTAAACTGGCTTTCAACACTTTTATACCAATTTCACCAATTGCTGAACCGGATCTGTGATTCTATTAATTTTTGGAAATCGGGACAGATTAATTCGGAACGTGAAAAAAAATCTTTGGCGCTCCAGGTCATCCGTTCCCAAAAATATGAAGCCATGGGAATTATTATGGGCGGCGTCACACATAATTTTAACAATATTCTGATGTGTATTATAGCCAATGCTCAGAAAGGGGAAAGTTTATCCGGAAATCCGGAAATAAAAGACCGCTTTGGGAAAATATGTCAAGTCGCAAGAAAAGCTGCTGAAATATCAAAGCAATTGGTAGACTTAAGCAAACCGGACCCACAAGTTCAGTATGATTATTTTTCACTCAATGATATTATAAAAGAAACAGTGCTGCTTGTCAGGTCGTCCTTTCCGGTGTCAATTCAAATCGAGGAGGATCTTGGCTCTGGAATCGGAATCATCATCGGCAATTCATGCCAGATCCAACAAGTGCTTATGAATCTTCTTGTGAACGCTTATCAGGCGATTCCAAGTTCCAACGGCAATATCCGGATCAAAACATCAAAAAGCATCTTAAAAGAACAATCTGCTGAAAATGGGGGGTTATTGCCTGGCCGTTACCTGGAATTGACGGTAAAGGACAACGGGTCCGGAATGGATGAAACCACTTTGAAGAATCTTTTTGTCCCTTTTTTTTCAACAAAAAAGGAGAGCGGGGGATGCGGGCTTGGCCTTTCAACAGCGATGTATATCATCAAACATCATAATGGACATATCCATGCCGCAAGCAAGCCGGGTGAAGGATCTACATTCAAAATCCTGTTTCCTGCAATTAATTAAAATAAAAGTATGCTGTATGCTTTATTCCAAAGGGGAAAATATAATTTAACAATTTGTTAGGAAAGGAAAAACAAATGAAGAGAAATTTGATTCACGGGTTAATTGTTTTATTTTTTATGTTCTGCATTCAGGGGGCGGCGATGGCCGCAGAACCTGCCACCAAAGAAGAATGCATGGCAAAATGCAAAGAAGCGGCCGACATGGTTAAAGCAAAGGGGTTAGAGGCAACACTGGCCGTTCTTAATGACAAAGCCGGTCCCTTTGTCTGGAAAGACTCCTATGTATTCTGTATCAGCATGGAAACATTTGCCGTTATTGCCCATCCGGTTATCCCGAATCTTATTGGTAAAAATATGATGGGCACAAAAGATACGAACGGGAAACTTTTTTTTGCAGAATTTCAAAATGTTGCTGCCGGAGCCGGTTCCGGATGGGTTGATTATATGTGGCCCAAACCTGGGGAGAAAGATCCTTCACCGAAATCAACCTATGTGTATAAAATTCCGGGCCAGAATGTTTTCTTGGGAGCAGGCATCTATAAATAAATTCGATAAGGAGCCGGATGATTTAAATACCAGCCCTGAAACAGGTTATTCCAGGGCTGGTAGTATAGGAGAAGACCCATGGCCCAATTAAATTTCAAACTGTTTTCATCCATTAAAATGAAATTAATCGTTTTTACGATTATCGGGATATTGGGTGTTTCCTCAATAACATTGATTAACAAATATTTTGACAGCTCAAAAAATCAAGTTATTTATCTGGGCCGCATCAGCCAGGATGTTGCCGGTTCGATTTTAAACATCATGGTTATGGAAGCGCAGTTGATTGGCTCTTCCCATAATGATCCAGCTCCTTACACGGCAGAGCGGGAAACCATGAAAAAAGCCATGACCCTTTTAAAGGAAAACGCAAAACAGGAAGATATCAGGAAAGCAGCAGAAAATATATTTTTACTGGAAGACAGGCATGCTCAGGTTTTTAAAGATATCCAGGCAGCATTGGTCAACATCGATAAGGTAAAAGCGGATTTTAATGCAACCAATGAGAATATCTCGGAGCTTTTAAAAACAGTCGTCAAGTCGGTCGATCAAAAGGAAACGGAATTATTGATGCAGGGGGTTGTGCTCTCTTCCGATTTCATATCTGCCAGAAAAGAAACCGGTGATTTTTTATTTTTTGGCAATGAAAGGCTGGTCAACCTGTTAAGCAACCTTTTTATTTATGATGACCTTGAAAAATATCTCAATAAAAAGACCCATCTCGAAAAAGCCATGGGACTTTCCCTTAACAATCTTTCCCTTGTTTATAAAACATCCAGGTCCAAGGAGTTTAATGAAATACTGGTAAAGGTGAAAACCCTGCTGGTTACATCTCAGGATCAGGAGATAAGCCTTCTTGAGGAATGGAAAAAAACCAAATCCCTGATGCCGGAACTCAACGCTACCGGCAAGGAAGTTAAAAAGGCGGCCGGCAGCATTGCAGATATGGCAGACAGTGAACTTAAAAAAAGCATTCAAACGGCAAATTTTAACAATCTTATCGTTTCCTTTGCCGTTATCGTTTCATTGTTGATATTGAGTGTTGTCATTACAAGAGGGATTATCAGACCCATTGGGCAAACCGTGGATATGCTGAAGGATATCAGTCAGGGCGAAGGTGATCTGACTAAACGCCTGGATGCCGGCAGCCAAAATGAGATGGGAGAAATGGCCCGCTATTTCAATCAATTCATAGAGAAATTGCAGGGCATTATCGGCAGCGTCACAACCAATGCCAATACTGTGGCGTCGTCATCAACGGAATTGACGGCTGTTTCGGCCCGGATGACAACAAATGCCCGGAATACCGCTGAGAATTCCAATACCGTTGCAGCGGCCGCAGAAGAGATG
>Ga0156388_1072_pt1 | contig 13638 bp, 10 predicted proteins | sample RifOxyA3_FD_108032 | JGI IMG/M metagenome (GOLD analysis project Ga0156388, IMG submission 108032) | Desulfobacterales bacterium RIFOXYA12_FULL_46_15
CAAGGATACAATTTTGTTCAGTTCCGAACCGGAACCTCAGACTGACCCGGATGTGCCTGCACCTGAACCAGAGCCTGAGCCAGAGCCCGAACCAGAACCAGAGCCCGAACCCGAACCAGAGCCAGTACCCGAACCTGAACCAGAGCCTGAGCCAGTGCCTGAACCTGAACCCGAGCCTGAGCCTGAGCCTGAGCCTGAGCCTGAACCTGAGCCTGAGCCGACTCCCCCATCCGGCGGCGGTGGAGGCGGCGGAAACTCGGACGATCAAACATTATATGGCACGGCAAATTCAGACACCCTTTCCGGGCTTCATGGCAATGATACGCTCTATGGATATGGGGGGGATGATGTCTTATACGGGGATGATCCTGGTGATACCGGCATTACCGGCAGTGATACTCTCCATGGCGGGGATAATGATGACCATCTCTATGGAGGGCCCGGCAATGACACCCTCTATGGTGAAGCCGGGAAAGACTGGCTGACAGGAGACCAGGGCAGCGACACCCTGGATGGTGGAGATAGCACGTGTTTTATCGGCGGTTATCCGAATAATTATGCAGTATATCGGAATGATCCGGATTCCAATACAGACGGAAACGGGGTTGCGGTCAGCATTTCATACAACAGCGCGTCAGGGGGAAGCTTTTCATCCGCTGCAACCGATGGCTGGGGGAATACCGATACCCTGTCCAACATCTCCGGCATCATAGGTTCGGCCTTCAACGATACCTTGAGCATCTCCGTCACTGACACGGATAGTATATCGAATGTCTTCTGGGAGCTGTGGGGGATGGAAGGCAATGACACCCTGACCGGTACTGCCGGTGAAAGGGTAAGGGTCATATATACGGATGACCCTGCCGGCGTAACCGTTAATTTGGGTACCGGCTCAGCCACGGACGGATGGGGCGGCACTGATACCCTGTACGTTATTGAAGTGGTTTCCGGTTCAAAATTCAATGATACCCTGACCGGATCAGCCAATGATGATGGTTTTTTAGCCAGCATCGGCGATGATATCATTGACGGCGGAGCTTCCGGCCATGACTGGATGGATTATAGTTACCTGAACGGCAGTGACAATTTTTCCAAGGCAGATGTTAACCTTTCTACCGGGGTTGCCAAGGGCCTTGATTCCAGCAGCGCTATCCTGTTTACAGACACCCTGAGCAATGTGGAAGATGTCTATGGCTCCAATCAGGACGATATCATCATCGGGTCCAATGGCGATAATTGGCTTTTCGGCAATGATGGTGATGATTCGCTGTTCGGCGGGGATGGCTATGATGTCCTTAGCGGCGGCAATGGGGCAGACAGCCTTACGGGTGGTGTAGGTGAAGATACACTGAAAGGCGGGGAGGGTGATGATTCGCTGTTCGGCGGGGATGGTAATGATACCCTGTATGGCGATAGCGGCAATGATGCGATGACAGGAGGCCTTGGCGATGATATATTCAAATTTGAGGATTCAACTGCAATTTGCACGGTTGCTGATTTTAAAGCGCCATCTGAGAACGATGTGTTGAGGTTTTATGAAGATTCCCTGGGCCTGGTTGCTCAAGGAGGAACGACATACACATCAGCCAATAGCAGTGCACCTGCTAATCCTGCTTTATTCAAAATTATAGGGGTGACCGATGCAGCGGCCAATGACTGGTCAGATGTTGCGTCTATAATCAATTCAGCCGTGACTGAAACAGGAGAATCATGGACTCAATCAAATGACGATACCTATTTTGTCGTCAGGAACGGCACGGTTCCGACCACGGGTGTGGGTTCACGGGTGTATTTTTGGTACGGGGACACACCTACCGAAAATAATACCGTCGATGCCGGAGAACTGAAACATTTTGTGACCCTGGACGGGTTTACTGACATCCCATCCTTGACTGATGCCAATTTTCAAATTGGCTGACCATCATCCAAACTGTTTCAGGTTCTTGCCCCCAGCCAGTTTTTTGATGATATCCAGGATCTGGGGGAGGGTTTTTTCAAGGGCATATCTTTCGACAACGGTCTGCCTTGCCTTTTGTTTCACTGTTTTCATAAAAGAGGGATAATCAAGGCAGGCAAGGATTTTTTGACTGATTTTGTCCGGAGAGGAGAAATCCGAGATAATACCGTTGGACCCATCCGTGATGACTTCCCGGACCGGCGGTGCGTCCAAAGCGATCACCAGGCATCCGCAGGACATGGCCTCCATCAGGGTAGGAGAAAGCGTCAGGGGGGAGTCCGGATAAATATGAACGGCAGAGGCCTGGAGAAGTTTTTTATGGGTTTCTTGGGTCAGGCTGTCCATGAAATGAACCCTGCCGGGATTAAGACGTATTTTTTCAAAAATTATGGATTTATAGGCTTTTCTCCCGCCGGACAGGTCTTCCGTGCTGACGCAGTCTGAACCGGCAATAACGATATGGGCTCCGGGTTTTTGTTCCAGAACAGAAGGCAGAGCTTCCATAAACTGCCGAAATCCCCAATAGGGTTCCAGAGTATTTGCCGTATAGGTAATCAATTGACCCACACCGGAGAGATCCAGGAATTCGGTTTTAAATCCCTGGTTTTTCATGGGTTGGAATAAACGGGTATCAATGCCGGGATACACCACACTCAGCTTTTCATGGAATTCCTTTGGAAACTGGGTCTTTTGCCAGGCCGTGGGGCAAATCCCGTGGTCGCAGGCACACAGATCCCCTAAAACGGGCAGGTTCCTGTTTCTCATATCCATGCGAAGTTTCAGGTCCGGGCCGGCGGCTGCATTAAATTTGTCCTGGATATGGTCCGGGCTGTGGTACCACTCAAAAAATCCCAGAAAAGGGGTGTCCGGAAATACATCTTTTACGTAAGTAAGAGTGCCTGGGCCGGAATGGCCCATAATAAGATCAGGGACATAATTGCTCTTTTTTAAACCGGCCAGAATATCAGCCACAGCCAGGGCGGGCCAAAAACCGTCATTCTTGAAATCTCCGGGTGGTGTTCCCGGAAAAATCATTTTTTTTACGCCTGGAATATTTTTTTCATCCTTTGAATTAGCAGAGGTGATAAAAACGGTTTGATTGTCTCTATTCCTGCCGCAGATTTCCGCAATCCATTGAAAACGGCCTGGAAAACGGTTATGAATAAAAACGATATTCATGGTTAACGCTCCTGCAGTGAAAAACTCAGCGTGTTCATCAAGGGATCAAGAAGATATTCCAGGACCGTTCGGTTGCCGATATGAATATAGGCGACCAGCACCATGCCCGGGTATAATTTATGGGTCTGGCCTCCGGATTTGAAATAATTATGTTCGGATTCAATAAGGACATTGTAAAAGGTTCGTTTGTTCTGGTCTGTAAAGGTATCCGGGCTGATGGTGATCACTTTACCAGGCAATTTGTCATATTTGCGGGCATCGGAAGTGGGCAGTTGCAAAAAAGCTGATTGATTTTTCTGGACATAGCCGATGTCGGATATGGGTAAATGGGCTTCGATAATGAGCTTTTCCTCTGATGGGACAATATCTGCAATGGTATCTCCGGGTTTGATGACGCCCCCCCGGGTCACCAGGTATAATTTTTTAATAACCCCGTTTATGGGCGAACGTATAATGGTTTTCTGCATGGTGTCTTCAAATTTTTTCATCCTGATGGTAAATTCATTGAGTTCCTGTTTTGCTGCCTTGAGACGTTCCGTTGTCTCTTCCTTAAAGGAAAATATTTCTTCCTGCAGACTGGCTTCGGTTTCCTTAAGGGCATGCTTTGCCTCGATCAAGGCAGACATGTCGTTCTGGATACTCCCTTCGATTTCTTTGGTGCTGCGCAGGATTTCAATGTGCTTGTACCGGGTGGTCAAATTGTCTTCCAACAATTCTTTGGACAGGGACAGTTGTTCTTGAAGCAAAGGCAGCCGCTGCTGTTTGTTTTCCAGACCCGAGGCAATGGTTTTGATCCTCTGTCTTTTCTGGTCTACAATATTGTTCAGTTTTTCAACCTTGCTCCGGACGCTGTTGTTGTGGGCAAAAAACAGGTTGTGGGCGTCTTTGACCAGTTGAGGGTGTTTTGCTTCCATGTCCGGGGGAAAGGTCAGGGTTTGCAAATCATTGATGACGGCGGTATAACGGATAATATCAATGGTCAGGGCATCAATCCTCATCTGTATCTCATCAAGACTTGCCCCGCTCCGGATCTGTTCAAGCTCTATCAGGGGCTGGTCTTTGACGACTTCGTCACCTTCGCTGATATTGATTTCCTGGATGATACCGCCTTCAAAATGCTGGATATGCCGTATTTTACCTGTCGGGACCACCTGCCCGTCCGCAACGCTGACAATGTCCAGCCTGCTGTAATATGCCCAGATTACAGCCCCTGTACACATCAGGACAATCAGCGCAAACAAAAGATGTGAGGTCAGGCCGGGATCATTGTTTTTTGGTAAGGGCATGGGGCTCCTTTTACCCGGCCAGGGTCTGATGGCTCAGCATTGGCGTGGGTTTGATATTCAGATTGAGAATGGACGAGGCCCCTTTTAATATTTTCGGGTCATTTGAAAATACAATAATGGTTTTGCCGGCTTTCATCAGGTCATTCATGATTTGATACACTGCTTTGACCCCTGTTTCATCCAAGGCATCGGTGGGCTCATCCAGCACCACAAGACGGCCGTTGGTCGCAAGACCCCGGGCCAGGGACAGGCGCCGTCTGATCCCCAGGGGCAGATGCTTTCCATTGTCCGTCAACATCGTATCCAGCCCGTTGGGGGTCTGGTCGAGAAATGATTTCAGATCCGAGGCCCTGAGAATATGATTTAATGAGGCTTCATCCAGATCCGGGGTTGAGAAAAGAATATTTTCCCTGATGGTGCCGTTAATAAACCCGGGTTCCTGGGGCATATAAATGATCTGCCGGCGCCACCAGGGCCATGCAAGCTGCTGCAGATTGACATTGTCTGCCAGTATGCTGCCCCTTCTGGGCTCCAGAAGACCCATAAGGAGCTTTGCCAGCGTAGTTTTGCCCGAACCGTTCTGCCCCACCACCGCCAGGGCCGTTCCAGGTTCTATGGTAAGGGACAGGGACTCGAAAACCGGATGGGTGGTGTTGGGATAGGCAAACCCCACATCCTGAAATTCAATCCTGCCCTGGTAAACCCTCAGGGCTGCACCAGAAATCGGTTCCAGAGGCAGCCGCTTGAGCAGGGCAATTTCTTTAAAGGCTTCTCCTGCCTTGTTGAGCATATGATATGCCGGAACCAGCCGGGTTATGTTCTGATATGCCCTTCCGGCCAGGATATTGACACCAATGAGGGCGCCCACCGTCAAATCTCCCTGCACCACAAGGGTTGCGCCGATGGCGTACAGAAAAACACTGGTCAGGGAACTGCCTGACAGGGTAAGGGCTTGTGACAATCCCTTTGTATCTGTCATTTTTTTTTTCAATTCACTGATTTTTACAAGCTGTTCCTGCCAGAGGGATTGAAGAAATCCTGCCGCACTAAAGGCACGGACAGTGTCAAGGGCATTGACTGCGGAATAGTTCAGCGCCCGATGTTTTGAGGTTTCCCCCAAAAGCCGTTCCAAGCCTTGTTGAGATTTTTTTATGCCCATCCATCCTGTCAGCAACCCGATCATGATACCGGTGGCTGCAATACCCGCAAGAAAAGGGCTCAAAAGATAAATCACTGCAATCAGCAGCAGGGAAAAAGGGGCATCCATCATCGTGGTCAAGGTCTGCTCATCATAGCCGTTTTGAATGGTCTGAACACTGTTAAGAGCGTCCTGGAGTCTTTGCCGTGAAAACTGATTGAGGGGTTCGGCCTTTGCCTGGCTGATAACGGCCAGCACTTCCAGGGACAAACAGTCATTGGGAGCCTGGTTTACAGCGCCTGCCATTTTTGTTCTCAATATCCTGAACCCGAGCTGCAGAAAAACAGCCATGAGCATTCCAGTGGTTAAGGTGATGAGCGTGCCGTGAAATCCATAGGCGATATAACGGTTAAATACCTGTATGGCATAAAGCGGCATGGCAAGGGTTAAAAGGGTGATGAAGAAGGTCGCGATAAAAATCTCGGCTGCCAGCACAGGTCTTCTGAAAAGACGTTGAATAAGCTCTTTCATGGCCGAATTTCTAGGAATCCAATTCCGGTAGTCCTTATTCAAACAGCTCCAGATTCATACTCCCCATGGCAAAAAAGAGATTGAATGCTGCAATTTTTGTGTCCTGCCCGGCGGCAATAGAATTTGCAGTGGCCGTGATATGATTGATTTCACCGCTTAAAACATCAAGAAGGGATCGGGTTCCCATTTTGCGTTCTTTTTTGGCCAGTATTAAAAAGCTTTCCACAATATCAGCCTGCTGGGCCAGGAGTTCGGTTCTTTGTTTCAGAACGGACAGTTGTTCCCAACTGTTGCTGACCTGCTCCCTGATAATCTTCTGAACATATTCGGTATTATAGGATGAAGCTTTTTTATTGGACAGGGCTGATTTTAATTCTGCCCTGTCCCCGCCGCCCCTGAACAAATTGTATTTAACTTCCAGTCCTGCAGACAGCTCATCGCTGTATCCTTTGATACCAGCATCATTATCTTTTCTGAGCGCTGTGGCAAAAAGATTGAGCTGAGGATAAAAAGCAGCTTTTGCAATATCGATATCCTTCTGGGCGATCTGGGTATCATACATGCTGATCAGCAGCTCCGGGTTTTGTTTCTGGGCCAGGGATACGGCATCTTCGAGCGTAACCGGCAATTTCTGGTAAGGAAATTCAATGTCTTTAAATTGTTCGATTTCCAGGTTGTCCGGGGTATGGGAAAAAATCGCCTGAAAACGGTTTTTTGCAATACCGAGGTCCCCTTCGGCTTGAACCCTGAGGGCCATGGCCCCGGCAAGCTGAGATTTGGCCTGGAGGACATCCGAAGAAAGACCGGCTTGTTTTTCCACAAGGGTTTTTTCTATGCCGGTTAATTCCTTGATGCGGTCTTCAGACCGGCGTGCGGATTTGAGTTGCTCTCTGGCTTTAACAACATTGATATAGGCAATAATTCCTTCACGCAAGACCTGTTGGCGTTTTGAGGCCAGGCGGGCATTGGCCTGGTCCAGAAGAACCCCTGATCGGGCAATGATTTCCCTTGATTTTCCAAAATCAGTGATCAGCTGGTTTGCACTGAGTGTGACATTGTATCGGTTCATATTTGTATCAGTGCTTAATTCTTTGTCTATTTTTTCTCTGCCCCCGTCTGTCCGGAAATCCAGGACCGGATAATACAGGCCCCTGGCTTTCCGGTACTGGGCATCGGCTTTTTCCACCTGGCTTTCGAAATTTTTCAAGTCTTTGTGGGTTTCAAGAACGTTTTTCAGCAGATTGGGAAGCGCCGGGCCGGATGGTGGAGATTGGGTTGTCTCAGAGCCTATTTCCCCATGAGCATTCAGTGACAAAAAAAAGACAAGGGAAAAAATCATTAAGATATTTGAAATTAATTTATACATGTTCTTCCTCTCACTATTCCATGAATTAATGTTTTTTTTGTTGAAATATCATAGTGATGGAAATACTATAAAGCCCAGTACCTTTATCTTGTCAAGGGATAGTTGCTTTTTGTTTATCATTATTGGCTGAATTGTAAAAATCAGGTTAACAAGGATTTAAAAAGGTTCCCCATATGTTACGGATATTCTCAACCCTGGCAAAGGTGTTCAGGAAAACAGACCGGACCATTATAGTTACCGGGCTTGCCATTACCCTGCTGACTGCCGGAATCTATGTCTTTGAACCGGCCTATCTCAATATTCTGAATTATAAGCTCTATGATGCTGTTTTTCAGAAAATATATTCAAAAACCAGGTCTGATGCCGTGGCCATTGTGGATATTGATGAGTACAGCCTTGAAAAATTCGGGCAATGGCCCTGGCCCCGATACCGGGTGGCCCTTTTACTGCAAAAGATCAATATGGCGGGCGCCCTTGCCGTTGGCGCGGATATTCTCTTTGCAGAGCCTGATGGGGCCTCTCCTGTGGTGCTGCAAAGATCATTTAAAAAAGATCTTCATATTGATGTCGAGTTTTCCGGCATGCCCGAAGGACTTATGGACAATGATCAGTTGATGGCAACTCTGCTGCAGCAAGGCCCCTATGTATTGGGGTATTCCTTTATTTTTGAAAAAAAGGAAACCCAAAAGGAATTGTTCCTGCCTCCGGATTTGAAGGCTGTTGAAATACGGGCCCCTGGCGCAAAACCAGCCTATCATTATCTGTTCAATACCCCGAACCTGATTCCTCCCCTGCCGATATTTTTAGAAAGGGGCACCAGGGCCGGATATATGAATACCATAACAGATCTGGATGGTGTCCTGAGAAGAACGCCGCTGATAATTTCCCGGGATGGGAAATTATATCCCCAGCTAGCCCTGGCAACATTATTAACCGCATTTCAAGGCAAAATACCTGACCCGGTCATCAAAATAACCAAAGGCGGCATTGAATCCATAAAAATCGGGAATACCGTCATCCCCTTGCAATCCAACGGTGCCATGCTGTTAAATTACCGGGGACCCAGCCAAACATTTCCCTATATCTCTGCCGGAAAAATCCTGGAAGACAAAATAAGCGCCCAGGAATTGCAGGGAAAAATTATTTTTCTGGGTACCTCGGCAGCAGGTTTGAAAGATATCCGGAATTCTCCTCTGGACCAGTTTTTTCCAGGGTTTGAGGTTCATGCCACCATTGTGGACAATATCCTGACAAATGACATAATCCAAAGGCCGGACTGGGTTCCGGGTCTGGAGCTGGTTTCCATCCTGTTATGGGGGGGTATAACAAGCCTTTTTATCGGATGGGCCGGCGCGGCCCTGACTTTGCCTGTAACGGTTTTTCTGGGTGTGGGTGCTTGGTATGGCAGCATGTGGACTTTTGACCATCTGAATATGTGGGTGTCTCCTTTTTTTTCAATGCTCGTGCTGATTTTAAATTTTTCCATTCTGAATATGCAAAAATTTTGGATTTCTGAAAAAAAGAAGCAGTTTTTTCGCAGCGCCTTTAGTAAATATGTATCCAAGGCTGTGGTGGACCAGCTTGCTGAAAATCCTGAAAAATTATGTCTTGAGGGTGAAGAAAAAGAAATCAGCATTTTATTTTCAGATATCCGGGGATTTACCACTCTTTCTGAACATCTCACACCTTCCCAGGTCACCCTGCTGCTTCATGATTATTTTACGCCGGTGACAAGAATTATCATCAACCACCAGGGAACCCATGACAAATTTATCGGAGATGCCGTCATGTGTTTCTGGAATGCCCCTCTGGATGTGGCCCATCATGAAAACCTGGCCATTATTTCCGCATTGGAGATAATCGGTTTATTGCCGGATCTTAACAAAGGCTTTGAAAAAAAATATGGTGTCCGCCTGGAGATCGGCATAGGATTGCATTCGGGTCTGTGCCGGGTTGGGAACATGGGGGCAGAAGATATTTTCGATTATACCATTATCGGTGACAATGTGAATCTTGCTTCCAGGCTGGAAAGTCTCTCAAAATTTTATGGTGTCCAGTTGATTGTCAGTGAAACCATGTTGAAAAACTGCTCTGAAGATATTCTGATCCAGGAATTGGACAGGGTCAGGGTTAAAGGGAAAAATGAACCTGTCCATATTTTTACGGTTTATTCACCTCTTGATGGAAATGACCGTCAAAAAGAGATCCAGGACTATACAACGGGACTAAACTGCTATAAAAAAAGGTCTTTTTCTGAAGGAGAGCGTTATTTCTCAGAGCTTTACGCCCGTTATCCCCATCAGAAATTATATTCCATGTATCAGGAACGATGCGCTTTTTTTATAAACAATCCCCCGGATGAAAACTGGGATGGTGTTTTTATCCATACCAGTAAATAGTTGATCCCCCTCAATTTCCATCCTTTAATACAGTTTCCACTGCTTTTGGAATTTGAGCGATGATATCAAGGATCTGGGTTGCCGGTGTAGGCTGTGCATTGAAACCTGCCAGACGGTTGATCCTGGCTGCGGCATGGGCTGATTCGGGAATCGTCATCCCGGTATGGATCAGGGCCGTGACAATGCCCGTCAATGTGTCCCCGGTTCCGCCGATGGCTTCCATGGCCTCTGTGGACGGGCTGTCAACAGAAGATAAAAGCCCGGTCCCATCCATGATATAATCCCTGGACCCTTTCACCAGAAGATATCGGGCGGCATTCCCGTGATCATAGGCCCTTTGGACCAGGTCCGGCACCTTATTGTCCGTATGGAGGATAAACCCCCGGGTATAAAAGGGATGGGGTGCGGTCTCATCAGCCAGAAAGGCCAGCTCACCGGCATCCGGGGTAAAGAGGTCATAGGACCCGGCCTGGCCGCTCATTTTGGCAGCATACATGAACCCGGCATCGGCAATCAGGACAGGCCTGTTTTCCATGTCATCGATCCTGAACAGAACACGGTTATGCCAGTCCACATCAGGCTGAAGATAATGAAATACAAGGGTTTGGATATCCGGCAGAAGGCTTTCATGGACCAGGTGATGGTAGATCTTCCGGCTGCCCTGGCCAAGACCGATATCACCGGCCAGGAATCCGGCTATTCCGGTTTTTCCAAATACTGTCAGGGTCTGAATGGCAGCCCCGATGAGGGCTGGGGTGCCCCGGTTGACCGGGATGGACCGGCCGTTGATGACAATATTCCCCCCCTCCAGCTTCACCCGGCCCACGGTCAGGTCCAGACTGAGATCAGGGGCAGTGCCTACAACTGCGAGCATTGTTTCTGCATCTCCTCAAAAGCCAGACCCAGGGCGTACCCGCAGAGCGTATGCCCGATGTCCAGGGGCCGGGGGGATTCCGGCATGGTCTTACCCACCATTTCATAAGCAAGATAAGGAACATCAGGACACCCGCCGCCGGATATATTGACGATCCTTTGGGTCTTTTTTTCAATGGTCAGTTTCATATTGGCCGCCCTTACCATGAAAAAATCCCCAAAATCCTTGACCTGGAAAAGGTCCACGGGTTTCAGAAGCGGCCCGGTTACCGGAACTGTCCTAATGGGCCGGATGCCGGACCCTTCCAGGAGCCTAAGGATATTGAGCTGCTCGATCAGGGGGAACCGGATCACCAGATCGCAGCCGGTCCGGATTTCCGGCGGCGGTCCCATGACCTTGATATCCCATCCTTTTGATCTGAGAACCTTTTCCGCCTTGATGACTTCGCTGGTATGTTCGAATACCAGGATACCGAGACCGATTCCTGGCCCGGCATCCTGCCGGGACTTTTTTTTTCTTTTAAACAGACTGAAATTCAGCAAATGCGGTTATCCTTTATTCATAAGGGTCTGACAATATCCAGGCGGTATTCGTCTGCCTGCCGGGTGACGGTTACTGTGCAATTTTTGCTTTCCGCGGCACGGGACACGTTTTCCATGGAGGCGTCACTATCCACCAGGACAATGAACTCCTTATCTGCCGATGATTTTGTTGCATCCATGAACATGAGCACGGGCTGGGGGCAGGAAAGACCCCTTGCATCAATAGTGGTTGACATAGATAAATCCTCCTTAAATGGTTTTCCGCATGGTAAATCCGATGAACAGGCAGGCGGCAAACCCGGCGGCCACTGCCGCCATACCGTGCGGGCCAAGGCCTGCGGGTGAACTGGCCAGTCCGAAATTATGGGCAAAGGCAGAGCCTGTGATCATGCCGAAAACAAAAACGGCTGCATCCCCGTCCCCTTCTCCGGATAGAAAAATCTGACGCCCCGGACATCCGCCTGCCAGGGCAAAGGCAAGACCGGCCAAAGCCATACCGATAAAATTCCAGATGTGAAGATTGTGGGCCACGGGCTGTTTTTCAAATCCCATATGGAACTGGCCCAGGATCAGATTCATGACCAGGGCCGCTGCGATAAGGGCAATAACTCCGGAGAGCAGATGAACCTGTTTGAACAGGATCAGATCCCTGAAGGCGCCCATGGTGCAGAACCGGCTTCTCTGGGCAATAAAACCGATGATAAGCCCTGACCCTATCGCAATAAACAGCGGCGCATGTGAGGCACCAGGCCCTTTTACACTGTAAAAAAGGACACCGGATTTGGGTTCCTGGGCCACCTGGGGATAAATCAGCATCAGGATCAGAAACCCGGCCATCACAAGCGGCATGAGAAGTCCGGCCGAAAAATGCGTTTTCTGGGTCCGGCCCAGGTTATATCCATTTTTCAGGAAAAGGGTCCCGATCCATATCCCGCAGATCAGTCCTGCCAGTCCAAGGATCGCATTCCAGTCACCGCCGCTGAGCCTTAGCAGTGCCCGCCACGGGCATCCGAGAAAGACCAGGGCGCCGATCATGGCAAACACCCCGAGAATAAACCGGACAAAGGGCGCAGAACCGGTTCTGGCCCTATAATCCTTGAATATCAGGGCTGCTGCCAGGGAACCCAGGACAAACCCGATGATCTCCGGTCTTAAATACTGAACCACATCGGCCCTGTGGAGCCCGAGACCTCCCGCAATATCCCGTCCAAAACAGGCCACGCAGATCCCCATATTGCCAGGATTACCGAGCTTTTGAAGCAAAGGCGCCAGGATACCGATCACTGCTCCCACTGTAATGATTCCCTTCCTGGTGCTGAAAAAATTTTTAACCATGAATCCTATCTCCTTTAAGTATCCGTTAATTAAGCTTTCAGTAAAAGCTATAAAATTTATAATGGCAGCCATCAATGGGAAAAAATAGGAATTCTCCGCCCATAACCCGTTAAAATTTCCGGGTTTCCTGCCAATTGAATGTTACCGGGGGGATGCAGCCCGCAATTCCCCGGAACACTTTTTTAAGATCCTCCTGGCTGATTTCCGGTATCATGAAACACTCGGATTCGGCCGGAAATTCTTCCGTCATGCCCTCTGCCTGTGAGGGGACCACACAATAAACTTTCATGCAGACCCCTGTCTTGTGTGGCTTTTTCCGGCTGTTGGCGTCCAGCCAGGTATCGCAGTTGTCGTGGGATCCCACATAGAGGATGTGAATGCAGAATTTTTCCTTGATGCAGACCAGCCGGTAACCGCTTCCCAGATCGAATTTGAACAGGTTATCGATCCGGGCATCCTTTCTCTTGGACAGGCGGCCGGCATGGGATGGCTGAACCCCGTCCACAAGGCTTTGGATGATGATCCGGGCCCTTTTGGCGGCAATGGAAGGCGCTTTTTCCAGGCCTTCCATCTGGTCCAGCCGCTTTTCCACCTTGGGGTGGACATGAATCTTGTCGATCATAGTCTTATCCTTATTTCCAGGAACCACGGTCTGCCCATCCGTATGACGGCTGGCTATTCATCCAGGGACAGGTCTTCATCAGACAGAATAACCTGATTTAAGTTTCTTCCCCGGATTCACAGGATCAATCCGTTACTGCAAAAGCTCTATACAACGGCTTGAACCATTGTTCAAATCGTTAATTTAACTGGTTATTCTCCTTTTTATTGAAAAAGACGGCAAGATCCCGGATCGCGATGGCGGCAATATCGTCATGATGCTTAAATCGGGGATATCGGCGGCACCCGGGGTCAAGGTCTTCGATCTGCCTGATTCTGTTTTTCAGACCGTTTAGACCAAGGGTCTGATAAAGCTCGACAAGGGGGGTGAAATTTTTTTTCTTCTCAGGGGTTTCTGCCGGAATTGAGAG